>Ga0247815_10001145_pt1 | contig 20515 bp, 18 predicted proteins | sample UWRJL194509B1_FD_181014 | JGI IMG/M metagenome (GOLD analysis project Ga0247815, IMG submission 181014) | Plant litter microbial communities from Arlington Agricultural Research Station in Wisconsin, United States - UWRJ-L194-509B-1 | ecosystem: Environmental > Terrestrial > Plant litter >...
AACGATGTCGGCCTCGACCGCAAGTTCCGCATGAAGGATTCGTTTGAGCCTGGCATGGAGTTCCGGGCCAAGGTCACTCTGCTCGCAGAAGGCGCTCATGGCTCGCTCACCAAGACCGCTGTCAAGCGATTCGATCTGCGCAAGGACTCGGACCCACAAACCTACGGTTTCGGCATCAAGGAGGTCTGGCGCGTTCCTGAGGACAAGTGGACTCCTGGAAAGGTCGTACACACACTCGGCTGGCCGTTGAACATGAATACGTACGGCGGATCGTTCCTCTACCACATGGCCGACCGGCTCGTGCACCTTGGTCTGGTCGTCGGTCTTGACTATGCCAACCCGCACATGAGTCCGTACCGCGAGTTCCAGCGGATGAAGCACCACCCGTATTTCGCCGATATTCTCGGCGGTGGCGAGCGGCTCGCTTATGCCGCCCGCGTCTTGAACGAGGGTGGTCTCCAGTCACTGCCGAAATTACACTTCCCAGGTGGTGCGCTACTCGGATGTGCCGCCGGCTTCCTCAACGTCCCCAAGATCAAGGGCACGCACAATGCCATGAAGAGCGGGATGGTCGCCGCCGAAGCCGCCTTCGAGGTCCTCCAGCGCGACTCTGACGCGCCTGCCGACATGTCGCACTATGAGACCGGGATGCGCGACAGTTGGGTTTGGAAGGAGCTCACGGAGGTGAGGAACATCCGGCCCAGCTTCAACACGAAGCTCGGCATGTGGGGTGGCATTGCATACAGTGGCATCGACTCGCTCCTAGTAAAGGGTCGCGTGCCGTGGACGTTCCACACCAAGACGACCGACCCGTCGCATACGAAGCCGGCAAAGGAATGCCAACCGATCGAGTACCCGCCATTCCAGCCGCCGCTGTCCACCGACCTGCTTACGTCGCTTGCGCTCACTGGAACCAATCATGCCGAGGACCAGCCTGTGCACTTACGGTTACCACCTGGCGCCGAGGCTGCGCGGGAGCATGTCAAGAAGAATGTTGGCGAGTTTGCGGGGCTATTGCAACGTGGATGCCCGGCGGGAGTATATGAATATGTCGAGGAGGAAGGCACGCCTAGCGAGGAGTCATGGGAGGGCAAGAAACTCGTGATCAACTCGCAGAACTGCATTCACTGCAAATTCTGCGACGTCAAAGTACCGACACAGGACATCACGTGGACAGTGCCGGAGGGCGGTGGTGGTCCGAAGTACAGTAGGTGGCGCTCACTCCTTTGGATGACATTTACTGACCGGAAGTTACAGCTATCACTTGATTGTCCGGAGTTTGCATCTACATTGTACTTTACCGGTCTCGATCAAACCATTGAATCATCTTTATCTTCAGGCTGGCGCGTGTCGTTTAAGGTCTCGTCGATCGGCTACGTTATCGTGATCGAGGTGTGCGCGTCGTGCGCGTGTTCCAGCTGAATCAGCAACCTCGTGACTAATCTGTGAACATGCACCGTCGCCCTGTGTTTGGTCCCAAACGGGCATGTGAAGCGCGAGTCCGTCCATGGGGTTGCATTCTCACGGCGCTTGATTGGCCACCTCGTAAGGGAGAATCATTCAGGGATCGACGCCGGCCGTTTCGATCATTGCCGGTTTGCCGGTCTCGCGGACGCGTCCACCTGGCCGTCCACATCACTCCTTCTCCCGGCTTGCTCCTTTAAAGTCCAGAGGTCGAAACCTGCGTCTGGATTCTCAATACCGCCATGGAGTTTCTTACATCGCAGATCACAACGACCCGAATTGTGGTCGCAGCCGTGGGCTTTGTGCTTGCATGGGCTGCCTCGTTCGTCTCGTCGTTCGTGCGCACGTTTACGCGCACACACTTGCGATATGTGCCGGGACCTAAGAGCGAGTCTTTGATACAAGGAAACTTGGCCAGGATCTTCAAAGCCGAGAATTCAGGTACGTGTGCTGGATGATCGTGGTCCGCAAAGCACGCATATCTGACGAATTGAGTGGCTGACGATGCTTTACAGTAATCCACGAGGAGTTCCGTAGAGACTACGGTCCTACATTCGTATATCGTGGCTTCTTCAACTGTGTGTGGAAAGAACTACCTTCTGCTACTTGTGACTGAACACCTCGAGCAGCATACCGCCTCTGCACTTTCGATACCCGGGCTTTGAGCCATATCATGCACTCAACCGCAGTCTACCAGAAGCCCTACATGATGCGCAAATCGCTCATCACTATGCTGGGCGACGGTCTTCTCACAGCCGAAGGTGTGTCCAGCAGGTCGAGGCTCGCCTTTTACCTCGGCTCACAACCGTGTTTGCAGATGAACAGCACAAGCGTCAGCGCCGTATCATGACACCTGCATTCGGAAATGCGCAGCTCCGCGAGCTCACGGACGTTTTCGTTGACATAGCTGCTGAGCTCCGGGATGTTTGGCGTGCGAAAAGCGCGGAGTCCGGCACCGCACATATCGACGCACTCTCTTGGCTCTCAAAGGCGACCCTAGATATCATCGGGCGTGGAGGTATGTCTTCGTAATGGCCTTGCTTGAGAGCGAGGTCTGACTTCGTTTGCTAGGGTTTGGCTATGAGTTCTCTGCGCTCAAGGAAACCGGCAAGCCCAACGAGTTAAGCGAGGCCTTCACCCACGTCTTCAGCACTGCCCAACAGTTCACATTCATGCGCCTGCTTCGCAACTGGATCCCTCTTTTGCGTATCATCCCGAACAAGCAAGAGCGGGAGACCGCCGCTGCTCGGGCGACGATGGATCGCATCGGACGCGAGCTCATGGAGGAGAAAAAGCGGGCTTTGAAGGCGACTGGCGAGAAAGGCGCTGGTCGCGACCTTCTGAGCCTACTCATTCAGGCCAACATGGACAAGGATTTGGGTGATAACCTGAGGATGAGCGATGAGGAAGTCATGGGCCGTACGTGTCGCTGCCTGTTTCTCTTCACATATAACCTCTGACACCACTCTCACCCACAGAGGTTCCCACTTTCCTTGTAGCAGGTAAGCTTATCAAACGCCGAGATGAAATCCGGATACATTACTGACTATCATTGCAGGACATGAGACCACGGCCACCACGACCACCTGGTGTTTCTTCCAGCTCGCTCAGCACCATGACGTCCAGACTCGTCTTCGCGATGATCTTCTCACACTCAACACGGAGAACCCGACGATGGAACAGCTCAACTCGCTACCGTATCTCGATGCGGTCGTTCGCGAGACGCTACGTGTTCACAGTGTGGCGCCGAGCACGGTCCGAGTAGCGATCCAGGACGACTCCCTACCACTGGCCACACCCTTCTTGGACCGCAACGGGCAGACGAGGAGCGAGATCAAGTAAGTCCCCTTCAATTGATGTATTAACTTCTTGTCTTGCTCACCTTCACTTGCAGAATCGTCAAAGGCGACCAAATCTTCATCCCGATTCTTGCTTTGAACCGCGACCAAGAGATCTGGGGCGACGATCATCGCGAATTCAAACCCGAACGCTGGCTCGGAGGTATTCCTAGCAAGGCGGTTGCCATCCCCAGCGTATTTGCTGGCGTGGCGACGTTCATGGCTGGCCCACACAGCTGCATCGGCTATCGGTTCGCTATACTCGAGTACGTCATTTTTTGCACGTTCTGTGGAGGGCCAAAAGCTAACATGCTCTGTAGGATGAAGGCGCTGCTGTTTCACCTCATTCGCGGGTTCAAGATCGATCTCGACATCTCGCCAGATCAGATTGAGGCGCGCTCATCGATCGTCACGCGGCCGATGATCAAGTCGGATAAGACGAATCGCCTTCCGATAATCGTGACCGCCCTTTGAGTTCATTGTCGACGCGGATCATACATGTACCCCTCTTCTTAAACCTTTAGTCTATAAAGAGGCCATATTCATTTGAGGGACATCTTATGGCTACATGAAACCGGACTGTTGAGGAAGAAGAGAATGCAGTACAGAAGACAAACGTTGTTGCGCTCCCCAGAGGCGAAGGCCATTGACTGAAGCTACCAGACCGATGGCTGCCGCAACGGCACCAACAATAGTTCGGTTACACATTCAAATGCCGTTCCAGCTACTGCACAGTTTATTTAAACATTGCGAACTTCCTCACTGATGGTTTGAAGTACAGTCAAATCTCCCTCGAGAGAGAATCTCTCCAGCTCCAATATCCTAAGCTTCAGTCCTATCTTGAATGCCTGGCGGATTGCATCTGCGAGGCTCACATCGACTGTTACAGGCTGGTGTGTCCCAGTATGGCCCAATGAGAAGCGAAGTCCTTCGAGTTGTGGGAGGCTCTGTTCCGCCCCTGTTTGAAGAGCAGCAGCGCGGGCCTGGAGCCACGTCCGTAGATCATCTCCGAGTCCCTCGTCAAAGTTGACCTGGACGTGCGTAATGGCAGGTACATGGTGATTATCGGTGACTTGCAGAAGTATTGGCCACAGGGATGAGCTCGCATGCAAGTTCTTGATGGTTTTGAAGATGTTGGTATTGGGCAGGTCCCACAGCTCTGGTGATGTCGCGTCGACATCGCGTCCACGATAAGTGAGAGCACATGTCCGCATGTGAGTGACGTTGGATACGGATACACTGAAGTGTGTATACGCCTCACTGCTCGAGTCGGGCTCGAGTATACACTCGAGTTGAATAGGTTTATCCACCTCGTCGCACATGAGTGTTATCATGTCCTCTTGTGCTACACGCTCGATGTTAGCGCATGCTATTCTGACATTTGGAATACCGGTTTCGCCAAAGAGCCATAGGAGAGGCCTGAAGTCACCTTCGTACACATTGGTGATGAGAACTGCCTGTGGACGTGCCTCCCGAAGTAAGGTGTGGATGCCTGCCACCGTCTCAGTTGAGGATGCATCTATCGTTCGTGGTCCAACCTTGAGCTGCAGATCCTGAACCGAGGGACACGCAGTCAACAGCCGCAAAGCGTGCTCAGCCGTGAAAAAGGTCGCCTTGAGAGATGTCACGGATGGGCATCGCAATCTGAAAGGCCGAACGGTGTCGCAGTACATCGGGCCCAAGATTTCGAGGGTCCTCAACTCTGGCAGTTGCGCAGACTCTTCGCAGATCCACGTCGCATCCTCGCCGCTTGATCCAAGCTCCAATTTGAGAAATTCGAGCGCCGAAAAGGCGGTTATTAGCTGAAGGAAGTACGCCGCGGCGTCTAAGTCGCTAGTAGATAGCGTGAGTGATTTGATGCGATGGGCATGTGGGCGGGAGATGTGAGCCAGGTCTGATATCGCGCTAGATGCAGCATTTCGATAGAGAGCCATTCTGAGATCAACTGGCAGTGACCCGCTACGCTCGAGGAACGTTCTGACTTGATTCACTGGGTCGTTTTCGTGCCGACTCATACGGCCACATTCTTGACAAGGAACAGAGCTGATGCACTCATAGCAGCCGCAGTCAGCGACGTGCCGAGCTGATAGGAAAAAAGAGGAGGTCCAAAGGCGGGCACAGCCAATCGCAGCCTCTCGCCAGTCATGGCTGACGTGAGATACAGAGATACAATCGCGCTGTCCAAGGTGTTCAAAGACGGCAGCCCATAGTTCAATCGGCAGTTGACACGTTGATAAGGCGGCCACTCGATTGCGCGCGCGCATTTGAAGAGCGCACTGCAGACGAACGCATGTAACAATTTCTGCCGTCAGCTCCTCCTCTACGGTTACTTCTTCAGAATCGCCTGATCCCTCGAGGTAGATCTGTGTAATAAGTGAACTAAGTGCGGCACGATGAGCCGGAGTGAGCATGTCAAGATCGAGGTGGGGAGGAAGAGAAGGAGGCGTGACACCGGACCGCGCCGATGCTTGGGATCTCACGGCTGGGTAGCAGCCTTTTCTGCATCTGACATTCTCCCACATAATCGCGAATGAAATCAAACAGAGCAGCCAGCCCCGGTCTGAGTTACTCGACGCGACCGCGCTGCATCCTTGAAGTCGCAAACTTCGCTGCAGCGTTTGGGGCACCGCAGAGTAACCCAATAGCACCATGAAACTGTTGGCAGAGCACAAAGCGTATTCTCCAGATGATTCTGAGCGAGCCGAAGCAATAACGATCGGTTTATTGAATCTGCGACCTGCGTTCATTGCGGGTCATCGTAACCAGTGACAGCTTTCCGCGACCCAGAGGGAACTATGTTTCCAAAGGCGTCAGCACTTTGCGTATGGAACGAGCATCTTGGTATGACTCACGAGGATACGAATCTGGGACCGGCTGGGCGGGCTTGTAACCAAGTGTGCGCGAAAGAGGGTGTGCTACGGCAAGGAAGACTGGGCCGACGCCACCGAGCACACATGCGTAGAACAGTGCTGGGGATTCATGCGCGTGTCGTTGCTGTTGACCAGCACCGATCACAAGGTGCATGTGCAGTTGCGGATATTCAAGAAATCCGAAAGCGTGGCACGTAAGCGAAAGGATAATCATAATTTAGTTTAATAAAGGACACGCACCAGTGTGCGGTATAGCTTGCTCATCGCGAACGAGCTGCGACTTGAGAAGGGGTGCAGGAATGGGCGACGAGGCCAAGGTGAGGTTCGGCAGGTTCCGCCCATGTGCGCCAACTTGTGAGCGACCAATCCCAAACACGCATTTTATTCAAGTGCTCTTAACTAATCACATCGATCTATCATCATAGATAGTAGATATTTCTTGAAATGAAGCGGGTTCTGTGCCGCGCAAACGGGTTCAAGACGCGATGCGCCAACTTTCGCGCTGGCAGTTGTGAGCCGTTGAACACGCTCAGAAGCACGCGTGTCTTGCTAGCACACCCTGATATAACCACCTTATCAGTTTAAAAACCCACTGTGCTGTTCCAGATATGGTTTATGTTGGGGAATGCGATATACAGCGAGTGTGAACGGGTACCACGAGCTCAGTGCTTCTTGTCGTCGTGCCCGTGCCCGTCGCCGTGAGACTGGTGCATGAAAGAGTGTTGGCCCTATAAATAAGGAGGAGAACTGGTCAGCAATCTGCGTAATCAATGCGCGACGACAGAAAGCACGAAGGCGCGCAACTCACCAACAGCTTCGCCGACCCATCTTTCCTACATACAGTTAAGAAACAGCATTAGCTTACATACTAGTCGAGTAATTCAAATACATAAGGCACGACGTACCGCATGCGGTAGAAGATGAAAAACCACATCACCGCGCCGAGTGCTTTGCCGCCCCATCGGTATGCTGGCGACGGCAAGTGCGGATGAAAGCCAGCTGTGCGCCGAGAACATGCGTGTCAGATCGGATAATGGACAAATTCAAGCAAGTAGGGACACACAGGAGCCTGCAGCAGCCATTATTAGATGTGCAGCGTGAGGAAGAGGTCGAGTGCGGGATCCTCCGGTCCACACGCTCCTCGAATCTTGAACTGAAATATCAACTGAACTAAATCGGGCCCCATACATGCATAGTAGGAGTCAAGTCCAAGATAAGAGATAGTATAGAACGTGTGAAGTTCGGGCGACCCCACACCCGTCCTCGCTCAGTGCATCCGCTCATCCCGTACTGCGTTAACTAACTCTAAACCATCGCTTATGAAGCTGCTGAGCCATGCCCATTTGTATCTAATTCCGCATCTGTCTTACTCATCGTCCTGAATCTTGCGTCACATCTCCTCGAGTCCCTAGATTCAAACTGCCTGCCTCGCCACGCCTACTCTCCCGCTTCCCCTCGCGCAGATCCCCTTCTCCCATCCTCCCTCCTCGCACACGTTCGTCATTCTCGGGCCGGTATAGCGGTCCGTAAAGCTGCACTAGACGTGGTCACAAGCAGGACTCGGGAACGTGCAAACAAGTTGGGAGGACGGCGGATGTGAGGGGTGCCTCGTCGCCACGGTTCCTATGACGTTACACAAGCGGGAGATGGCTTCTCACGGATACTGCTCGTTGAGGAGTATCTATGGGCTGGTTCCTAGTCATGCGGTTCGGCGGGGCAACGATCGAAGCGTCCACTGGCATTGACACCACGGTAGTGCTTGTTTGCATGTATTCGACAACTCTACACTTGCCTGCATCATCTGAATAGGGTTTAACTTGAATTTTAAGCGGTCTGAATCATTATACACTGCTTGGTGCGAATGATATTGGTGACACGAGCGGCATCACCAAAGACACATCGCCTTATCGTCAAATTGAATTGGCACGCTCCACACGGCTCGAGTGTTAACCTCGGTCTCTCCGTTCCACAGAAACCACACAGCATCTCAGCCAAGACTACTCTACTTTCATATAAGCATCCCTATTGGTGCTTCCAGCGGTGGGACAGGAGAGCTCGTTCGGCACGGGCCGGTCCGTGTATCCACTTGCACTCCTGCCTCATAACCGTGTTCTCATGCTTCTCCCAGAGCACCGCTCTGCGCTGGAAGCCATCATCGCCGGGATCTACGATGCAATTCCGCGATCTTCTGGTGACGCAGTGGAGCCTGTACCAGGCATTATCGACCGTCTGCCTCCCTCACCTGACTCGAACGGAGCAGTAGTATATGAGCAGGTAAACGCCGATATCATATCATGTGTCCGCACACAGTGTTCCCTTCAAATGCGTGCGCGCAATCGGGCGATGGTGCCGCCACAGTGCCAGCTGCCAATAGAGCTTTGGGCCGCAGTCTTTGCGAAGCTGGCCCGGCACGATCTCGTCTCTGCCTCCCACGTCAGTCGTGATTGGCGAGAAGCTGCGGTGGCATCAAGTCAGCTCTGGACTTCTCCTTTCTTCTTCTCGGCTGAACACGCCACCGACTGCGACTGCCAAAATTGCAGCATCCCTGGGCCGTGTCAAAGCTGTGGTAGTTTGCGTCGACTCAAGCACAACCCAGTCGACCAGGTTGAAACTTTCTTGGCACGTAGCGGGCGATTTCCCGTGAACTTGAAGCTATCCGTATTCTCGCACGCTACACCACGCGCACTGGCGGACTTGAACGCCGTTGTACAACCGCATATCCATCGCATTGACTCGCTCAGCTTTTACACCAGCGACATCCACGTTGCGGAAGCATTTCTACAGTTTGTCGTTTCCTTCTCAGCACTCAAGTCGCTCGCGCTCGAGCTCAACTTCAGTGGTGATTTGACGTGGGTGTATGAAAAGCCAGTGCAGATGCCGGAGCTGAAGTCAATCAACATAATCGGCCCGCTTTATTGCGACCATGATACGCCTTTTGAGCTACGATGCACCGCCGTCACTTCTGTCAATACAATCTTCTACAGCGCGTCACATCTCCTTCCACTGTTAAGAACGTGCCCGGCAGTCCAACACCTGCAACTTGCAGTTGGACCGAGATCGATGGATAGTTCTACACAGGAAGTTCTAGATGAAATCCTCGCTCTACTCGAAGAAGCACATCCGAGCGAGGTTCACCTCACGGCTGCGTATGAGGGCGATTTCGAGGCTCTCCTACGCCTCTTCAACACCACTAGCATTCCAAATGTCAGCATTGCTTTTGCTAACGGGCAGCATTTAGACGGTAACGGTGAAATTCTGGCCCAATTTCTATGTGCGGAGGTGGAGCAACCCGTTCGGTTAGAATGTGTGCTCCTCGAGGACGATACAACTGACCGGAACATCTCGTTCCGTCTTACTACATCCAACGACACACACGAGCGGAGTTGTATATTCGATATCAACGAGCCGGATATGGTGCTCCATAACCTATGGGACGAGCTCTCTTCTTACAGCGATAGTATGAAAACGCTGCGCATCAGCTCATTCCTGTGGCCGGCAATGCTGCACATCGACGAACAGCCCGCCTCGGATCCACCAACAGCCACACACGTTTACATCGAAATCTACAGAGAAGAAATGCTTGTGCCGTGGCTTGAGGACCGCTATGCGGCTATCTTGGGAGGCATGGAACACATACTCCCTCAGCTCGAGGTGCTTCGCTTCTCGTTGGTCACACCACAACCACTCCAGCTTGATCTGGCGCTGGTTGACGCAATAAAGCAGGCCTTTCATCTCAAACAGAAACTACAACTGTTGGAACTGGAAGGATTTACGCTGGAAGGTGATTTGGCCGTGCTTGATGCCGTCAGCCATGAGGTTCGCATAATTCAGTTCTAGCAGAAAATTGACACTCCACTTGGGCACGAACTGCCTTTCTCGTCAAATTTCTGCTAGAATATTCAATTTTACAATATCAATTCATTGTTTCAGATTGCTGAGCAATTGTGAGGAGTGGTAGCGGAAGAACTAATAGAACAACAGCGCGCGAAGCTCGATGCTCTCACGCGGCGGGGCGGTCTCTGGCGTGCTCGGATCTACAAAGGCTGTATGCGCCGTCATGACTGCTGCTTCAGGCTCACTGTCGAAGCTGCAAAATCGAGTCAGCAAGCTTGCTATGAAGATGGTGTAGCAAACGCCACGCACCACTTGATCAACACAAACTCCTCTGGAGTCTGCCCACGCAGATACTTCCACTTGTGCTTATCCGAGTGGCGCACTGCGAGCGTCTCGCCTTCGTAAGTGGTAAAGAATATCTTGTGGGGGAACAGGTCTTCTGAGGGTGTAATGCTGCGGAAGTCGCACAGCGCCAGCGGGAAGTCAAGGGCAGGGTTTCGGATAGGACGCCAGAGATTGATGATCTAGAGGATATAGGTGAGGAACAATGAGTATTGGATGAGGAACCAGTAAGAATGAAAAGCGAACCTGGAACCGACGGCCGGTCGCGAGGAACTCCTCGGCCTCCTCGGCGGGCAGGTGACGATGAACCCGGCGCGTAGCAGACTTGAGTGTCTGATCTCCGTGCGCCTGCTGCACAGGCTTCCGCTTCGTTTCGTCCGTGTCGATCACGTTGGGCCGGTTGCGGCGGATCGCTGGACCTCATGCATCAGCACGACACCCCGATCAGTGTGCTCAAACTCGCCACTCACTATGATCAAACAACACGACCTTAGCAGCTCCCGTCACCTTCTTCAGGTAATCAATGCTTTCAGGATAGTAGCGTTCCTTAATGACCTCATCCGAGTCGAAGTCGTTGGCAGCGAGCGCGCTGGGGCCAACGTGATACGAGAAGCCCGCGGTGTCGAGTGTGTAATTTTGCTCTTGGCCACGAACATTTTCAATCTGCTGCTCTCGTGGGTCGGGCTTCCAGTTGGTTGCCTGCTCGCCAGTGACGGGGTCGCGGTCGACTTTGGTCCATGGCTGGGACCCGTCAGCGGGCGGAGTAAAGTAGTTGATCGTTGCGGTGACGGTGTTGGACGACATGTTCTGTTGGTTTCGATGGGTGAGGGTGTGTGAAGGTAAGAAGTGACGGTGGTGCGCGAATCTGTATAAGTAGTGGGAGGGAGAGTATGATGTGTAAGAAGAGTTCACTTCGAAAGACTTGCGCAGAATGACGTGATCGAGTACCGGCGGCCATTGCACTGATCGGCTGACCAATCTTTCCTGGAGATGTTTGGAACGGCATCGAAATCCACCTCAGTCAGCACTTGGTCAGCGTAGAGTAGACGTGCTCTGTGAAACTCAGGGCAGTATCGGCCAGTTCACTACAGCCAAATGGAGGCTCTGCGTAGGGAGTAGAACCATGAGGAACAACTTCCGAGGGTATCGAGCAGCCGGCGAAGAACTCCAAGTAATACTACTGCGATAGACGTGTGTCGAAAGCAAGTTCCGCTCCGTTGTGCATTACGAAGCCGAGGCTCCTGTCCATTAACACGTATTCTGGCAATAGAAGCGACATGACTGGAAGGCTGAGGGGCATCCGACAGCCGCTAGCCACAACAGTGCATTGGATGACACAGAGGACGAATGGTGACACAGAAAGAGCCGCAAGCGAAGAAAGAGGAACAAGCGAAGCGGGTCATATTAGACGGGCATAGAGCCCACGTAGAGAAGTTGAAGCACTAAGCAACCTGGCTGAAACGTCTTGTAGCCGCTGCAACGAATTCGCGAAGATCGAACAAAGGAACACGGTCGTCCACAATCTGTGAACAGTGTAAGAAGATGGGTCAGCCAACGTGTATTCAAGTATCACCATGACTCGCGCACCTGGACAGTGCTACTTGCCGGAGCAGAGCCTGGCCTTGGGACGCGTGGCGTACGTATTCCATCTGGCAAGATAATCTCCTCGTCTGCTCGTTCGATCTGTTTGCCCTTGCTATTCTCATCCGCCTTCACAGATGCAGAGTCCACCTTGGAAGAAGCCGCTGCGTATGATCTAGGCAGTCGCATGCCTAGCTCGCGACAAGTCCTCCATACTGCGCTGTTCTGCCTCACTGCACGCTCCAGCGTACTTACGAGTTGTTCCGTTCCGCTTGGTCCATCGTGCTTGTCCGCCGCAGCCTTCGTGTCAACCGCTATTCCAACGTCGCTCGTCCTAATCCGCCCCAGGTCCTCCAGCACCACACACAGCACGGCACGATCCACTTGGTCCGCAAGCCTATCCCTTCGCTTCTCGCTGAAGTACCCGCGAACGTCGGACGGAGCAGTCGCAGGTGCATTTGGGTATGCAATAAGCGAGCCGACAAGCGTCCATTCGCGAGTGTAGGCAGGGTGACCAACAGCTTTGATGCGACGACTGAGGTCGCGGCCAAAGCTGATGGGGGTAAGGTCGGCTTGCGAAGAGGGTGAACCGCTTGAATCTTGCATTTCAACATCTCCATCCCGGGCGGTCTTTGCAACCCCCGAGGTACGTACGAGTTCGATGAACTCTTGGATCGCGAGGTTGAGCGAGATATGAGTTGGGTCAAGCGAAGAAACCCAGCCGGGTGGACGGGGCGCAATGCGCGAGGTGTCGAGCACAAGAGGGAAGTGTGTTTGTATGAGGCCAGTGGCGTGGGAGATATCGCCACAGGTAATGGAAGAGCGAATTTCTAGAAAATATCCAAGTAAATTTGATTGGACTGACTAGATCAACAGTGACTGAGACTGGCGACGTACGAGCACGTATTGCAAGCATTAGAGGATCTCGGTCGTCCTCGCTTTCAACGATATCCATTGGTGTGGTCGCATCCAGTCCATGCGAAATTCGGTCGGTAGCACGTTCCTTGCCCTTTCGAGTTGCCCTATGACTATTCGTATCTTCTGTTGTCTGAGAACCAGCCGCAGCAGCCACATCGACCTCGCCGCGCCTAGTCATCTCGAGCCTCAAAGCTTTAAGCGTATCCCCGTAACAGTTGTGTTCCAAGTAGTCCATCACATGTCTTCTCTACAATTTCAAAGATTGCCGATTACTGCGCATCAGCAAGTCGTCAAGCGAAACGGGCTGCAGCATAAAGGGACGCACTACGTGCACCGGCAAGACAATAGCGGACTGGTCTGCGGATGACACGGGGGCGCGAGGCGCGGGCAGGCGGAGAATTGGAGGCGCAAGGGTGGATGCTACTGTTGAGGACATGCGCGCGTGGCGAGTCTGTGGTGACTGTCCGGGAGCAAGGAGCGCGAGTCGGGATCTTCCGCGCCGTCTGGTTTCTCTCTTCGACTTCCAACAGCCTCAGTTTGACGCCTGAATCAATGATTATCTTCTTTGAGTCACCAAGTTTGCTTTCCTGAATGTGGTGACATTCGTTATGGTGCTCTGATCATTCAATCAGCCGCTGGTACGTCGAACTTGCCAACTTGCAATCAGGTCTGTCGATTTATTCACACAAGAACAAACTACACACTATATTTGACAGTATCAGCTTGTGCTATTGGCTCAGCTGGTATCTCGCGTTGCGCCTCGCCATCTGTAAGGGCGACCATGGCACCGACGCCGCGAACCTAAAGTACGCAGTTTGGTGTGCCTGATATCTGAACGAAAAATCAATGCGCCTTTGATATATTCAGAGCCTATTGACGCAGTGTGACTTGAGGAGATGCAATCGTAACTTAGCAATTTGGTCCAACCTATCGGAATAGCATCATGCCGTTGTCGTGGCCTTGCTTTGGTGCTCCACGTGGCAAGATTGCCCGTCTCAGATAGTTTGCGCTATGAAGCTTTGTAGTTCTGGACCTATGTGATAGGTTCTGAGAGACTTTGGACCGAGAACCTGCCCGGGAGTCGAAGCTGAAGAGTCCGCGGCCCAGGCCGATGCTGCAGCCACTTGTCCTTCTTTGCAACGGTCCGACACATGCTTCTACCAGAGCACCGTAATGCACTCGAGTCCCTCGTAGCCGGGATATATGGCGCATCGCAGCCTGCTGAAAATGTGGCGGCGCCGGCATCAGGCATTATCAGCGGTCTCCCTTCGCCACCTCAAGTCAATAGAGCGAAGATAGATGAACAGCTGACGGAGGAGATCGTATCATTTATCCGTCTGCAGTGTGCTATTCAAATGCGCGCACGCAATCGAGCGATTTTACCTCCACAATGTCAGCTACCGATCGAGCTTTGGGCTGCTGTCTTTGCACAGCTGGAACAATGTGATCGCGTTTCCGTCTCCCACGTCAGTCATGACTGGCGAGCTGCAGCAATAGCCTCCGCTAGACTTTGGACCTCTCCTTTCTTCCTCTCAGCTGCACACGCCGCTGAATGTGACTGTCAGCGGTGTAGCATTCAGCGCCCTTGTCCCAACTGTGGCCGTAGGCCGCGACCTGAACCCGACCCAGTCAGCCAGGTTCAAACCTTTATTGAACGCAGTGGATCACTTCCTATTGATCTGCGGATGGCTGTCTTCCCGCGTGCTGCGCCGAGCGCGAGGACAGATCTGGATGCAGTCGTCAGGCCGCACATCCATCGCATCGAATCACTCACGTTTCTCACTAGCGACGCGGACGTTATTCTCGAATGTCTCCGGTCATTTATCACATTCTCTTCTCTGAAATCACTCACACTAGACCTCACTCTTGGCAGCAGAGCAACGTGGAATTGCGTCGAGAGGGTGCAGCTAGAACAACTACGCACACTCAACATTTCCGGCCAGCTTTACTGCGATGTTGATCATTTCGAGCTGCGGTGTCCCGCAGTCACATATCTCAAGGCGACATTTACCAACCCTCTACACGTTCTCGCGCTGTTAAGGGCATGCCCATCAGTTCAGAGCCTACAACTTGAAGTTGGACCGCGATCGGTGGCCGCACCTACAACTGAAACGCTGGAAGAGGTCCATAATCTTTTGGAGCATGCATGTCCGCGTGTGCTTCAGATAACACGCGCGTACGAAGGCGATATCGAAGCTATTCTTCAACTCTTTGGTACAACCAACATACCGACATTCAAGATTAATTGCGCCACCACAGAGCATATGGAGCGAGATCATTTGCCCCGCTTCCTTTGTAATGAGGTGACGAAACCCGATCGTCTCGAATGCGTGCTTCACGAGGATACCCGAGACGTCGCTGATGCGAATATTAAGTTTCGGTTGACGGTGTGCAACGCCACGCAGGAGCGCACGGCGACCTTTGATCTTGTGGAGTCGAATTTGGTGCTCCAAAATATCTGGGCACGGCTCTCTCCCTCGACCTTGGAGAACATGACAGAGTTACACGTAAACTCTTCTTTGTGGCCAACGCTGCTACAGCACGGTGAGCTGCCAGGATCTCTGCCTATCACACGTGCACATATCATCTTTGATGAGAGTGCCACGCTAGGCTCGTGGCTACAGGCTCGAGCTGTCGCACTTCGGGGACAAAGCGAATACAGTCTTCCTCGGCTTGAGGTCCTTCAATTCCTGCGGTTTACCCTCCACCAGCCCATTAGATCAGAAGAGGATCTAGCTGGTACAATCAGAGAGGCTTTTGGCCTCGAACAGACCCTCAAATCACTGCAATTAGAGGGCTTCAGTCTCGAGGGAGATCTGGCCGCATTACGAACCGTCAGTTCCGAAATTCGTGTCATTTAGGTGCAGAACTTTGTCAAGCGGGAAATAAAGTGTAGCGATATTGCAAACCACGACTATCGCGGCGAATAATACTGTTAATGAATCTAAAGCAGCGATTGATTGCATCGGCACGATATACTGGGTTCCTCTGTTCCATATCATGACCTATCTTCTTCTTCCACAACCCTTGCGCCTAATGAAGCCTTCCACAGTCCTTCGAATCCATTTTCATCCACATGCTTTACCAAGATGGCTCGTAACACCCTGCCACCTGGGCTTGACTCTTGCGTCTCTAACCTGCCCATGAGCATCACCGTGGACTTTGGCCTGAGGTACGCCGCATAGACGTGTGCTTCCAGCACTACGGTGAGATCAACTGAAAGTGAAGGCAATGATGCGCCACGATCTGTCGGGCAAACGGTGAGGGTTTGAGTAAGTGGATCAAAGGCAAGTGTTCTGTGGCGGGCGTATAATATCAAATCAAGAGCAATTATCAGCTTCGTCAGCTCGGAATGAATCGTATGAAGAGAGCTTACCGCGCGACTAGCCGAACGCGCTCACCATCCGGGACGGTATCGATGGTTTCGACCGTGACGAGAGTGGCAGACATGTTTGGCTGATTTCGAGCCCCGAGCCGAGGTGCAACTCTCCGTTCTCGTCGATTAAGAAAAATTCACACAATCAATCAATATAACATCCTCTGGCTTTTCATTAGTGGGACGGCTTGGTCCCTGTTTACTTTATGCCATTCAGCCAGGCCGCTGAACTAAGCTCTCTGTAATCACCCAGGTAACTAGCCCAACTTTCTCAATACATGCTTGAGGTCTTCGAACTGCTCTTCTACTGTAATTCATTCGATTCAGACTACCCTGGGATCCCTTAAACGAGATCAAAGGCTTCGGCTGTCCCTTTAACTTGCATATGGCAACGCACCAGACGTTACACGCTGCACTGAATACCTGCAAACATCCGGTATAAAGCCACAAGCAAATGGTTTCGTTCGTTGAAGAGCGCTCTCACCAACTATGATACTAATTCAACGACGTGGCCCGACTGAATGGCGCCTCGGGCTTCCGTCGTACACTCGCTAGCTAGTTCAGGTACGTTAATAACCTACCGATTGCCAGCGGCACACGTCCATCGAGCGCTGCTTGTAACCACCCTGCACCACGCCGCAGTGGTGCGATGACTTCATTCTGCGATGGCTTCATCATAAATCGCCGCGTGGCCAGTCGAGCTGCGAGCTAGCGAACATATCGACTGGGACATGAGTGTCGTGACGTCGTCAGTGAGTCGCGTTCCCGAGTCGAATATCGCTGCTCGGCTCATCTTCGCACAAGCCAAACATAGTACGCGTTAATGTAGGAAACGCCGGGGGGGTGAGATATGCGCTTGGGCGTTCATTTGGGCAGTTGCTTGCCTCTGACGTCGTTCCTCACAGGTGTTTGTCGCAGGCTGCGTCACGGCCCGAAGCCCGTTGCAGGGATTAAACGAACTGAAAGTAGAGATCTATCTTCGATAAGATCTGAATCAGACACGGGGTATGACGTGAGGAAAGGGCTCGCAGGAGATGAACGGCAGCGTAACAGGCTTGAAAATGATGTCAGGATGTCTAAGTTCAACAAGTTAATGCCCCTCTGTACTGAGTATCTAGAGGTTATATGCGATTATATCAATCTGAATCGCGTCTAGATCCTCATTTCACAGAGGCAAAACGCTCAAATGTGGTTGAGTTGCATGCGCAAATCGGCTTCTTCCGGTAACTTGCGCTGTAACTTGGCTCGGCATGGTTTCGTCTCAATAAGACCCCATGAAGTGAGATATATCATTCATCCGTCAATCAGTGCCGGAAGCAACGCAGCTTCGATGCCAGACGTGGTCCCAAAACCAAGTTCAACGATCCGATCCATTCTGTTTGACTCTGAAAGTAAGACACATGCATCGGCCAGTACATGTAGCACATTTGGTCGCAAAAGGATCACTGTGTGTCACCTCTCTTCACAAGCATTGAGAGTAATCTAGGTAAATTGTCAGCGAGGGCAGTAGGAATAAAGTGATATCATGACTCACAATCATTGGAATACTTGCACGTGCTTCCAGAGGCACAAGTCTTACATCCCGTATACGTAGCTCCGCCGCACTACAGCAAGTAAGACTTATTAAGGCACTTTGACATCAGACGCTCTGCAACGCACCTGACCGTAGAGCGGAACCGTGCAACCACCGCCGGTGCTCGTCGTTGTTGTTGTCGTCGTCGTCGAGGTGGTAGTAGTACCTGTGCCTGAGCTTGAGGTTGTTGTGCTACCGCCGTCGCTCGTGAACTGGGAGAAGAAGGACCAGGTCTCAGGGGAGATGTATGTGTTGGTGGCGCTGCCGCTGCCGTGGTCCTGAGGAGTCCACGTGTGATCGCCGTCGAATGCAATCCAGGTGACAGGGTGCCCAGCGGAGCATCCGGAATACTGAGTCTTGATGTGAGTGCCACTACCGTTAGAAGGTTCAGGAGGAGACTGAGGGGTACATCCGTTGGTTTTGACGAAAGTGTCGCGAATGGATCGGCCCATGCTGGTAGCGAGCACACTGTCATGTGTTCCGTGCGCGCCGAGGTAAGCGACGGGAACGTTTCCACCCGAGCATCCGCTGAGGTTCGCCCCAGAGTATGCGGCGACGGCGCGGAAAACGTTGCCGCGAGCGCACGCCATTGCATATGACATAGATCCACCGTAGCTCCAACCAGCTGAGAATATCAGGCTAGTGTCCACACAGGCGCCGTTAGAGATTGTGCTGATGATCTGGTCGACGAGCGTGATGTCCTCGCCACCGGAATTGCCCCAGCCATTGTTGATACCCTGAGGCGCGACCTGAGCAGACGTTAGTGCAAGAAGAGCCGATGGTTCAGTTAGCTTACAAAGATCGTCGTGTTGCCAGCCCGTGGCTGCAGGTTGTAATATCCATCGCTGGCCACGTTGTTCATGCTGCGACAGCTCAGCTAAAAAGACCTCATACAGGTCGTGCTGGTGACTGTACTCACTTTCCGTTCAGCCAGTGCATTCCAAATATCAGCTTGTATGCGGTGTTTTGGTTGTAGTTCCCCGGCATAGCGACGATATACTGCCGGTTCTTGCCGTTGACCGTTATGGACTTTGTGCCGCTGGTAACAGTCGCAGACTTGCCACATCCAGCAGTTCGCGCGGCAGAGACAACATCTGAAAGGCCAATGCACAAGGCACCAAGAACAAGCGAGAGGTTGAACTTCATCGTGGCCGGGGTTGCTTCACACAGGTCAGTAGGTCTTTGCGGAGATGATGTTTTATACCTTCATGTCCGAAGATGCCAGCACACAGTACAGATGAACTTTCAGCCTGAACTCCAATTCACGGAGATGTGACGGTTCTCCCCGCACCACGTGAGTCCGAAGTATATGCACGGAGCAAATCGTGCGCAGTGTTACAATTCTTTCGGGCGCCGATAGCGGCCTGAGCCGAGCCGCCACCGCTCTCGAAACTGTCTCCCCCATTGCGCCTGTATTTCTCATCCCTATTGTATCAGAAGAGCTTTAATCCAAGTACCCACACTGGGACAATATATCAGGCTATCTGATTATAAGCAATCCGGCCACATTGGAGTCGTAACCCCCCCCTCCCACTTTATCTCGCTGTCCGTACCCAAAATGCGAGCTCAAAGATCCATCTCAATCCGCAGAATTTGTTCGTGGCTGATTATTCAATGTTGGATGTACTCAGTTTATATTGTTGGTGGTGAAAATTCGAGGACTGGCGGAGGAGGTTGCGCTGAGGCCGACGACACTTTACATGATCCCGAAGCAGTTGCAAATGCTAGAGTCTTGGTGTAGATCCAACTTAGTTACTTGCACCGTAATGAATGCCGTGAAGCTTGGCCCTTGCAGCAGCAACAGGTACATTTTTCCGAGCACGGGTTGGAAGCGTTGGCACGTGGGAGCCACGTGCAATACGTATTTGGTTTAGACCTTCAACCGTTGTGCACGGCGCTGACCTGATCCACGTGGCGGGACTACCCTTTGAGGAGCAGCCAATCCCACGTGGCCTTGGCGGCTTCTAAGGAACGCATCGTCAGTGATCAAGGTCAACATGTTCGTGATGGCAGAGGCCCCACAACAAACACAGGTGATAGTCCGGACATGGCCAACCTGTCCAACACCCAAGATTTATCGGAAGATGTCGGGCAGAAAGATGTCTCGCGGATGATTCGTCTTGGTTCGTGAATGTGACATGAAGTAATTTGCCATTGATGCTCCGTGCTCCTCTGCCAAAATTCGGCTGTACTCACAACCCACGGCGAGGAGATTGCTTTAATGGCCTAAGATGTAACATACATGGTTCATCTTGTTGAATGACCCGTCAATCGCACATGTATAATTGTGGAACATCCTCCATTAAACACTGCGTGCGGCGCAAATGGCCCTCTCCGGAACATCACCCTGTTTTTGTTGTGTCAGTTTTTCTCGCAGGACATGCCGCACGGAAAATTTTACCACACCATGGGTTCGATTATAGTCTCTCAGTTTCGGGCGAATACATTCCGAGTTCGGCTGCTTGTCATCTGGTCCCAATCCTTCTTGATCAATTTGGACATAATTATGAGATATGAGAGTAGTGGAACTGAGGACCTGTATGGATGATCATGAATGATCGAAGATTTGAGACAGAAGTAACACAAGGAGAAGGCGCTGATGCTCCTGTCCGGAAAATTGTGGATGGTCGGGACAATATTCCGGACAGGAGCATCAGCGCCTTCTCCTTGTGTAATTGGCAGGTCGTTAGAGACAGTGTTGCTTTGCTGGGCAGCTCCA
>Ga0247815_10001146_pt1 | contig 20515 bp, 36 predicted proteins | sample UWRJL194509B1_FD_181014 | JGI IMG/M metagenome (GOLD analysis project Ga0247815, IMG submission 181014) | Plant litter microbial communities from Arlington Agricultural Research Station in Wisconsin, United States - UWRJ-L194-509B-1 | ecosystem: Environmental > Terrestrial > Plant litter >...
CAACCGGAGTTCATCCAGAACTTGAACGACATCATCGCGGAAGGTGACGAACCCCTTATCTCGAACGACCTGCTCGACGGCGTGCGTCTGGAAGAAGTGCTGATGAACCGCAGCATGGACGTGCCGGGTAACAAGGCAATCGGGGCAATGTTGTCGCGTAATCGCTTTGAAACGCTCGGCAAAGTGCGTGTTGGCGAAATGACCCGCACCTACTACAGCCGCGAGCCGGAAATGTTTCAGTACCGCGCCGAAAGCACCGGCGAAATCGTAATCGACACGGCGAAAGTGCGAAAATACGTGCTTGAGGCGATGAAGAATCAGGAAGATCCCGACGAACTTTAACGTTTTTCGGACAGGCCCGGCGAAAGTCGGGCTTTTTTTTCGGCCACTGCTGGCTCGGATAAAAATAATCAGAATCGTCAATCAACCTGAAAACCGCGTTTATAGAGAACATAGGCCGCAAAACGCGGTTTTTCACCCGCTTTTACCCCTTTTCTGTACCCTTTGTTCTCTATTTCCCCTTATCCCGTTACGTGTAGCGTAAGAAAATAAAATAAAAAAGTTCTAGGGGGTAACTGGAAAAAAGCGTTTTTAGGGAACAACGGGTACAAAGTAAAAATAATGACATGGGAATCCCCCGTCATCGTCTTGGTGCTATAGCGATTCTCGAAAAAGCGCGACGAACGAGGCTCCACGCGCCCCCGGCAGGCCGGATCAGCGGGGTAGTACCTTGTCGCCCCTTTCGGCCTTACCGCCCCGTATCGCCCCGCCACGCGGCGCAGCGGCCAGCAGGCTAGGCGGGTATCAACTTGCATGCGTTCGTTGAATGGCGACCCCATAGCGTACGTTTAAACCGCATTGCCATAAGCCAGCCTAGCACCATATGCGGATATACCGATATGCAGCTACCAGGACAGGGGGATATAGTGCCATGCCGCTACCAGGACAGGCCGCCATGCAGCCATGCGTACCAGGCCGGGCACACGGACAGGCCGCCATACAGGAACGCGCCAGGGCACGATTAAGGGGAAAGCGGGGAATGTGGTATTTCCGCGACCAGGAAGGCCCGGAATGCAAAAGGCCGCCCGGATGGCGGCCATGCGGATCATTGCCTGATCCAAAATGCGAAAAGCCCGCAAACGCGGGCTTTGTGAGGTAGTGCAGTTTATCGGCCTGCGCGCCGGTCTTCGTCCTGCCGTTGTTTGATGAACTCGCTATACGTGGCCACCGCTTCGGCGTCAGGCTTGACGGCCATGCACACGGCAATGCAGACAATGACTAGCGTGCATGCTTGCGTGCCATGTTCAAAGATGGCCAGCACCGCGCCACCAATCACGGCTACCAGCGCAGCGCCGACATAGATGGCCAGCCTAAGCGCTACTATGGCCATCATGATTGCACCTCTACTGCGCAGCCTGTCCACCACGAACCGCGCCGCATGCTGCGATCGTTCGCCCAATTGACCGCATGCACATGGTCAGCAAATGACGTTTCGGCAAACGTGCCATGTGCGAACACGATACGGACAACCGCGCTTTCCGGCTTGCCTGCCATGCGCTGAATAACGATGCGCCGCACGCCGCCGTGCTTGCGTGCCATGCGATACACGATGGCCAGGTTTTTACCTTCAGCCATCTGCAGGCCGTTAGACGTGTAGATAGTGGCGGTCATGATTGCACCTCGCACGCTTCGCTATGCGTAACAGTGCAGCCTGCCAGGTGGCCAGGATCAAGCAACATCAGCAGGCATGCGGCAACGTCTATTGAGCCGTCATCGTGCATCAGGTCGCCAGGGTCTGCGCAATCATCATGCGCGCCCGCCGCCAGGAACAGCGCATTAGCGGAATGCACGGATAAATCAATCGTGACCTTGTAGGGCGTGCGGTTCATGCTGTCACCCCTTTGCCATAGTTGAATGCTTGACGCTTTGCCGCGCTTGCCTGCCGCGCCGCCACATGCAGCGGCTGCTTTACGTCCTTGGCCAGGTAGACGAAGAAAGCCGCGCCAAGGGACAGAGGCGAACTAATCGACTTGCGCCACGATACCGCTTTTGCCATTTCCACCAACGCGCCGCGCTGATCGCTGTACAGCGTGAACACGTCGGCCGTAAAGTCGATTGCGTGGTGCTTGGCCAGGTAGAAACGCATGGCCTCCTTGCGCGCCGGGCCCTCCAGCGTGCGGAATGTTTTCAGTTCTACGGTTTTGCACATTTCAATATCCCCCTAATTTGCCGTTGTTGTCTTCAAACAGATTCACTTCGCCATATGCATGTGCCGCTTCGGTCAGCTTGTCGCCAAGCGCGCCCATGCCGCGATCCCAAAACCCCACGCCATGCCGATTGCGAGTAAGCCAGAAATCATGCCCGGCCTGGCTTTGCCATGTTGGCGCGTCTGCATGTGGCGTGTAACGGGCCGCATACTTTTTGAGCAATGCGCGGTTGTTATGCTGGAAGTCCAGGCAATCGGAAAACGCACGCGCTTTGCTTTCCGGCGTGATGTCGTCAACACTGTGCATATCGTCCAGCGGTACGCCTTCGTCCGTGGTGGAAGACCACAGCGCGGCAATCAAATAATGGTGCGTCATTTCGTCCAGTTCAACCCCCTTCAGCGCGAACAATTCGGCCTCGCTTCGACTGGCGCACATTTGCACGTTTGCCGGACTGCCAATCATCCTGTTTGCGCCACGGTGGCGAACCCATTGCAGCGGCCAGTTAGAGAAAGCCTGTTCATTCAATCTCAGGGACATCAGGCGGCCATCGGCATAGAACACGATGCGCAAGGCCCAATGTGACGACAAGACCATGCCGCGATGCGTTTTTACCGGCTCGGTGTACATTCCGACAGGTGCGCCATACGGCAGGCCGTACAGGGCGCAAAGTGTTTCTTTGAAGTTCTTAGCCATGATTAAATCTCCACGTCCGAATATTCCGATTCCATGCGGGTCTGCATCTTGCGCACCGCCGCCACAAGCGCTCGCACTTTCTCGCGCATCGTCAGTTTGAAGCGCGGATGATTGCGCAGTGCGAACTTTTCGCTTACCTCTTCAATCGCCGAGTTAATTTCATCGTTCAATTCCTGCGCTTCGTTCCAGCGGCGGTTATAGTCATACTCCGTTTCCGCATACTCTTTTGCGATGCCGTCGGCGAAGTTCGCCGCTTCGTCAGGCGTACCGAACACCTGCGCAAAGTAGACGCGTTCGCCGCTATCGGTGAGGCGGTATCCGGCCATGTAGCGGCCATGCGGCAAGCACGCAACGATAGCGATGCAGCGCTCCGAACAATCGACATCGCAATACCATCCTTGATGCGCCATGCACACGTACAGGTGTTCGTGTGCATCCGTCTCATTGCGGAACTGCGGGCCGCTGAAGGTAGACCAGATGGGGGTGCGCTTTTCGTACTTCGTGCCGTAGTTTTTCGTATCGAATCCTTGCGACAACGGCTGTTCAACCGTGCGGAAAGTTTTTTGCCGCGCTTCGCGCCAGTTGGCATGGCGCAGCGATGGCGGATTGTGCCGGTCAGGTGCATTTGACAGTGCAGCGGCATTGCCGAGGATCGACATACGGGCGCGCACGCCACCAGCTTTAAGCATGAGGTATTGAGGGGTAGACATTTTGATGCACTCCTTTAGTTAGGATTGTTTGCGGTAAATCGTTTATACGGTTTTATTTGATGTCATACGGGAACGGAAAGCCATCAAGCGCGGCCAGCAGATCGGCGCGCAATTCATCCGGCACGGCGCGACGCCAGCCAAAACCGAAGCGGCCCGTATGGTTGTAATAGATGGCGCTTTCCGTAATACCACGATCCATAAGCCACAGCATGCCGTCGCGCTCGGAAAGCGCGTTTTTCGTTACCTTTTCATAGTCGGCCAGGATACCGGCGCGTTTGGCGGCCAGGCGTTTTTTATCGCGTTCGGTGTTGCCGTGAATCTGCGCCTGGCGATAGGCTGGCAGGCGTTCGGCAAGTTCCGATTCAGTCAAGGCGGCACGGTCGCGCCCATTCGCAACAGGCTGCATGCGGGTAAGCGGCAAGTTTTTAATTTCGAGGTATTCGCTACCAATGCAGCGAGGGCAAAACGGTGTTGCTTCAGCAGCGGGGCATTGATGGCCACAATATCCGCATGCGTGGGTATCGCTGCGCAGGTGGCGCATTTCTTCGGTAATTTCCAGCCAGTGGCCGCGCTTAAGATTGCGGTTCCCGTGGGCATAATAGCTATCAAGCGCCCAGTCAAAAACGCGATACCCATTCGTGCCTTTCATCGGCGCGGTATTCCACTGATTATTGAAAATGTGGGACGTTTCCAGTTCAACCTGGCCGGCCAGTTCTGGCATGTGGTGAGACTTGCCGCCGTGCGTTTCAAAGACATTGACGCCAGCGGCGGCCATGCGTTCGCACAGTTCGGCATAGGCTGCTTTGCCTGCAGGCTCATTAATGTAAAACGAGTAAGCGTGTAAGACGGTTTGTACAGTTTTTTTCATGATGTCGATTCCTTCAGATGATTAGTAATTGCCAGCGATTGCGAGCGCGCCATAGTGGAACAGTTCGCGCTTTGCGTGTTCGGCGTTTGCCGCCCATGTGCCATGCAGCGAGCGCAGCACCATCATTTTTACAGCGAGTGTTGACATATCAGTTTCACGAGAATTTGAGAATGGCCACCACTGCGACGATGGCCAGGAAAAACCACATTGCGCCGTCATGCACCAGGATCGACCAGAACACGATCAAGGCGAAGACCAGGAACAGCGCGACCAGGATGCACGCCAGGATCACGCGGCCACGCCTTCGGTCAAAGGGTTTGGGAATTCGGCGAACACTTCAAAATCGCCCGCTGCATGCAGCTTGTCGGACATTGCCGCAAACGACGCAAAGCCGTACGCCCTGGCGAACGAATCACGGGCCGCCGCTTCGCTCTTTTCAAGATACGAACCCATGACCACGCCGGTAACAGACTTGATCGTGTAGACCGTCGATACCGCCATGCGGCCAGCGCGCAGGCGCGCCATGAATTCCAGCATGATCTGCCCATTGCTGCGCAGATCGGTAATCACTGGCGCGCTGAAGCGTGGCGCAGGCGTGGCCGCTTTTACCAGGCTCACACGCTTGACCAGCGAGACGGCAGGCGCTGGCGCAAACGCTGCTTTATGGTCAGCGTAGTGGCCATGCTCGGCGCGTGCGGCCAGGTACATATCGCCAATGGCCTCTTCCATTGCATGCACGGCTTTATCGTCGCACCACGATGCAAGCATGATGTCGATTGCGGCATGGTTATCTACACCGTCACGCAATCCCTTAGCAAACATGCTTTGCGCTACACTGAAGCGGGCACGGATAACAACGATGTCCGACACGGTGGCCGCACGACCCAGCAAGCGAAACTGTGCAGCGGCTGCATATTCACGGCTAGGTGCATTGCGCATTTCTTTTGCGGCGTCAACGATAGAGCGACCTTCCAGCATGCCGCGCAGTTCGCGCAGGCCTGGCAGTTTGAAGGCGTTCAATTCAGCGGGCAGCGAGAACAGCTGTACTTGTTTGCCGTCAACGTTGCCGCATACAGCGATTGCCGTGTGCTTTTTGCCAGCGCGCAGCGTGGTATAGGATGCGGTGGCCAGGCCGGTGATTTTGCGGGTATTCGATACTTTCAACATTTGAAGCTCCTTTGATTGGGATTGTTTGGGGGTAAATCACTTGCTAGGCCTCTACTATCGCCGATACTGTTTTTCCCCGTCAAGCGATTTTCACAAATAAATCAAAATACCTGCAAAACGGCACGAATTACGCCAACTATATAACAGTGCTTTTCCACGTCATGCCGCTGCACCTATATGCGCCAGGGCGGCCAGCCGCTAGGCCAAAAAGCACGCGATGCGATAGCGCCCGATTCACTGCTGCCCGATCCAATAGCGCACGATTTCATCGGCGAAACCGCAGAGCTAGAATCACCACGTTTGTACTGTGAAGTCGCCAGCTTTTTCGGTACAGATTTTCACCGCTCGACCACCGAGCCGCGCTTACTTGACAGACCTGGCCTGGTCTAAAAAATTCGGTTCCGGTTTTTGGATTTCACTTCTGCTTACTTGGCAAACCCAGCCTGACCTCCGACACGCGGAACACTATTTTTAAAATTAGTTTGACATGGAAAAACAATGTCATTAATATGGCACTGCACCTATCCATTGAACACATAAAGGAATTCACATGACACGGAAAAACACAGTCTTGACGGCGGCACTGGCGGGCGCAATGGCACCCGAGGCCGGCGTCACCAAACCACCGCGCAACCGCAGTTCGTCGTTCGCTTCGATGGTCGCTGATCTGCGCGTGGGCGACACCCCTGCAGCGAAAGTGATGGACGTCGACGGCGACAGCACGCTCGCCGAAACACTGGACAGCATGCCCACGCTGATCGAGCGCCACCGCAACAACGTGTACTCGGCCGTCGTGCGTGCCAAGGAGCGCAACCTGGGCGCCGAGTACACCATCGAGGTCACGCACTTTGTCGGCCGCGTCACCATCTATATCGTTGCGCTCGTCACGCGCACCGCCTAACCACCCCACTGAAGGAGCAACCGCCATGACCATCACCATCCTGCCGCCCGACATGTCCCACGTCACCCTGGACATCGACGAAGAACTGTACGACCACGCGGCCAACAAGATGCCGGTACACACCCGCGTCGAGCGCCGCATCGTCCACAACCTGTACAAGCACCTGCAGGCAAACGGCTGGATCATCGCCGCCGTGTTCGACAGCGAAGAAACAACCGAAGTCGCCGACTGCAAGGCAATGATGGAACTCGTGTTCAACCTCGACGAGTGCAGCCTGCGCGTGCGCCCGAGTGGCACCCGTGCCGACCTGATCGGCGTCGAATACGGCATCTGGATCATCCTGGGCAACGGCAGCAACGGCCAGGACATGATCGCGGATCACACCTACGGCCGCAACGACGATTTCAACGAGGTCATGAATGCGTTCGATCCCGAGGTGTATGCATGAAAACCCCGTTACGCACCGATTTCCCACCAGACCGGGCCGGCAAAACAAAGTGGTGGGATGCGATGGACGATGCCGTCGCACATCACCTGCGACTGGCCCTGCAGACGGTCGCAAAGGAGCGCGGCGAGAATTATGTCGAGGTCGAACCGTACCGGTTCAAGGTCATGATCCGCACGCTCGTGTGGGGCACGACGCTGCAGGTTCAATCGACCGGCCACGCCATGTTCAACCCGCATCGCCTGGCACACAACCTCGACCACATGACCAACACCGTGCGCATCCTCACAGAGCCTGCCCCTAAACCTAAAGCCAAGGAATCGAAATGAACGAAGACGAACGCAACCGCATTTTCAGCATGGCCATCGACGCCGCAGAAATGAAACGCCGCTTGGAACAGCGCGGCCACCATCAAGCCGGCGCCGCAAAGCTGCCATCCAATTTCGCATTCATGTCCAGCAACCGCGACGCGCTGAAGCCGGACAACGGCGACCGCCGCTATGCCGCCATCGACATCGAAGTGCTGGGCGACCAGGTTAGCCGCCGCATGCTCACGGCCATCGACATCGAGGCGTCGCCGGATAACATCAGCGTCAAGCTGCACGAGCACAAGACGCCGATGCCTGCACACGACGACAACCTGCAGCTGCAGTTTTATGCGCATGCCCTCGGTGTCCCATTCAGCGAGGTCTATGGCGATCTGGCGGCGAAGCGCAAGGCCTGGAAAGAGGCCATGCTGGCAGACTACGGCGGCGGCGAACCGATCTCACTGGCACAAGCGCGATGGGGCGGCAAGAGCCTGCGTGAAATGGGCTTTGCGTTAGCCAATGGCGTCGACGGCCATGTCACGACCCGCGCGTTCGGCCCATCGCTGTCGAGCGCCCTGTTCCGCAGCGGCCACCCGACCACATTCGTCGACGGCAAGGAATCGCATGTACCGCTGTGGGCCGTCAAACGCGACTGGGCGCGCGAGCGTGTCCACCACGACATCACCCCGTCGCAGCACCTGGCGCACCCGCGCAACGAAGTAAAACGTCCGGCCTTCATGCCGATGGCCGTCATCATCCACAAAGCACTGAAAGGGCATTTCGCATGACAACCTTTATCCGCGTCCGGGCACATTCCGGCCACAAGGTTCACCTGGTCAAACAGATCGTGGTGAACGACGAGCAAGCCAAGCTCGAAGACGTCGCGCTGTGCGGCAAAGACCGCCGCCACTCGAAGCGCGCCATCTGGTTCTACCACGGCAATCAGCAGCAGGACGTCACCTGCACCAGCTGCGCCACCCGTTACGCCAAGCTTCAGGAGAAAGCAGCATGAGCCAACATCGACCACCCGAGGCAGGCCTGCTCGAAATTGAACTGCACAAGGCCATCAAGCAATTCCTGACGCCGATGCAGCAGGGGCGCGTGATGGGCGCATTCCGCGAGGCGTTCCGTGCTGCTGGCGGCGACAATCCTGCAGCCTATGCGGCGCCCGGTCTGAAGATGCTGGCATGGGCCGATTCGGTCAAGCCGGAATGCGTCGACGTGATGATCCCCATGTTCTATGCGCCGGCCCAGCCGGACGGCCAGGTCAAGGCGCGCATGGCACTGTCGGAACTGTGGGAAGCCCTTGGCGCGGTCAGCCAGGAAGAGGCTGTACGCAAGCTGTCTCACCTGCTGGCACACTTCCATGAGTCCGTCGAGATCGGCAAGCGCATGGTGCCCCCTGTCGACTGGATGATGTGTGAGCGCATCGGCAGCGAGGAACATGTCGACGAAGCATTGCGGGTCTTCAGCGAAGACGCGACGCAGGACAATGCGACCGGCGCGATCCAGGCTGCGCTGACCGTCTACCTGGCCGGCACCGATCCGCAGCAGACCGACCTTAGCCAGCGGCTGCGTGAAAAGGTAGTCCGTGGAACACACCCTGATTTCACGAATGACATTCTCGGCGCCGCCGACGAAATTGAACGTTTGCGGAACTGCCTCGAAGCATGCAATGCCGAGATCGCGCAATTGCGCGGCGACCGTTTCTCGGGTCGACAAGGTGCCGCCTCGCCCGAGATCGACTATGCCGCTGAAGCCGAACGGCGCCGGCCCGGCATCACCGCGTTCAAGTCCGAGGTCATGCGGGCAATGGCGGCCAATCAGCACCGCAGCCGCCATGCAGCGGAAAATGCCAAAGTGCTGTTCACGAGCAACACGCTCGACTATCGCGGTACGCTTTACGAGAACCCGCACATCGGCGGCAAGCGTGTCGACTTATTGGACGAGACGATCCGCAGTTTCTTCCTCGAACTGTACCCACCCGCAAACATGTACACGGAGATCGTGAACAATGAGCCGCCCCGATCCTGACGTTCCGCTGTACCTGTCGTTCGACACGATGATCGACCCGGCGAAGCCGCACCTCGTTCACGCGGCATGGCTGAAGCAGGACACGACGATGTGCGGCGAACTCGATGGCCTGGACTGGCTGAAGCAACCGAAGCGCCATGCGTCGTGCGTGAAATGCCTGAAGGCGATCAAGTTTGAACGTCAGCAGCGCAGCCGCGACGGCAATGCGCGATTCCAGGCGCGCCGGCAGGAGGACGTCTATGCCCGCAAGATGACGCTGAAGCAGTACCTGGAAAGCATCCTGGAGGGCTACACGCTCGTCGACGACGATTTCACTGCCGCGATACACGACATACTCGGATCGCAGCTTGACGACCGCCTAATGCCTGTCGACGACGAGACTGCACGGCTGTACGAGATCGACCTGATCGCCGGCATGCGCGACCGGGCGAAGAAAGCACAGTCGCAGGGCGACCTGACGCTGGAAATTATGCTGCTGAATGCGGCCAACAAAATGAATCAGATCCTCAACGATGGAGAACGCACCGAACCGGACGAAGAATAGTGAAAAACAGTTGACAGGGTTTTTCCCTGTCATTACACTTACCGAATTAACCAAGGAGATCTATCATGACGATGAACAAAGTAGAACGCGTCCAGCAACTTGACCCGATGGTGTCGATGTTGGCCGGCCAGGTGGTCAGCGTGAAAGAGGCTGTCCAGATCGCATGCACCACGCACGCCGCCGAGGACGCCGAGCGCATCGACATCAAGGACATGCAGATGGCCGAGACGATGGCAAAGATCGCCACGCGGCTCGACATTTATGCGGTCACGCTCGATCAGCTGCAGGAGCGCATGGGGCAACTGAAGGATCAGCTGCCGCACTTCTTCGCCGAGTGCCAGCGCATCATCCTCTTGGCGGTCGATCTGAACAACGATGGCGCAGCGCTCGAATCATTCATGACACACCACCCGAACGCCACCACCATTCGTCAGCTGTCGGACGTGATGCTGGACGCGGCCCCGCCGCCTGTCGCGCCAATGCTGTACGCGGTGACGGCCGCGAGTGTGCGCAAGGTGCGCGACGAAACGGGCGAGACAGGTGTGGCGTGCAAGTGCGCGCTGTACCACACTCGCGGCCACATCAACGACGCCATCCACCGCATCAAGGGGCAGCGGTACGGCTATTACAGCACGCAGGAAGCGATGCGCGAGGCCATGCGCATCCAGGCGCTCGCGGCACCGGCGCCGGCCCTGCCGCCAGCTGAAGGCGAGACGGTGAAAATCGAATCGCGCGCGGGCATGCAGTCGACCATTCCCGAGGCAGCGCTGAAGATCCGCATGGAGTCCAGCCCTGCCCTGTCGCAGCAGCAGCGCCGCGATGCAGGCATCGACACTGCACCATCGTCGCCCGTGGGCGTTTTCAATTCGCCGTTCATCGTCCCAGCGGAACCTGCGCCGGCCCCATCGTCGAATTCGTTCGAGGGTGGTGGCGGATCGTTTGACGGCGGTGGTGCGTCGGGCGACTATTAATGAAAAACAGTTGACGGGGAAATACCCCGTCACTATACTTGCACATATTAACCACGAAGGAGAAACACCATGTCACACCCACTCAACGAAGTACCAGGCATGCAGTACGCGCCAAAAACCATTGCACCGACCTGGGCACTGACACAGCAGTACAACCTGACGAACGCCGTGTCGCAGGCCTTCCAGCAGCCAGTGAACACGCTGGAAATGGGCGGCGTGATGTACGTGCTGCTGGATCGCCGCATCGCCAAAGAAGTCGATACCCTGGCCAGCAAGTCGCGCGAAGGCTTGGCCACGTTGAAGGAGATCGTCGACCAGTTGCCAACATATGAGGACATTGTTGCATCGCTCGTGAAGGTGAAGGACGCGCTGGGCAACGAATTTGCAAAGTCGATCATCCGTGAAATGGGCGGGGTCAAGATGGCAGACATTCCGCCGCACAAATACGCCGCAACCGTCGCCCGCTGTGCGCAGATCCTGACCACTGAAGAAACTGCCCACACGATCAGCCGTAGTGCCCACGAGGCGGCCATCGGGGATCTGAACACCCGCATCGAACAGCAGTCCGCCAGCAATATGCGCCTCACTCGTGAAAAGTGCGAAGCGCATCTTGAACTGGAAGACATCAAGGTCGCACTGGCCGCCGTTCTGTCCGTGATCGGTGGCCCGTCTTCGGAAAACATGGTCGACGATGCGAAGGCTGCGATCCACCGCGTCAAGCACATGAACGTGAACGCCGAAGCGCTGCGCAATCAGATCCTCAACGACCGCGACGCTATCACGGCAGGCGGCATCACCGATGTCATGCGCACGATGGTGCTGGCGGAACTGCGCGAGCGCCTGGCACTGCCGGGTGACGACGAGGGGCGCATCGGCCCGGACGAAACCCTGGACGACCTGATCGCTGTGCGTAACGCGGCGCCGACCAAAACGTACGACGAATGCCCGACCAATGCGACTCCCGAATATACCGGCACCGATCCGCAGCAAGGCGCCGCAGACATTCGTTATGCGCCGATGGATGACGTCACCGTGTCGCTGACGCAGGGCCAGATCGACAGCTTGGAGGATTGCAGCGGCGGCGCATTTCGTCCGAAGCATGAAGAGGGCCGTATGTGGGCGCAGTGGGAAGCCGGCAATCAGGTGCTGCACTGGTACGTCAGTATCGAGCGCGCCGAGGGTACGGAATGGGAAACCAAGAAGCGCATCATCAACCTGGTCGCCGAAGACGACATTATCTAACCACCAAGGACAAAACCATGTCACTTAATAACGATCAACGTATTGCCGGCCTCGTGGCCCTGGCCGCCATCGGCGACATCGAGATTCGCGGTAATATCGGGACGCTCCATGCGCGTGTAAGCCACTGCACGTATCAAGGTGCGAAACGAACCCACGCCGGCACGAACACGGAAGACGCCATTGACGCGGCAATTCTGGAAGCCCTGCCGGCGCACAAGGCCGCGCTGGAAGCGACCAAAAAGGTGCGCCTGGCGCCAGCCTATCCGACCACGCTGACGCCGGCACTGGCCGAGATCCTGGGCCAGCCATGCTTCACGTTTATCCAGCTGGCGCAAGTGTGGCGCGAGGCCGGCCTGGGCAACCAGATCCCCGAACGTGCAGAGGGCGAGCAGGCGTTCTTCATCGACAAACACCTGCGCCTCTACATGCAGCACGGCGATGACTGGCGCAAAGCGTTCGGCGCCGAACTGCAGCAGGTGATTGACAAGGTGCAGGGCATGCTGAAGGCGACAGAAAGCGGTGGCGAAAATGGTCATGATTAATCCGACGACCAAGGTCGAATGCGAGCAGCACTTGCGCGAACTCGATGTGCTTGAGAAAAAAGCGAATGCTGAAATACGGCGTGTCCGCGCGATGATTGCAGGCCAGCGGCGCACCATCGCCGTGTGGGAAAACGAAATTGTTTTGACGCAAAAAGCGCGCGCCAGCACAACGGCTCTTTTGAAGAAACTTGAAAAGGATTAGCCGTGACGCGAGCGCACTTCTACAACTACGAGAACGAGGAAAGCCAGGCGATATGCCGGCAGATCCGGGCATTCCTTCTCGGCCGGCCACTACACGGCGCCACGCCGCAGGAGATCTCCGACATGCTGGGCACGAAGTTGAACACGACGCGGCGCTACCTGCAGTATCTGCTCGATAGCCATCTAATCCACGTCGCGCGCCAGCCGCGCATCGGCTTTGCCACGATCTACAAACACGGCCCTGTCGTTGTCCCACGCATCAAGCCCGGCCTGGTGTACGTTGATCTGCCCCTGGCCTTTTTTAAAGGAAGCAATCATGAGTAAAACCCCATGGTTCTCTGCGGCGGAATACCGCCCCACGATGGCCGGCCCGTTCGAGTGTTCGACCACTAACCTGTCGCATCGCTTTGTCGCAGGCAGTGCCATGTCGGCCATGCGCGATGCGACGCACATGCGCTGGTGGAACGGGCACGCCTGGTCGTTCCCGCTCGATGTTGATCCGGCGTGCTACGACAACATTAAGGCGCCACCGGCCTCGCACTACCCATCCGCTGATCTGAAAGTGCAGTACCTCGCGTTCGACTGGCGTGGCTACAACGAAGATCAAGATCCTCTGTAAATTAGTTGACAGGGTTTTCCCCTGTCACTATACTTACGCAAATACCACAACAACGAAAGCACAGAATGAGCAAACCTAAATTGAGTGTTCGCGGCTTGGCGAATATCCACGTCCTGCTGGCGAAGGCGGATCAGCCGGCACCCGAGCCTGCGAAGCCGACCACGACCCGCGAGGCGATCATCCAGCGTACGGTCGAACGCCTTGTCACCAGTGCCGATTACAGCGGCCAGGACGCGTACGCCAGCGCAGAGTCCCGCGCTCGCAAGCTCGTGACCGCCGCAGTGCGCGACGCATGGGAAGCCGGCCACCTCGCATCGCTGGCACAGAACGCGGCGGTCGACGCCATCGTCAAGCAGCAGTACGAGACGCGCACATCGCATGCCGTCCCTGCAGTCGTCGCCTCCGTCATGGAACACCTGGGCCGCGACACATTCATGCTCGACCTGCACATGGTCGCCAGTGTCTTCGAGCGCAACACGCTGGAATTCTCCGTGATCGAGGTGGATAACAAGCATGTCGTCGATTACACGCTGGTGGCGCGCGATGACGCCGCGCCGTTTGTGCCGCCGACGCTCGAAGACACCATTAAGCGTCTGGAAGGCGTGGAATATTCTTCGGCACGCAAGGCGTTCGGCTTGCCGATCCCGAAGAAGCCCCGCGCGCCGCGCAAGCCAAAGGTGGCGCCTGAAACGGACGCCCTGGATGACGAAGCCCCCGCGAAGAAGCCCCGCGCGCCGCGCAAAGCAAAAGCACTTCCACCCGTCAACGTCGACCCTGCGGATCTTCTCTAATCATGCACAAAGCCATCTACAAATTCCCTATCCACCTGGCCGCCGCCCCAGCCATTCACATGCACGCGGGCGCCGAGATCCTGCACGTCGGCGTGCAGAACGGCGAGGTCTGCGCATGGGCGCTAGTCAATCCGAAGGCGGCAATGGGCCTTCGCATGTTCAATCTGATCGGCAACGGCCACCCCATCGAGCGTGACCCCGGCAAGTACCTGGCCACCGTGCAGCTGGAAAAAGGTACGCTCGTTCTGCATGTCTTCGATGCGACCCCGCCTGACGATGACACGGAACTGTAAAATGAACGAGCCGAAAATCATCGCCTGGATCGTAGAGCCGAAGGGCGACGGCAAACCCTACCTGACTTTAAATCCCGAGGTGGCTGCAAAGCGTGAAAAGAAGGGCGACTTCGTGACGCCCTACGCCAGCAAAAACCCTGAACCGAAGGAACAAGCATGACACTCAAAATCAAAGCCTTCACGCCGTACGCGCTGGCGTCGACCGCGTTTTACGACTGGTGCGGTAAGGCGGCCAAGTCGAACAAAACGGCCGGCGTGATCGGGCACTTCCTCGCGGTCGACCCGCACGCGACCGAATGGTCGAGCATGGGCTTGACCTCGCCCGTCGAAGAGGGTAGTCCGGTTCACGACCTGGACGGCACCGCACGCCTGCTCATGTACCAGTTCAACGAGCGCATCCTGCCGGGCGCCGTGCGCGACGAGATCCTGGTCTTGCGCGCCGCCGAGTTGGCCGAGCGTGAAGGCGGCAAGTTGAACCGCAAGCAGTACGCCATCTTGAAGGAAGACGTCGAGACGGAACTGCTGCCGAAGGCCTTCATCCGCCGCAGCCTCGTGCCGGTGCTGGTCTACCCTGGCCACCTGCTGATCTGCACCACGTCAGGCTCGAAGTGCGACAAGATCCTGGCCCACCTGATGCGCCTGACCGACACACGCAAGGTCGAATTTCCGGTCGACGTGTACGACACCATCGGCACGACCGGATCGCTGATTGGCCGCATCGCGCGCGCTGGCGTTGAATACCTCGGCGACGATGACGAGATCTGTTTCCAGGCAGGCACGTCGATGGTCATCAAGGGTTCGGACAAGCGCACGATCCGCATCAAGGATCGCTCGGTTATCTCCGAGGACATTGCCCCGCTGCTGAAGGACGGCGACTACATGGTCACGGAACTCGGCGTCACGCTCGAAGTCCTGGATGAACCGATTGCCGAGTTCACGCTGGCGAGCAACATGGTTTTCAAGGGCATCAAGTTGTCCGGCGTGACCTCGGCCGGCGTCACCGACGACGACACGCACGCGACCGGCTGGCTGCTGGCCAAGACGTTCTTGACGATGGTGAACGACACGCTCAAGGCCATGAACGAGGGCGCCGAAGATGGCGAAGAACTTTAATCTCGGGAAAGCATTTATGCCACGCGGTAGAACAGCAGATATTCAGACAAAAGTTCTGGTCGACAAGATCGCAGCAATGGTCATCGGCAAGTCCTTTTTCATTCCAGGCGTAACACGGGAAGACGTCGAGTTCATTCGCCGGCCGGTGGTGCGCATGGGGTGTGGTATCCGCATCGCCCAGGTCGAAGAGGACGAGATCTACTGCGTGCCCGGCGTGCGCATCTGGCGCGAGGAAGGCGAGTATGACGAGCTATGACGGATGGCCGGACACGGCGCCATACAGCGAGTTGATGTCGGCGCAGTCCGAGGTGGCCCGGTTGAAAGATCTGCTTGAGGGGCAGGGTATTCCCACCGTCACACTGGTCGGCGAGTTCCGTGAAGAGACGGCAGCTGACACGGCGGTGGTGCAACTCATGAAGCGCTACAACCAGGTTGTTGAACACACGCTGGCGTACAAAAACCTGCTGCACGATATGCAGGAAAAATACTGGGCCGCCGAGTCGAAGGTCGCAGCGCAGGATCGCACCATCAAGGCCCAGCGAGCGGTGATCGCCAGGCTGGAAAAGCGCCTCGGCATCGACGATAATCTGTAAATCAGTTGACAGGGTTTTTCCCCGTCATTATAATTGCACAAAAGGATGGAGCAGAACATGGCACAAGCGGCAAAAGAGATAGACGTCAAACTGACGTTCACGCGCGACCAGCTGACCGGCACGCGCAACCCCGCAGGTAATGAGGTACTGGCCGGCCAGGTCATCTTCAGCGCCTTGCGGCAGCGCGGCGTGCCGGTGATCGGCGTTCTCGGCGTGCTGGCGGTGGAATGGGGCACGCTGACCATCAGCCACGAGGACGGCCTGGACGGCGACGAGTGGCATTATCGCTACCAGGGCAAGCCGATGCCGCAAGGATGGGTAACGAAGTGCGCCATGCCCGGCCGGGTGCTGCGCTTGGACAATCCGCTGGCGGCGCAGATCGCAGCGGCCGAAGAACTTTAAGGAAAACACATCATGGAAGATAAGATTAATTTATTTGACTATTCGATCAACCGCATGGGCCGTCAAATGGAAATTTCCGCAAGGCGCACGCAGTCGATAACGGTTGAATCGTTGCCGGTTAAGCCAGGCTTCAAGCGCATGGTCGTCGTCTCGTACGACTTGCCGCAACCTGCGACGACGACGCTGATCGTCACTGACGAAACTGCGGAAATTGTTACGACCTGGTGGGCCGGCCACGGTGAACGTGTTTGTGCGCCAAGCACTGAAAAGGCCCGCACGAATCCGACGTACTCGCTGTTCGCTGACATCGCCAGTTCGTTCATGTCGGGCGAAAAAGTGAACACGATGCACCGTGAATTCGGTATCTGGTCGGACAACCTGGACGCCATCATCGACGCCCGCATCCAGGCGCTGCTGCCGGCCGTGGCGCACATCGACGGCGCCAAGCTTGAAGGCCTTGCAGATCTTCTCGAACGCAAGCACACGTTCACGCAGGCAGGAAGCAAGCTGACCATTGTGAACGACGGACAGGTGCGCAATCCCGAAGTGCAGTGCCTGATGTCCGAAAGCATCCGGCGCGCGCACAGCCGCTATCACACGGGCGGCCTGGTATCAGCCGACGCCGGATTGCCGCCGGTGTTCAACAAGGGCCACGAGCCGAATAAACCGGACATCGCGCCGAACACGATGCGCGAATTCCTGGTCGACTTCATTGCGCATTCCGATGCCACGCGCGAAGCGCTGCAGGAGCGCCGCCACAAGGCCGAGGAATCGGACAAGCTGCTGCAGATGAACAGCGAACCGCGATGGAGCAAGGAGATTTACGACCACAGCGAAATGGTGATCGCTGCACATCGGCTGCTGAAGGTGATCCCATGACCACCTACGACGTGAAGGCGATGGCCAAGTCGGTCGCCAAGACGATGAACACGACGGACATGCCGTCAGAACGACTCGTCAGCTGCACGCCCGGCGCGCTGGCGTATCGCGGCTTTGCCACTGCTGTCGAACTTGGTGGCGCGGACGTGATCCTGATGGCGACCGATATGGTAAAGCTGAAGAACGCATTCAATGCCGTGAACAGCCGCGACGAGTTTGACCCGAAGAAAGCGCATAACGTCGTTTTAACGCATCGTGATTTTGTAGAACTCGACGACGAATTGTAAGACCCCGTGGCGGGGATTCCGCCTCAACTAAAATGAAGGAAACACATCATGGCACCACGTAAAGCAGCAACAGGCGGTATCGTCAAAGCACCGGCCACGCGCCGTACCGCAGCAGAAAACAAAGCACTCGGCAAGACCGCAGCGGCAGCAGTACGCAAGGCGCCGACCAAGCGCGGCAGCGCACCGCTGGCGGCAGCATTGACGACCATTGCTGCACAGCCACCAGTCGGCTATGCGCCGGTCGCGCCAGCGCCATTCGTCTTCTCGATGGGTCAGGACGTCGTGATCGCGGCCACTGGCGAGGAAGGCGTCGTACGCGGTCGCGGTGAGTTCATCCATTCGCCGCACCAGTACCTGCTGGCCTACCGCACGGCGCTGGGCACCTACGCCGAAACCTGGATCGCTGAAGATCTGCTGCGCGCGTAAGACGTAAAAAAGCCCGGCCGGGATTTCTCCTGACCGGGCAAGGCACTTCTAGGGATAAGTGCCTATTCTACATCAAGCGGGACTCCCCGCGTAAATCACATAGTTCACACCGACGACAGGCGGCATCGCCGCTGGCAGCGTCACCTGCGCATTCGTCGAAACCGGTGCACCACCACCAGTATTCGCCACCGCAATCGTGTCAGCGCCCAGTGCGCTCAATGCGCCAGGGTCTTCCACGTAGATAAACGGCGTGCTGGTGCCATCGGTAGCGCCTGCAGCAAGATAACCGTTAGTCAGTGGTGCGGGCGAGCCGGCATCGTTCGTGCTGACGTGCATGGTTGCGGCGTGCGTGTGCGACGGCATGTTCGCCTGGGTCAGCGTGAACGACAGGTCAAGGTTGACCGTGCTGCCGGTACTCGATGTCGCGCCAATGACCAGGCCGTCGCCGGCTTGCCGTGGCAGCGCCGTCTTGAAGTTTGGCAGCACGTAGGTGCCGGCGCCACCGCCGAACGTCGTACCGATCACGTCGAACAGCGCCGGATACGCGGTCTGCGGCAGCGTGGCACCGTTGCAGATGATCCAGCCGTCCGGCACCGCCGCAAACGCCAGCAGCTTCACCTCGCCGATCATGGCGCCCTTGCCTTCGATGGCATGCCGCAGATCCTTTGCCTCGACGCCGATACGTTCGGCCAGGGCAAGCAGTTGTGTCATGAGGGCGCTCATACCAGTGCCGCCTCGAACTGTGCCACCAGGTCGACCGTCGTGTCGCCGATGTCGGCCGCCGACTGCGCGCCGATGTTCTCGCGGGCCTGCAGCTGCTGCGGTGCCGTCAGGACTTGTGCCGCGTCGAAGCGCACGCGGTTGCCGAGGGCCGACAGAATGTCCGTGATCTGGCCGGCGTTGCCTTCGAGTTCTTCGGCGATCTCGCGCAGCGTATCGAGCGCACCAGGAGCGCCGTCGACCAGGGCATTAATGGCCGCCGTGATCTCGGTCGCCGTCTTGGTCGACGAATACACTTTGGTGAGCGACGGCGCCGTGTCGTCAATCACCACGCCCGCCGAACGTCCGGCGACCTCGTTGATGGCTGCGACCAGGTTGCCCTTTGCCGTGGTGGTCAGGCTGGCCAGCGTGCCGATTTTCGTGTACACGCCGGTCTTGAATTCGGCCGCGATGCGGTCGACGAGTGCTGCAATTTGTGTGCTAAGTGACATGGTATTTCCTTCTATGGTTGTTGCAGGGCGTCGTCAAATTCGGCAACGGGATCGAATGGAAGAGTGCAGCATTCTTCCGGGTCAGGTACTTCAGGTGGATCGGGATCAGGGACAATCGGCGACGCCGGCAGCAGGTCGGATTTCGGTTTGACCAGCGCCGCCGCGTTCCATTGCGTGACCTGTTTGTTTGCATCAGCCAGCGTGCGACCGATGATGCCGTTCATGGCCACGACGTCGTTCGGGGTCAGGCGGTTCTCACGCGCCAGGGTGATGTTTTCCGAACGCGATGCGACGATCACCTGGTTCGGCAGGGACGGCACATAGCCGTACAGTTTTACGTCAGCTTTTAGTACGCGGCCCTCTTGATCGTAGAACGCTGCGACGCCGATGAATCGAGACATGGTTTCCTCGCTACCAGCCGCACAACTTGCGGCCGGTCAGATTGTGTTGAAGGATCGCGCGGGCCGTGGTGTCGGAGATCACGTCGGTCTTGCTGACGTAAATCGCCTGGCTCGTCGCACAGAAGTCAGGGGCGACGGCCACCTTCGCCATCGCTGCCGGCGTCGGTGGAGTTTTCGTCGCGCACCCATTCGCGGCGCAGAGTATCAGCAGCACCGCCGTCAGGCATTTCATTGATTTCGCTCGCAGCATCATGTGCCCCTTTTGCCCCTGCCGCAGCGCGGCGGGCATCGTCAAGTTCTTTTTTAGATTCGGCCGCCTTGCGCGAAGCGCGGCCACCCATTACGTAAGCGCCTAGTACCACGAGCAGCACGGCCATCGCTGTCAGCGCCCACGATTTCAGCCGGTCGAGGATCAGCATTACGCCACCACGCCGGCCTGGTGTTTCTTGACCTGGGCGTACGCGATCATGATGGCCAGGCCGATTGTGGCCACGCCGATCAGGATGCGCACGATGCTGCCGCTGGACAGGTGATCCTGCTGGCTGTCCAGGGCCGCGATCACCTGCGGCGCCACGTCGGCGATCTGCGCCACGCCCAGCGCGCCCGTGCCGGTGGCCGCGACTGTTTCTTTCGTGACCGGTAGCTTGTCGGCGACGACGACCGAACG
>Ga0247815_10001147_pt1 | contig 20514 bp, 15 predicted proteins | sample UWRJL194509B1_FD_181014 | JGI IMG/M metagenome (GOLD analysis project Ga0247815, IMG submission 181014) | Plant litter microbial communities from Arlington Agricultural Research Station in Wisconsin, United States - UWRJ-L194-509B-1 | ecosystem: Environmental > Terrestrial > Plant litter >...
TAACTTTAACGTTTGCCATTTTTTTTAATTTTAATAGTTTTAAATAATTTTTATTTTTTAGTTATATTTAACTTGTAGAGGAGCAAATTTATACGTTTAGTTTAAATAAAAAAACTTTTTTTAATTTAATTGAGCGAAATTTAACGTCAATTTAAAAAATATCTCATTAAATTGCCGCCGTCATTTTTTAGATAAAACAAAAAACAGGGCGATTAATGGGAAAATTACAACGTTTTAGTAAATATTCAAACATTCCTTTGATATCTTCTTAAAAAGTTGCGAAATAATTTTTTATATAATTTTCAGACCGGAAAAGCTTTTTCTTACTAAAAAAAACAAACGCAAAATGTTAAAAAACCAAGCAATACTCTTATAATCATCTAAATTACAAATAAAACATGAATAAAAAAGACAATTTCATTCAAGATATAAATAATGGTTACGCATCTAAAGGAGATAATATAATTCTGGGCGGAGCGATACTTGACGGAGAACCAATTGCTGAAGCTCATGTAAAAATTCCACTAAAAACCCTAAATCGACATGGTCTTATAGCCGGCGCGACCGGAACCGGTAAAACCAAAACTATTCAGGTTTTTTCTGAACAGTTGTCAAATGCCGGAATTCCAGTTTTAATGATGGATATAAAAGGGGATTTTAGCGGAATTGCAGAAGAAGGAAAGGAAGAAGGCTTTATTACAGAACGACATGCTAAAATAAATATCCCTTACAATGTTGCTTCATTTCCGGTAGAATTAATGTCTTTATCCAAACAAAGCGGAGTGCGTTTAAGAGCCACGGTTTCAGAGTTTGGCCCTGTTTTATTTTCCCGAATTTTAGATCTTAATGACACTCAGGCAGGGGTTGTTGCTGTTATTTTTAAATATTGCAATGACAACAACATGCCTTTGCTGGATTTAAAGGATATTAAAAAAGTAATCAACTATATTACCGAAGAAGGTAAAGAAGAAATATCAGCCAATTATGGCAAAATTTCTACTGCCACAACCGGAACTATTTTACGAAAAATAATAGAATTAGAACAACAGGGAGGCGATATCTTTTTTGGAGAATTATCTTTTGAAATTGATGATTTAATGCGAATTGATGAAAACGGAAAAGGATACGTAAATATCATTCGTTTGACTGATATTCAGGATAAACCAAAATTATTCTCGACTTTTATGTTGAGTTTATTGGCCGAAATTTATCAGCAAATGCCTGAAAAAGGAGATGTTTCGCAACCAGAATTAGTCATCTTTATCGACGAAGCTCATTTGATCTTTAATGAAGCCAGTAAAGTCTTACTCGAACAAATCGAAACGATTGTAAAACTGATACGTTCTAAAGGTGTTGGTATTTATTTTGTTACTCAAAATCCTATGGACGTTCCTAGTGGTGTTTTAGCACAATTGGGTTTAAAAATTCAACATGCTTTAAGAGCTTTTACAGCAAATGATCGTCAGGCGATTAAAAAAACAGCCGACAATTATCCTACTTCACAATATTATAAAACAGACGAATTGCTAACGAGCTTAGGAATTGGAGAAGCGCTGGTTACGGCACTTAACGAAAAAGGAATTCCGACTCCGCTTGTCGCCACAATGATGCGCGCACCAATGAGCCGAATGGACGTCCTGACTTCTGATGAAATCGAAGCCATAAACAGCAAATCGAAACTGGTAAAAAAATACGCCGAAGAAATGGATCGCGAAAGCGCTTATGAAATTCTAAACAAAAAAATAGCCGATGCTGCTCAGGCCAACGCAGAGCAAGAACAAAAAGCGCCAACAAAATCATCAAAAGCTGAACCAAGTACCACAAGTGTAGTTACAAAATCGGTTTTAAAAGTCGTAACAAGTGCTACTTTTATCAGAGGTGTATTTGGAGTTTTATCAAAAATATTTAAAAAATAAACTCAATATCAAAAATCAATTACAATATCAATGTCAATTTAAAATTTGACATTGATATTGTAATTGATATTGAATCTATGCATTTTGCAACAATTCCAGAATCTTATTGTCGATTTCAGTACTGTTCCAGATATTTTCGATATTATCTATTTTTAGAATTTCTTCCATAATTCCGTTTTGAAAATCGCCTATCGCCAAAGCTTCGGCATATGGTCGATCACTAAAAGTTACACGACTGTAAAGCGGAATCCATTTATCAGGATGTTTATCAGAAAATGCTTTTTCTATTTTCTTTTGTAATAAGAATTTTTCATCTGCTGTTTTCGTGCTCATTTCCATAAAATTTCGGTACGAAAGTTCGGCAATGGCATCAGCATTTGGTTTACGCGAAATTTGATATTCAGAGAAAATTTTCTTCCAGTCGTTTCCGTACTTTTCGATCATTTCGTTCAAAACCGTAATATCCTCAAAACCAGCATTCATTCCTTGTCCGTAAAACGGAACAATAGCATGACAAGCATCTCCAATCAAAGCAATTTTATCTTCATAAGTCCAGGGGAAACATTTCATTGTAACCAAAGTACTCGTTGGATTTTTAAAGAAATCTTCTGCCAGTTTCGGAATCACTTCAATCGAATCCGGGAAGTTTTTCTCAAAGAAATCTTCTACCATTTTACGATCTGTAAGCGATGCAAAAGAATTTTCACCTTCAAAAGGCATGAATAAAGTACACGTAAAACTTCCGTCAAGATTAGGAAGCGCAATCAGCATATATTCACCTCGCGGCCAGATATGAAAAGAGTTTTTATCCAACTTATGTGTCGCATCGGCATTTGCCGGAATATTCAATTCCTTATATCCCATATTCAAAAATTCCTGCGAATAATTAAACATGCTCTGGCGTTGCATTCTGTGACGAATTCTGGAAAAAGCACCATCGGCACCAAAAACCATATCGTATTTTTTCTCCTCCCACTCGCCTCTTTCCGTTTCACCAATATGCAAAGTCGCATCGCTTAGCGTCACATCCCATATTTTTTGTTCAAACAAAAATTCAACTCCGGCGGCTTCAGCAAGATCAATCATTTTTCTGTTTAAAGCCCCTCTGGAAATCGAATAAATCGACTCGCCTTCCTGCCCGTAATTCTGAAAATTGAGTTTATCGACCAAATGAATCGCACGTTTGTCCATCGGAATCGCGATTTCACGCACCGAATCGCCAACACCAACGCCATCAAGCGCTTTCCAGCCACGGTTAGACATTGCCAGATTAATAGAACGACCCGAAAAATTAATTTTACGAATATCAGGACTACGATCATAAACATGAACGGTGTGACCTGCTTTTTTGAGATAAATTGCCAATAGTGATCCTACCAATCCAGAACCTACAACAGCAATTTTTAGTGGAGTTTGCATCAAGAAAAATCTAAATATAAGATCGTAAAAATAAGTAATAAATACACAAAAGCTTTAAAATAAACCAAATATTTAGACTTATTCGTTATAATTATTTGGGCATGACCCGCCGAAAAAAGCGGGTCGGGCTATCCGCTTGTATATTTTATGGCGAACCCCGCCATAAAAGGATACCGCTCCTATCCCTCATGCAACACCCGTTTTCATAACAAATTTACGTTTTTATAGAATTATTAGAATTTCAAAAAGGGCTACTTTCGCTGAAGAAATAATCTCGCAAAGGCGCAAAGTTTTGTTTTTTGTCATCCTGACGAAGGAAGGATTACACACGTAACTCGACAAAGATTGGCGAATTTCTGTATGGAGTTTATAGTGTGATCCTTCCTTCGTCAGGACGACAAGATTGCGATAAAAACTTTGTGCCTTTGTGCCTTTGTGGCAAAATCTAAATAATATGAAAAGCGAACTATTACAATCAAACATTATCTTAGAAAACCAACGCGTTTTACTAATTCCATTCGAAAACGAAAGAAACATAGAACTCAAAGACATCATTTTCGATGATGAAATCTGGAAATTCATGGGAATGTATGTTAGAAACGATGCTGATTTCGAAAATTATATCAAAAGCACCCTAAAACAAAAAGCAGACGGAATTTGTTATCCCTTTTTAATTATAGACAAAGCTACCAACAAAGTTGCCGGAAGTACTCGTTACGGTTACCTAAATCACGCCAGACAGAAATGCGAAATTGGCTGGACCTGGTACGGAAAAGATTTTCAGGGAACAGGTTTAAACAAAGCGTGCAAATACGAATTACTGAATTTTGGTTTCGAAAACATTCAATTCAAGAGAATACAGTTTAGTGCTGATTTGGAGAACAAAAAATCTCAAAGAGCGATTGAGAAGCTAGGTGCTGTGAAAGAGGGAATCTTTAGAAATAATTATGTTGATTCTGAAGGTAAGAGTAAAGATGATGTTTATTATAGTGTGATTTTGGAGGAATGGGAAGAAACCAAAGATCAATATTTTAAAGACTGCTTATAAAATATCATTTTTTGATTTTCAAAATGACATTCTACTGATATTACTAAATTTAATTTGTATTTTCGTTGAGCAAACTGGATATTAAAAAATCAGTGAATCTCATGAAAGATTTTGAATTATCAAATATTGACATAGAAGAAATCGAATCTTTTCTTAAGGAAATTGAGAATTCTTTTAAGATCCGTTTTTTCAGTGATGAATTAATTCACATTACAAATTTTGGCCAGCTTTGCGATGCTATTACAAATAAAATAGAAACTGAAAATTCCAGTAATTGCACAAGTCAACAAGCCTTTTATAAGCTTCGAGAAGCAATCGGCCTTATATTAAATATTGAAAAAAGAACCATAACACTAAATCTGCCCATCTCTGGTCTTTTTCCCAAAAAAACAAGAATTTCAAATATTAAAAAACTCGAAAGTAACTTGGGTTTTAAACTAAATCTTTTAGGCCCTCCTCTTTGGTTGTCAAAATTATTTTCAATTTTATTTATCCTATCTTTTGTTACTCTTTTCTTTGTTTTATCATTCGGATTATTAGGTCTTTTGATTTCTATAATCGGATTTAAAGTCTCAAACGAGAATGGTACCGAATTAAATTTAAAAACTATTAGACAAATAGTTGAAAAAATGACGAGAGAAAATTACCTGAAATCAAGACGAAATCAAAATACTTTTAATAAAAATGAAATTGAAAATGTATTAATTGATTGGTTTAGTAATCAATTTGACTTAGACAAAACGAAATTAACTAGAGAAGCAAAATTATTTTAACTTACAATAAAACTCAATAAGCAAACATAACACCCACAATGAACCTATATTCAGAACATTACGTAAGTCAAAAAACTGAAAGGTTCGTCAATAAAATTTGGTGTCTTGATAACAGCATCGGCGAAAGCCTAATCGAAAACAAACTCGTTTTACCCAACGGCTGTTTTAATCTCGCAATCATAAGCGGAAATGCCATAGAAGTTCATACAAACAAAAGTAAGTATGAAATGAACGAAGGATTTTACTTTTGTTCGCAAATGACCAATAAAGTTTTGGTTAATATTCAGCCTAAAACAAAGGTCACAATAATTCAACTACATGCCTGGACACTTTCGATGTTTCCAGATTATAATTTGAGTAATTTTACAGATGCTATTCTTAAAATTGATGCTGCCGAATTGCCTTTTCAAACTAAAATCGAAACGGATCTAAACAGCGATATTTTAGCATTATTAAATACAATTAATTCTTATTTTGAAGAATTAAGTGTTTCACATCCTAACAAAAACACAATCGAAAAAATCTGCGAAATCATCAAACTTCAAAATGAAGAAATTTCGGTTTCGGAAATAGGAAAAAATCTAAATGCTTCGCAAAGGTCGCTTCAAATTAAATTTAAAACGGCAACCGGACTTACTATAAAAAATTATATTCAGATTCTGAAATTCAGGAAATCAGTAGACCAAATGGTAAACTCTGATTTAGAGAAATTAAAACTGACCGATGTTGCGCTTTACAACAAATATTTTGATCAGTCGCATTTCATCAAAAAATTCAAAGATGTGACTAAAACAACTCCAAAAATGTTCAACTCAGATTCTTATTTTCTTTCTAAGAAAAGATAGTATTTCGCATTTGTACAATTTTGTTACATTTGATTGCATTAATATTGCAAAATCATCAATCAAATCAATCAAAAATGAAAATCAACAAATCATTTTTCCAGCTAAAAGTAATTTTAGTTGGGATACTACTTCTCCAATTCCATATTGGATTTTCTCAGGAAGAAAAAAATTCAAAACTGTACAAAACCATTATGTCAAGGGACAGCCTTCTCTTTAATGTTGGTTTTAATACTTGCGATGTATCACAATTCGAAAACTTACTAAGCAACAATTTTGAATTTTATCATGATAGAGACAGTATTCAGGACAGAACTTTATTTTTAAAAAACATTAGAAAAGGCTTATGTAGCGCTACCAAAACCTATCAAGCCAGAAGAGATCTGGTTGAAGGAAGCACTGAAATTTATCCGTTAGCAAAAGGTGGCGTTCTGTACGGTGCTTTGCAAATAGGAATTCATCAGTTTTTTGAACCTACCCCAGATAAAAAAGACAAATTTGGAAGTACCGCAAAATTCACTCATCTCTGGATATTGGAAAATGGGGTTTGGAAACTGAGAAGATCTTTAAGCTACGATCACCAGAATGTTAATACTGTAGGTACAAAATCAAGCATTTTTGATAATGATCAGGAAATTGAAAAATGGCTGAAACAAAATAATGTTCCAACTCTTGGAATTGGTGTTATCAACAACGGAAAACTTCAACAAATAAAAGTATTTGGTGAACTTAAAAAAGGGGTTACAGCACCGTTTAACACTATTTGGAATGTAGCATCTTTAACCAAACCTGTAACAGCAATCGTCGCTCTGAAATTGGCAAGCTCAGGAAAACTAGATTTAGACGAACCACTTTATAAATACTGGACAGATCCGGATATCGCAAGTGATCCAAATACAAAACTTCTAACTGCAAGAATCATTTTAAGTCATCAAACCGGTTTTCCGAATTGGAGATTCATGAATGAATCCGGTAAACTGGACTTTAAATTCAAACCCGGAACAAAATACCAATATTCCGGAGAAGGATTCGAATATTTGCGAAAAGCACTTGAAAAGAAATTCAACAAAACATTCCCGCAATTAGCAGATGAATTAATTATCAAACCGCTAAAAATGACGGATACAAAATTTGTCTGGAATGATATTACCGATGTTTCGCGATTTGCTATTGGTTACGACAATAAAGGAAATGCCTACGAACCTGCTAAAAATAAAACTGCAAATGCTGCAGATGATTTATTGACAACAATTGAAGATTATAGCACATTTTTATGCAGTGTAATGAACAGCGACGGATTAAGCAAAAAAGTATTTGACGATATGATATCGCATCAGGTCGAAACTAAGAAAAACAAATATTTCGGGCTGGGTTTCGAAATCTATGATCTCGGAAATGACAATTACGCTTTATCTCACGGCGGTGCAGACCAAGGTGTGCAAACCATTGTTTTATTATTACCAAAAACCAAACAAGGCTTAGTTATTTTCACCAATGTAGATGACGGATACAAAGTTTATGAAAAAATAGTGAATCACTATTTGGGCGAAAATGGAAAGAGAATAATTGAAATTGAAACAAAATAAAAATGGAAAACAATAAAAACATAACAACAATACCCATGGTAAATGTAATAGTCCTTTTTATTTTTTTCCTAAGCAGGCAATCTACCGCACAAACCAATAGCGAAATACTAAACGAAGATCTTCTAAGAACTGAAATCATTAAGATGGACAGTTTGCTTTTTGATGTTGCATTCAACCAATGCGATGCGGCACAATTTAAAAAAATAATAGCCGATGATGTTGAGTTTTATGACGACCGCTTTGGCTTAAATGTTTCGAAAGAAAATGAAATAAAATCATTGAACGCAAAATGCAGCAGACCAGAAAAGCTAACCCGAAAACTAAATTCCTGTACTATTGACAAGTTGGGCGATTTTGGTGCGGTGCAAGTCGGCGAACATACTTTTTATATTGATGGAAAACCCGAAGGAACGGGGAAATTTATACATATTTGGGAAAGAAAAGATAAAGATTGGAAATTGAAAAGAATTGTTAGTTATGAGCATAGACCTATCAAAAAGTAATTTTTGGTTTGTGCTGTAATCTTCTCTTTAGAATAAAAATGAAAAAATTTGATTTATCCTGAAACTTAATTAAAAATTAGTCGTCTAAATAAAAGACGCCATCGTAATCACGAGTGATTATAAAGTTTCAATCATCAATCAAAATCGATCATTAACCATAATTAACTAATCAATCATTATGAAAAAATCAATCAAAGTAGTTGTTCTCTCTCTTTTTGCTGTAATTTTTGCTTTCAATGTTTCTTTTGCGCAAGACAAAGCAAAACAAATAGATGAGCTTATAAGTAAATACAATCAATACGGCCAGTTTAACGGCTCTGCACTTGTGGCCGAAAACGGAAAAGTAATTCTAAAAAAAGGATTTGGTTCTGCTAATATAGAATGGAATATTCCCAATCATCCGGATACCAAATTTAGATTAGGTTCTATCAGTAAACAATTTACAGCTTTCTTAATTGTAAAATTAGCCGAAGATGGCAAGATAAAACTAGATGTTCCTATCACCACTTATTTACCGGATTATCCAAAAGCAACTGGCGATAAAATAACGATTCACCATTTGCTTACACATACGTCAGGGATTCCAAATTACACTTCTCTTCCTAATTTCTTTCAAGATAAAAGCCGAAATCCTTATACTCCGGAAGAATTTGTAAAAACTTTTTGGGATCTGCAATTGGAGTTTATGCCAGGCGAAAAATTCAATTACAGTAATTCAGGATATTTTTTATTGGGATATATTATAGAAAAAGTTTCCGGAAAATCATACGAGCAATATTTGCAGGAAAGTATTCTGACTCCGCTAAAAATGGTTGATTCCGGTTATGATCATGCCGATGTTATTTTGAAAAACAGAGCTGCCGGTTATGAAAAAAGAGGTAAAAAAATTAGAAATGCTCCTTACCTCGACATGAGCATTCCGTATGCTGCGGGTTCATTGTATTCTACTGTAGAAGATCTTTATCTTTGGGATCAGGCGCTTTATACCAATAAGTTACTTTCATCAAAATCAATGGAATCTTTATTTAATTCTTATATCAAAACCGGACAATCATCTTATGGATATGGATGGTTTATAGACGAAACTGATGGAGCATCGGGAAAAGTAAAAGTTACAGAACACGGTGGCGGAATTAACGGATTTAACACTATCATTTACAGAATTCCGGAAGATAAAAATCTTATCGTTTTATTGAATAATACAGGCGGAACGGTTTTAAATGAAATCAGCCAGTCTATTCGTGCTATTTTGTACAATCAATCTTTTAAAGCGCCTAAAATGTCGTTAGCATTTGAATTACTGGATACCTTTTCAGAACAAGGAGTTACAAGTGGTTTAAATACCTACAAAAAGCTTAAAAATGATCCTGTTTATAACATTTCTGAAGGAGAAATGAATAGAGTTGGATATGAATTGCTTCAAAATGGAAAAACGAAAGAAGCCATAGAAGTTTTCAGAATAAATGCAGAAACGTATCCAAAATCAGGAAATGCTTATGACAGTTTGGGCGAAGCTTATCTAAAAGATGGCAACAAAAATTTAGCCATTACAAACTATAAAAAATCTGTAGAACTTGATCCTTCAAATGATGCAGGTAAAAAAGCATTAGAAGAACTTCTGAAAAAATAACAACAAAAAAAAGACCAAGCCCAACAGCGGTAATCTTTATCTTACCAACTCCGATAATTCTGGTTTTAAGCCAAAATTATTGGAGTTTTTTTGTTTTAAAAGTCTTTTTCTGATTCCATATTTGGTATAAAAAAACTATTTTAGCGCTGCCCAAAAAAAAATAATTCCAAACCCAAATCAACCTGATTTACAACTTTTAAAGCTGTAAGTACTATTTATTTAAACCTATGAAAAAATTAAAGATGCAACTTTTAGTATCATTACTATGCCTGTTTATTCCAATCATTGGTAATTCTCAAACAGCTGCCAAAACAGTCCCAATGCCTACTCAGCAAAACAAAATTATCATTGACAAAATTGTTGAAGCGGCTCATTACAAAAACTATGTAATTGATTTTTGCCTCGAAACCATCAACGAAGCTGCCCTTAAAGAAAAGTGGAACGATCAGAAAACGGTCGAAATAACTGAAACCATCAATTACAAAAACTTCAGGGATGCTGTTTATAATATGTTTGCGTTTTACAACGAAATAGAATTAGAAACACTTTTAAAAACATACAAACAAGATACTGCTTATCAAGCTTCAAACGTCATGATTACCAATGATGCGCTTGGTTATAACCTGGAGATATTTGCGAATGATATTGTTAGGGGGAAATATAAATAAGATTCTGAGGGGCTAAGTTGCTAAGGTTCTAAGGTTTTTTTTAAAACAAGGTACAAAGTTGCAAAGGCTCAAAGGGGCAAAGGTTTTTTATATATCGGAATCTTTGTCAAAGTTTTAAACTTTGACAAAGATCTGTAAAGTCAAACTATCTACGTAAAGCTTTGCGTTCTTTATCACAAAGCCACCAAAGATTAAAAACCTTTGCGAATCTTTGCGAAAAAACTTTGCGCGCTTTGCGGTAAAACCACACAAGTCAAACCACACAAGCCAAAACACATAAACCGAGAACCTGAAACAAAAAACTACTCCTTCGCCGGTTTAAAAACCAATTTGGTCGACGTTTTTAAAATCTCCTCTTTATTCAATTTCATTTTTCTAAATTTCCCCGCATTGTACATCTCGGCCTGATCGCCGTAATGTTTGCTGAACGGATTTCCTGATTGTCCGGTTGGCAAGATACTCCAGCTATTTTCTATATCTGAAAAATCAACGACTCTTCTGGTCGATGGTCCGCCTTTTACATAATACTTTCCTTCTTTGTTAAATCCGAAGAATTGATTGTTTATCACTTCGTTTGATCCGGGCGATGCAAAAGGTCCAACATCAAAAAGTTTACGCAAAGCAGCTATTTTTCCCAGCGGATGTTCATGTTCTACTGTATGTACTTTCCCCCAATTCCAGTTGGCAACCTGATCGCCTAACTGTTCCTGAAGTTCCTTTACAGATTGATGAAATGCTTTCGAAACAATTTCTGCTCTGGTTTCTTTTACATTTTTGGTTTTGATATTATCCCACCAAACTGAATTTTCATTTTCAATTTGTCGGGCAATAATTTGTTTCCCTAAACTCGTTCCTAAAAACAGGTTGAAACTATCCTCACCCATTTCATCTTCAAAAGTATTTTTTAGATATAAATAAATCCATTTGTTGTAAATGGTCGAGCCAACATCTTCTAGATTATTTGTTCCTTTCCATGATTTTAAAGCCGTAATTACTTCTTTTTCTTTTGGCGAAAGCGAAGCAATATTCACATTCGAAATTAAACTCTGAACTACGCCTGGAGCAATTGGAGAAGTATTATCAAAAATCATTTTACTAATTGCTTCTTTATCCCAATCTGATTTTGCATCCATTAAAGATGATATTCTTTTAGCCCGATCTTCCGGCAAATAATAGCCCGGATACAAATAACCATCAATAGCTTCCGGCTGATTATTAGCCGAATATACATAACCCCATTTTGGATTTTCTGCTGATGGATTTTTCGAAAAATCAAGATATTCTTTGATATCATCTTTTCCACTTGCTCCATCTAAAATGAAAAATGAGTTCACCCCTTTATTGTGTTTATATAATGTTCCCGTTGCCCACCATGCCACATTTCCTTTCGCATCTCCGTACATTACATTTAGTCCGGGCGCTGCAACCAATTGAACTGCTTTTCTGAAATCTTCTTTGCTTTTAGCGTGAGAAAGTCCGTAAACTGCATCCAGAATTTGTATAGGCTGTTGCGTATAAATCCATGACATGGCAATAGGACTTTTTCGATCTAAACGTTCCAACAAATCATTCATAATTGGTCCGTGTCGGCTTGATTTAACCGTAAGCACGACATCCGAAGTATCTTTTACTTTAATTGTTTTTTTTATGGTTTTATAAGTTGCAAAACCAGTTGGAGTCTGATATTGGTTATCGTCTCCTGTTTTATTTTTTTCCTGATAAAAATCGATATCATCATTTTCGAACATCGTTAGTCCGTAGGCATAATCACGATTGTGCGCTAATAACGGATAAGGAGTTCCGGCGAGATAACAACCGTATAACTCAAATTCAGGCGTAATTAAATGCGCTTCATACCAGGTTGCCGGCTGCGAAAAACCAATATGCGGATCATTGGCAAAAATCACCTTTCCGCTTTTGGTTTTCGTTGGTCCTGCCACCCAACTATTGCTGCCCACAAACGGCGGAATAGGAGAATTATCCAACAAAGCGGCTACAGATTTTGCAATCGTAGTATATTCTTCAATATTTTCTTTAGAACTTTTAATTTGTGTGGTATTAAATTCTCCTTCAATACCTAAATCTTTCAAATATGCTGCTCCGTATTTATTACGAATATCAGTTAACAAAGGATCTGTTTTTTGAGCCATTGCAAAACTGAAGGACATATATCCAAAAATATTATAAACGTCTTTTATCGTGAATTTTTCTTTTTTAACGCCTACCAGAGTAAACTCAATTGGCGTTGTACCTTCTTCTAAATATTGATTAATTCCGTCTAAATAAGCTAGCGTCATTTTATAACTCTGACTGTTTTTATCTAATTTAGCAATGGCTTTCGCCGAAGCTTCTTCGATACCAATTCCGGAGAAAAATTTATCATTTTTGAGTGCAACCGATCCAAAGATTTCTGATAATCTCCCGGGAGCAATTCTACGAAGCAATTCCATTTGCCATAATCTTTCCTGCGCATGAACATATCCTAAAGCCGTCATGGCATCTTTTTCTGAATTGGCATAAATATGAGGCACTCCAAAATCATCAAAATAAACAGTGGTTTCTTTGTCAAGGTTTTTCAATTGTACTTCACCTTCGTATTTAGGTTTCAAATGAAAGATATAGGCACACAAACCTATTCCTAAAACCACAATTATAACTAATAAAACCAACAGGATTTTTTTAATTTTTCTCATATTCAAAAAAGTATAGGATAAAATGATTTGGTAATGATGTAACTTTAAGATATAATCGTGTAAAAAACATCGTTTATAAAAGTCTAAATTTATGTATTTAAAATCAATACTATAAATGTCAATCTATAAAAAAATAGCGATAGGTGTAATTTCTTTGTTTCTTTTTGTGGTTTTAGCCAATATTGGTCTTAATTACTGGATAAAAAAACAATTACCCATAATTGTAAACGAGAAAAACAAAACCAACTACAATATTCATTACGAAAAAATTGAAGTATCACTTTTCTCCCGAAATATTCATGCAACGACATTATTAGTAAGCCCTAAAAATCAACCAAAAGACAGCAAAAACGGGCTTTTCTCTAAAATAGAATCCATAACGATCAAGCATTTTAATATTTGGGATTTAGCCTTTAATGATATTATTCAGGCCGAAAGTATTATTATCAACAAACCTCGTGTGATTTTATACAAAAAAGGCGAAAAACTTCTGAATAATAGTAAAAGCATCAAAAACGAAATCATTGAACCTTTTCGCAAAATTGTCGCCGTCTCTAATATTTATCTCAATGACGGATCAGTTGATGTGGTTTCATTAGACACTGACAAACCGATTCTTAGCGTTAAAAAAATCATCTTAAAACTCGAAGGAATTTTACTTACAGATACTACTCTGAAAGAAAAAATCCCAATGCGTTTTGAAAAATACGTTTTGGTTTGCGATAGTTTATATTACAAAACAAGTGCTTTTTATGCCATGAATATTGGCCAAATCAGCACTGAGAGAAACTTTTTAAAAATTAAAAAATTCTCTTATTTACCGGAATTTAGCCGAAAAGAATTTGTAAAAAGATTAGATAAAGAAAAAGATATTTATAGTATAAAATTAGATTCGGCTCACATTGAAAAAATGGATTGGGGATTTAAAAATGATCAGTTTTTCTTTAAAGCAAATTCACTTATTGCGAATCATGTTGATGCCAATATTTACCGCAATAAAATCCCGAAAGATGATTTGAGTAAAAAATATCTGTACAATCATTTACTGCGAAAAATTAAATTTCCGCTTCAAATTGACACCATACAAATTCTAAAATCGAAACTGGTTTATGAGGAAGAAATTGATTTCTCTAAAGGTCCCGGGATTTTGAATTTTGATCGTTTTAATATGCAGGTTACGAATTTAAAAAGCGGATTTGGTTATAAAAAAATGGCCGATGTAAAAATTAAAGTCAATTGTTTGTTCATGAAAACATCGCCTTTGGATGTCAATTGGAGTTTTAATGTGCTGGATCTTAAAGATAGTTTTCATATTCAGGGAATGATCTCAAACTTTGATGTTGCTGCTATGGGAAGATTTAGCAAACCTTACATGAATGCTTCATTTACCGGAGTATTCAACAAGTATCGTTTTAATTTTTACGGAAACGATAACATATCTAAAGGAAATGCCTCATTAGATTATGATGATCTAAAAGTAAAATTATATAAAAAGAAAAATCCTGAAAAAGAAGCCAAATTAAAATCAGCAATTGTTAATTTATTGGTTAAAGATGACTCAAAAGAAAAGCCAAAAACCGCCGATGTTGAGCTAGAAAGAATTCAGGAAAAGTCATTTTATAATTTTCTCTGGAGAAGCATAGCGGAATCTTTAAAGAAGATTTTGATTTAATTTAAAAGTTTCAAGATATCTCTCGCAATCTTGTCATTCCGAGGAACGAGGAATCTTCGTAAGAATCTCCTCAAAGTATTTCAATTATTCAAATAAATAATTTAAAAAATCTAAATCGGGATTAATTGTTTTGATTAACTCTGTTTTTTATTTCTACACCAACCTTTTATTTCTTTTTCACGGGTGATTGCTTCTTGAATCCAAGTAAATTTTTCATAGTATAATAAGAACTCAACATTATACTTTGAAGCAAAACTTTTTTTTTCTCCGGAAATATTTTCTTTATGCTGGACCAAGCGAATTTTTAAGTTATTAGTAACTCCAGTATAAAATACTGTTTTAGATTTGTTTGTTATTATGTAGATGTAATAAGTATGATAACCTTCTAATGATAGCATTTGCTGAATATAATGATTTTTCAAAAAACAAAAATAAGAATATTCTTAATTAAATGAGTTTCATTTTATATTTCATCAATTCATGCAGAGCTACTTGCGAAGATTCCTCGTTCCTCGGAATGACAAAAATCACTGTAACTCGCGACAAATCATACCATATAAGATTTAAAACCTGACAATTATCAGTTTTTTTAAGGATAAATTTTCCAACATTTGCTTTTATTTTTAATTTAAAAACAAATGACAAAGCCACCTTTACACACTTTTCATATTCCTGTAATGGGACTCGCCTATACAATCGACAGCCCAATTCGAGTAGCGCAATATGGAATTTCATCTGTAGTTTCTATAGCCGATGATGAATTAATTGAGAAGATGCGTAATTTTTATAGCACCAAATTCAATTTTCCTTATGAGGAAATAACTCAGAAGTTTCACGATTACAGAGCCGAAAGAATTACATCTTATCTTAATTTGGTCGATAAAATCGTAAAAGACAAATTCGAGAGTTTTAAAACTGAATTAATCGAAAGCAAAACTGCTTTAGAAAATTATATGGCGATGTTGCCCAATACATCAGATATAAAAAAGGGATTTCAGAATTTATTAGACGATGGAATTTCTTTTAAAGAAAACATTCAGAATTATATCGAATCGCATCTTTATCCCGGAGAAATCGATGTGAATATCATGACCAAACTGGATAAAGATAATTTCGAAAAAAACGAACAGCTTCCTATTGAATTTAATGATGCTCATGCAGCTTTGAGAGGTTTTGCAAAAAGCAATCTTGAATCTTCGGTAGTCCTTTCTGCCGGAATGAATCCGAGATTATTCAGCTATTTTGAGAATTTTTCAGATTTTTTTCCGAATCTAAATAATGAACTAAAAAAGAAAATTACCTTAAAAGTAAGTGACTTTAGATCAGCAATGATTCAGGGTAACTTTCTAGCCAAAAAAGGACTTTGGGTTTCTGAGTACAGAATCGAATCAGGATTGAATTGCGGCGGACACGCTTTCGCTACAGACGGTCTTTTATTAGGACCAATATTAGAAGAATTTAAACAAAAAAAGGATCAGCTTGTTCAATCTGCACACGAGTTGATGACAAAAGTATTACAGCAAAAACAAATTTACGCACCAGAAAATCCTTTACCGCTAAAAATTACGGTTCAGGGCGGTGTAGGAACTGCTGAAGAACATGAATTTTTATTAGATAATTACAAAGTTGATTCTGTGGGATGGGGATCTCCATTTTTATTGGTTCCCGAAGCTACTTCTGTAGATAAAGCTACTCGTGAATTATTAATAGAAGCAAAAGAAGAAGATTTGTATTTAAGTCATATTTCGCCTTTAGGGGTTCCGTTTAATACTTTAAGAGGAACTACAAACGAGATTTTAAAACAAAAAAGAATCGACCAGAACAAAGCAGGAAGTTCCTGCCCAAAGAAATTCCTTGCTTTAAGTAAAGAATACGATCCACACGGAATTTGTACTGCTTCGAAAAAATTTCAGGATCATAAACTGGAAGAATTAGAAAACGTAAAAGATACCATGTCATCTCAGGCTTTTGAAAAAGCAAAATTTGCGATTACCGAAAAGTCTTGTCTATGTGTTGGTTTGGCAAATGCATCATATTTAGAGAACGATATTAAAATAAAAGGGCAAGCGCAAGGAGTTGTCATCTGTCCAGGGCCAAATATGGCTTATTTTGACCAAGAAGTTTCTTTGTCTGACATGTTGGGTCATATTTATGGAAATAAATCGATTCTAAGGACTGACAACAGGCCGAACTTATTTGTAAAGGAATTAAAAATGTATGTGGATTATTTTAGAAATGAAATCGAAAATATTTCAGGAGATATCACGAATGCACAATTAAAAAAGTGGAATACTTTTAAAGCCAACATTTTTGAAGGAATAGAATATTATAATACTTTACTTTCTCCTGCTTTATATTTCAAACAGGATTTAAGTAAAATTAAAAAAGATTTTGATTTTTATAAATCCGAATTATCTAACATTAAAATACCAACCTTAGAATTAGCTTAAAACTCAAAAACCCCGATTTAGATTTAAATCGGGGTTTTTATTTATATCAAAATTGTTCTATTCTTTTTTCTTTTTGCTATCGATAACAGCACCAGTTCCGGTTCCTAAAGCAGCACCGGCTAAACCACCAATAATGGCACCTTCGCCTTTTTTCTTACTCACGATTGCTCCGGTTGCAGCTCCAACTCCAGCACCAATTACGGCACCTTTAGCAGTAGCGCTCCACCCTTTCTTTTTGGTTGTTGTAGTTGTAGTTCCATTTGCTTGTTGATGTACTACTACAACTTTTTGAGATTCTACTTTTTGTTGTTCTACCTTTTGCTGTTCTTTAAGGCTTGCCATTTCTGTCTTCATTGAATCAATAACTCTTTGTTTATTAATTTCAACTTTCATCGAATCAATGCTAGCTTGTTTGGCTTTATTGATATCTTCTTTTCCTTGATTCTGACAAGAAACGATTGATAAAGCGGCGAATAAAATATATAAGGCTTTCATGGTTGTAGTTTTTAAATTATTACACTACAAATTAAAGAAGATTTGTTTTGTTGAAGTTACATGATTTAGGTTAATGGTTATAGAATTTCAAGATCACATTGTATTATTTGGAACACGGATGAAACGGATTGCTAAAGCAAAACGCGGATTTAAACGGATTTTTTATTGACTGGATGTTTGTTTCACGCAGATTTAAAAAGATTTGAGCAGATTGTTTTTTTTAAGTTACTGACTAAAAAAAATCTCGCAAAGACGCCAAGTCGCAAAGTTTTTTGCATAGAATATGATTTGAATAAAAAGGGCTTTAGCCATACTATTACTAGTTTGGCTAAAGCCCTTCTTGCTTTTACATATTTCTCCATCCAGCTAAAGCTGGAAGCTATTCAAAAAAACTTAAAAAACTTTGCGACTTGGCGCCTTTGCGAGATTAATTCGCTTTAACTCTTATTTTCCTAAAATTCCTTTTTTCAGGATTTGTCCAAAGTCGTACATATCTTCATAAGAACAATATAAAGGAACTGGCGCGAGACGAATTACATTAGGTTCGCGCCAATCTGTAATGACTCCGTTTTTCATTAAATAATCAAACAAACTTCTTCCTTCTCCGTGTAAAAAGACTGATAATTGCGATGCTCTTTCTTCAGGATTTGAAGGCGTGATGATTTCGAAATTTCCTTTTACTTCTTTATCAATTTCATGTAAAATAAATTCTAAGTATGAGGTAATATGATCTCTCTTTTTAATCAAAGCATCCATTCCAACCTCAGCAAACATTTCTACAGAGGCTAAATATGGCGCTAAAGAAAGTACCGGTAAATTACTAATTTGCCATCCATCAGCTCCGTTAACAGGATCGAAAGTTGGTTCCATTTTAAAACGGCGTTCTTTATTGTGTCCCCACCAACCTGCGAAACGAGGTAAATCCGGATTATTATGATGTTTTTCGTGTACGAAACAGCCAGATGCATTTCCCGGTCCTGAGTTCATGTATTTATAACTGCACCAGGCAGCAAAATCTACATTCCAATCATGTAGCTCCAGTTTGATATTTCCGGCAGCGTGTGCTAAATCCCAACCTACCTTTGCTCCGGCTTTTTGTCCGGCTTCGGTAATCGTTTTAATATCGAAAACTTGTCCGGTATAATAATTTACTCCGCCAATTAAAACCAAAGCCAGTTCATCACCCACTTCTTTAATTTTTGCCAGAACATCTTCCAGACGAATATTGTGTTCACCTTCACGACGTTTGATTTCTACAATAGCATCTTCTGTTTTATATCCATGAAAATGTACCTGACTCTGAAACATATACTGATCTGACGGAAATGCTTTTTCTTCGCAGATAATTTTATAACGTTTGCCTTTTGGCTGATAAAAAGAAACCATCAATAAATGAAGATTCACCGTCAGGGTATTCATTACCGTAACTTCAGATGGTAAGGCTCCAACAATTTTACTTAACGGTTCAGCAAATCTTTCCTGATAATCCCACCAAGGTTTATCAGCATAAAAATGACCTTCTACGGCAAGATCTGCCCAGTCGTTCATTACTTCATCAATATATGCTTTAGTGCGTTTTGGCTGTAAACCCAGGGAGTTTCCTGTAAAATAAATTACTCTTTTGTCATTTACCTTAGGAAAAATAAATTGATCCTGATATTGATTTAATGTGTCTTGCGAATCAAGTTCTCGTGCAAACTCGCGTGTATTTTGAAAAGTCATTGTGTTTTTGTTTTGTCTGCTAAAATAACAAATTTTGTTTGTTTTGTTTCATGTTTTAAGTTTTGCGTTGATATGCTTTGAAGATTTAACCGAAAAGTTCGCAAGGATTTTTATCTAGGTTAACGTTTATAAACGCTAAGTTCGCAAAGCTTTGCGTGCTTTTGCATTTAGCAAACAGAAACTGCGTAAAAAATATTTGCGAACTTTGCATTTAAATTTCGCAAATAATGACAAACTTGAAACCTGAAACTTAAAACCATTTTAAATAAAAAAACCCGTCATCACTGACAGGTTTTATATTTATCTGAATATCTAATTAGATAATCAACATTGCATCTCCGTAAGAATAGAATTTGTATTCTTCTTTGATTGCTTCGTCGTATGCACGTTTCATTAAATCATGTCCACAGAAAGCAGAAATCATCATTAATAATGTTGATTTTGGTGTGTGGAAATTGGTAATCATACAGTTTGCAATACTAAAATCGTGAGGAGGGAAAATAAATTTATTTGTCCATCCTTCGTAAGGATTTAAAGTATTTTGAGATGAAACTGAACTTTCAATAGCACGCATTGAAGTTGTTCCAACAGCACAAATACGTTTTTTCTTCGCTTTAGCCTCGTTTACAATATCACAAGCTTCTTGTTTGATGATCAATTCTTCAGAATCCATTTTGTGTTTAGACAAATCTTCCACCTCAACCGGGTTAAAAGTTCCTAAACCAACGTGAAGTGTAACTTCAGCAAAATTGATTCCTTTGATTTCTAATTTTTTCAAAAGGTGTTTAGAAAAGTGTAAACCTGCAGTTGGTGCAGCTACAGCTCCTTCTTCTTTTGCATAAATTGTTTGGTATCTTTCAGCATCTTCAGCCGTAACTTCTCTACTGATGTATTTAGGAATTGGAGTTTCTCCAAGTTCTGTCAATTTGTTTCTGAATTCTTCATAAGAACCATCGTATAAGAAACGTAAAGTTCTACCACGAGAAGTTGTATTGTCGATTACCTCAGCAACTAACGAATCGTCATCACCAAAATAAAGTTTGTTACCAATACGGATTTTACGAGCCGGATCAACCAAAACGTCCCAAAGACGTTGC
>Ga0247815_10001148_pt1 | contig 20490 bp, 18 predicted proteins | sample UWRJL194509B1_FD_181014 | JGI IMG/M metagenome (GOLD analysis project Ga0247815, IMG submission 181014) | Plant litter microbial communities from Arlington Agricultural Research Station in Wisconsin, United States - UWRJ-L194-509B-1 | ecosystem: Environmental > Terrestrial > Plant litter >...
GAGGCCGCGGGCGATCTCGCCGAGAGCGTCAGACGTGACCTTGCCGTGCTCGTTCGTGAGGATCGCGGCGAGGTCGCCCTTGCGCGCGTTCAGCAGTTCACGGAAGTTGAACATGATGCCCTGGCGCTTCGACCAGGACGCACCCGACCACGCGGGGAAGGCGGCTTTCGCTGCCTGCACGGCGACATCCACGTCTCCGGTCGTCGCGAGACGAACTTCGCGGGCGACGACTCCCTCGGCCGGGTTGTAAACGGGTGCAGTTCTTGTGGACTCTCCGCTTGCTGCGGCGCCATTGATCCAGTGCTCGACGATGCTCATGTTCTCCACAGTAACCGGAGACATTTCTGAAACATTTTGCGCAGCAAAACAGCTCGCCCCACTATCTGCCGAACAGTGTCCGAGGGCGGTGGCACACTGACTGCATGGACCCCATCCTTGCCCTGCTTATCGGACTGCTCGTCGGCGTCGTGCTCGGTGCCGTGATCGGACTCCTCGTCGCTCGCGGCCGCTCGACCTCCGCCCAATCAGCGTCGGCCCAGACCATCCACGTCCTCGGAGAGCTCAAGGCCGAAGCGGCTGCAGCGGATGCCACGGCGACCGCCCTGCGCGAGCAAGTCGAACAGTTGCTTGGCCAGCAGCGCGCCCAGCAGTCACGGCACGAACAGGACAGCCGGGTACTGCAGGCGCTGAGCCCGGTGCAGGAGGTACTGCGCACGATGCAGCAGAAGGTCACCGACCTCGAAACGCAGCGCAGCGTGCAGCACGGCCAGTTGAGCGAGCAGCTCAAGAATGCCACGGAGTCTGAAGAGCGCCTGCGGTCGACGGCGGAGTCCCTCGCATCCGCTCTTCGGAACAACGGTACCCGCGGGGTGTGGGGCGAAACGCAACTGCGCAATGTGGTGCAGGCGGCCGGCCTCATCGAGCGAGTCGACTTCGACGTGCAGTCGTCGGTGCTGTCGGATGCCGGAGCTGGCCGCCCCGATATGGTCATTCACCTTCCGGGAGGCAAGAACATCGCCGTCGACGCGAAGGTGCCGTTTGCGGCGTTCCTCGAGGCATCCCAGATCGCGGTGACGGCGACGGGCGAAGAGGGAGCTCGGCGTGAGGCGCTGTTGAAGCAGCACGTCCGCGTCATCCGAGGCCACATCGATACCCTCTCGAGCAAGGCGTACTGGGCCGGGCTCGACGCGTCTCCCGAGCTCGTGATCGCGTTCATCCCGAGCGAATCGCTCGTGTCATCGGCAATGGAAGCCGACCCGTCGATCATGGACTACGCGTTCAGCAAACGCGTCGCACTCGCCTCGCCGGTGACGCTGTGGTCGGTGCTGAAGACGGTGGCGTTCTCCTGGCAGCAGGACGTTCTCACCGAAGATGCCAAGCGACTGTTCGACCTCGGCAAAGAGCTGTACCAGCGGCTGTCGCTGCTGTCCGAGCACGCCGACAAGCTGCGCCGGTCGATCGACGGAACCGTCGCGAGCTACAACCAGTTCGCGAACTCGCTCGAGAGCCGGGTGCTGGTGACAGCGCGCAAGCTCAACGCCCTCGACGAGTCGAAGGTCATCCCCGATTCGCGTACGATCGAGCAGGCGACGAAGCCGCTCACGTCGGAAGAGTTCGAGTTCGAGCCGATCCCGTAGTCAATCGTCGAGCGAGACCCCGCGCTCGACCGCCAGCTCGGTGAGGTCGAGGGCGACGAGGGCATCCATCCGCTCATCGCGCTCGGCGTCGTAGCGCGGATCGCGTTCGATCACGAGCGCACGCTCCCCCGCTCGCGCCACCAAAACGTCGCCGATCTCGGCCCACGCCTCTTCGCGAGATCGCTCGACGATCGCGGCGAGCACCTCGGCGTCCGTCGCGCGCTCGGCGAAGGCGTCGGACATCGAGCGGTGGATCTTCTCGCGCCGAAGGCTCTCCTGCAGTTGCTCCAGGTCGAAGCTCTCGTAGTCGGGCAACGGGTCATCGACTCGCTGGCGGTCACGACGAAAGCGGATGCGCTCGGCCGACTCCCACTCGTGGTCGGCGAGCGTCTCCAGTTCTTTCGCGGCGGCTTTCTCGAGTTTCGTCCGGTCCAGGTCGCGACGGTCGCGCAGCGCGTCGACGATCACGCGGTTACGCAGCGTCATCCGGACGACCGATTCACCGATCAGCGCTCCCTCCCGGACAACCTGCTCGAGAGGCACCGGCGCAACCGGAGCGGGTGCGACGTAGGTACCCAAATCGACTCCACGCCGCCGCAGGAACCACCGCATGCCTTCCATTGTGCCGCGCCCGCTGGGGAAATGCCGGGTGAGCGCGAATTGGTGCGTCAGGCGGCGGGAATGATGACGTCCCGTACGAGGGAATCGAGCTGCGCATCCGCCTCGAGAAACTGGCGAAGAGTGTTGCGGGATGCCCCGAAGTCGATGAACTCCGCCGGCGTCATTCCGTCGTCGTCGTACGCACGATGGAACTCGCTCAGGCCGAGCAGTTCGGTGAGTACGGCGTCGGCCACCGGCACGTCGATCCGGTTCTCGACCGGGATGTCGTTCTCGTTGATCCTCGCCTGCCAGTCGAACGGCGGCGAGACCACCAGGTCACCGCCGACGAGCTCTGCCCAGTGCAGATGGCTGCGGAAAGCAGCGGACAGGATGCGGCTGCGATATCCCCGCTCGACGAACAGGTGGTGCGCTTTCTTGAGCGCGGCGACTCCCGCCCAGTCGAGCACTCCGGGAGTGACGAGAATGCGGTTGGCGGTCGTCCACTGCTTGAGCCAGTCGTCGAGACGGCCGCCCATAATGGTGACGACGTGACCGAACTCCCGATCCGGCATCCCTTCGGCCGCGCGGCGGTCGAGCGCTCTCTCGAGTGCTTCGCCGACGGCGAGCGCCTGCGGAACGGTGAACGACAGGGTCGCGTTGATGCTCACCCCGCGGTAGGCGGCTTCTTCCATCGCCGCGATTCCGGTTGCCGTCGCGGGAATTTTGACGATGATATTCGGGGCGAGGCGCGAGAACTCCTCCGCCTGGTCAGCCAGGGCGTCGGCGTCGCGGTGCAGGCGAGGATCGGTCTGGATGGAGAGTCGACCGTTGCGGCCTCCGCTCTTCTCAAATGCCGGCAGCAACTGTGCGGCCGCGGCGATCGAGAGTTCCCGTACCGCCTCCCAGCCGAGCTCCGATTCGCCCCAGGTGGGGTGAGCGGCGGCGAGTTCCCGCAGTCGCGGCACCCAGACCTCCGGATGCGCGGTAATCGCGGCGAGGGCGATGACCGGATTGCAGGTTGCGCCGACAGCGCCGAACTCGATTGAGCGACGGAGTTCGTCCGGGTCGGCCGAGTCGTTCCAGAGCGAGGTCGGAGTCGACGACGCTGCCCGCGCCAGCGGGGCGAGGGAACTGGGATCTACAGGCATGATTGTCCTTTCAAAAGGTCCGCACCGCGACCGCGAGGTTGTCGAGACGCGTCGAGCGGGCGGGTCCGGTGGCACCGGCCACCGAAGCAGCCGGTGCCACGCAATGAACTACCGGGAGGGACGCTCGGTGGCGACTTCCTGCTGGAGCTCGGCGACGATTGACGAGTCGGCGCCGAGAGTGCGCTCGAGCTCGTGGGTGAGCGAATCGAGTTCCGCCCCACCGGCCATGAGGCCGGTGAGCTCGCTGATCGTGATGTCCTTCTTCTCGTACGTCCCGAGGCTCGTGCCCCGGTTGAGCAGCAGGAAGCGGTCACCGACCGGATACGCATGGTGCGGGTTGTGGGTGATGAACACCACACCGAGCCCCTTGTCACGCGATCGGGCGATGTAGCGGAGCACAACCCCCGACTGCTTGACTCCGAGGGCGGCGGTCGGCTCGTCCAGGATGAGCACACGCGCCCCGAAGTACACCGCGCGGGCGATCGCCACACACTGGCGCTCTCCGCCAGAGAGTGTGCCGATCGGCTGGTCGACGTCGCGAAGGTCGATCCCCATGTTGGCGAGCTCGGTGTTGGTGATGCGCTTCATCGCCTTGACGTCGAGGCGCCGGAACGGTCCCCATCCTTTGGTCATCTCTGACCCGAGGAAGAAGTTTCGCCAGACCGGCATGAGGGGAACGACAGCGAGGTCCTGGTAGACCGTCGCGATTCCGACATCCAGGGCCGCACGCGGTGACGAAAACGTCACCGGTTTGCCATCGAGTAGCAGCTCGCCCTCGCTCGGCGAGTGGGAACCCGCGAGCATCTTGATGAACGTCGACTTTCCGGCACCATTGTCGCCGAGCACGCAGGTGACCTGGCCGGCGAAAACCGAGGTAGAGATCCCGCTCAGCGCATTGATCGCGCCGTAGCGCTTTCCGATGTTTCTGACCTCGATGATCGGGACGACCGCTTTCACGGTCTCGGCGGTTGTTGGCGTGCTCATTTGCTTCCTCCTGCTCGCAGCCTTACCCAGTGGTTGAGAAGAACGGCCAGCAGCAGCATCACTCCGAGGAAGGTGCGAAGCCAGTTGGTGTCCCACTGGGCGAACGTGATGCCCTGGAAGACCATCCCGTAGATGAGTGCACCGAGAGCTGCACCGATTGCCGAACCGAATCCGCCGGTCAGCAGGCAGCCGCCGACGACGGCACAGATGATGTAGATGAACTCCTGGCCGACACCGGTATTGGCCTGCACAGTCGAGGTGCGGAACAGCGAGATCATTCCAACGAGCCACGCTGCGCCCGCGGTCGTCATGAACAGGCCGATCTTGGTCTTCATGATCGGAACACCGACCTGGCGAGACGAGTGCTGCGCACCGCCGACCGCGAAGACCCAGTTACCGGCGCGAGTGCGCAGCAGCACCCAGGTGGCGATGGCCGTGACGATGAACCACCACAGCACCGAGATGTAGAAGGTGCCGTTGCCGATCTGGATGGATGCCCCGAACAGCGGCTGGATCGAGTCGTAACCTGGCACTTTCGTCATGCCCTGGATCGAGACCTGGCCGGTGATGGCCTTGGTAAGTGCGAGGTCGATTCCCGCGAGAACGAAGAACGTTCCGAGGGTGACGATGAAGCTCGGAAGCCCGGTTCGCATGACAAGGAACCCGTTCAACGCCCCGACGGCGAGCACCGTGACGAGCGAGATGAAGACGGCGACCCAGACGCTGAGGCCGTAGTGAGTGGTCAGGACGCCGACAATGAGTGCGCTGAATCCGGTCATCACACCGGCGGAGAGGTCGAACTCGCCGCCGATCATCAGAACGGCAACCGCGACGGCCATGATTCCGAAGGTGGATGCGGACTCGAGCCAGACTCCCGCACCAGCGAGAGTCATGAAGTTTTTGGTGTAGACCGAGAAGAAGATCATCACAGCGAGGGCTGCGACGAGCGCTCCGATCTCCGGCCGGGCGAGGAAGCGCCGAAATGGGTGCTTCTCGACGGGCCGCCGGGTGGCGACCGTCACAATATCTGTCGTTGTCAACGCTGACTCCTCAATTTCATTGTGTACCGGGTGGGGCGATGCTGTGCGTCGCCCCACCCGGTGCCGTTATTCGACTATCGCGTTCCGTTGGCGGCGAACTTCGCGACGTCTGCCGCGTTGTCCTTCGTCACGAAGGCGGGGCCGGAGTAGACGGGCTGCCCGCCACCGAGGTCGTTGCCGTTGGTGGAGCGGAGGTAGAGCGCCGTGACGCCGATGAAGCCCTGGACGTAGGGCTGCTGGTCGACGGCGAAGAGGATCGATCCGGCTTCGACATCAGCGACAACGTCATCGGAGAGGTCGAAGGTCGCGACCTTCGCGGCGCTTCCCGACTCCTCTACGGCACCGACGGCGTCGATCGCGTACTGGCCACCGAGGGTCAGAACGGTGTCGATCGAGTCATCGGCCTGCAGCTTCGACTTGATCGTCGCCTTGACCTCTGCGTCGTTCGTTCCGTCGACCTGCAGGTTCTGCATCGACCCACCGAACTTCGACGCTGCTGCCTTGCAGCGTTCTTCGAGTCCGACGTTTCCGGCTTCCTGGATGACGCACAGTGCGTTCGACAGGCCCTCTTCGGCGAGTCGTGCTCCGACCGCTTCACCGGCGACCGTCTCACTCTGGCCGACGTGGGTGATGGCGCCGAACTCCGCCGAGCGCTCGATTCCCGAGTTGATTGTGACAACGGGAATGCCCTCGGAGACTGCGCGCTTGACGCTCGCTTCGACTCCGTCAGGGTTTGCCATCGAGACGACGATTCCGTCGACCCCCTGGGCTACTGCGTTGTCGATGAGCTGTGACTGCTTGGCCGGGTCGGGGTCTGCGTTGTAGGTGACGGTGACCCCGTAGTCGGATCCGGCCTTCTCGGCTCCCGACTTGACGCGATCCCAGAATGCGTCTCCGGGGCCGGAGTGTGTAACGACTGCGTAGGTGAGATCGAGTGAAGCAGCGTCGTTGCCGTCGTTCGGGGTGTCCTGCCCGGTGCCGGTACATCCGCTCAGAACCAGGGCGGCCGCGGCGACAATGCCGACACCACCAATGATCTTCTTCATCATGTTTGTAATACCTCTCTTGGGTGCTTCCGCGAGGGAAGGATCGGTACCCACGTCGCCAGTAACGGCCGGGCTGAGAGGAAAACGAACGAGGAGAGCACGGCTACACGGGGGTGTTGCCCTGTTCATCGTTGAACGTTTTTCTCCACTGCGGATGTCGCTGTCGATCGAGCGTGTGGACAGAGTAACCGACGTCGGCATACTTTGTCCATACATTCTGTCAACAGTGTGTAGTCTGGGTAACGACGATGACGTCGCCTCGGTGAAAGGATGGCAAATGTCCGAACGCACTCACATCGGTGTTGGTCTGATTTCCGTGGGATGGATGGGGCGCCTGCACTCTCGCGCCTATCTCGCATCCGCTCATCACTACCCGGAACTGCCCATCACCGCGCACCTCGTTGTCGCTGGCGATCCGGACGAACAGGGCAGGCTGCACGCCTCCGAGGCGCTCGGCTATCGCGAGACGGTCAGCGACTATCGCGACGTTCTTCGCCATCCGGATGTCGACGTCGTGTCGATCTGCTCCCCCAATTTTCTGCACCACGAGATCGCCCTCGCGGCGATCGCCGCCGGCAAACCGTTTTGGATCGAGAAGCCGATGGGCCGCAGCGCGGTCGAATCGCGCGACATCGCCGAGCGGGCAGCCGCGGCAGGGTTGGTCACGTCGGTCGGATTCAACTACCGGCACGCCCCGGCCATCGCCCGCGCTCGGGAGCTCGTGCAGAGCGGCGCGATTGGGCGAGTGACCAACGTGCGGGTATCGCTGCTCGCCGACTACTCCTCTGACCCGAGCGGGGCACTGACCTGGCGGTTCAGCCGGGACCGTGCCGGCTCCGGTGTGCTCGGCGACCTGCTCTCGCACGGCGCCGACCTCGCGCAGTACGTTGTCGGCCGCATCTCGTCGGTGAGCGCGATGACCGAAACGTTCATCCGGGAGCGGCCGCTGCCGTCGTCCGGAGCAGCGAGCCACTTCAGCAAGGGCGACGACGCCGGCCCGAAGGGACCGGTCGAAAACGAGGACTACGCGGCGATGCTCGCCCGCTTCGAGGGTGGCGCGGTCGGCGTTCTCGAGTCGAGCCGGGTCGCCGTCGGTCCGCGCGCGGAGTACGCGATCGAGATCTATGGCACCACCGGCTCGCTGCGCTGGGACTTCCAGCGACTCAACGAACTACAGGTAGCGGATGACACGTCCGGGTACCGCACGGTGATGGTCGGGCCCGGATTCGGCGAGTTCTCGCACTTCCAGCCGGGCGCAGGCACGGGGATGGGGTTCGACGATCTCAAGACGATCGAGGCGACGCTGTTCCTGCGGTCGGTCGTCGAGGGTCGCCAGCTCGCGCCGTCGGCGACGGACGCGTGGTCGGCGTCCGAGATCGTGGATGCCGCGTTGCGCAGCGCGGAGTCCGGTGCCTGGGTTGACGTGCCAGAGGTCTCGGGTCCGCGGACGTACGACGCCTTCGCTGATTGAGACTGTGCAGTGCTCGTTGGTTGAGCCTGTCGAAACCCCCACGCGAATTGCGGGGCGAGGCTTCGACAGGCTCAACCAGCGGGTTATGGGCTCGTGAACGCGTCGCGGAAGGACGCCAGCGCCGCATCCGGGTCGCCGCTCGCCCAGGCCTCGAGGCCCACGACTCCGTCGTAGTCGAGGGCGCGCAGGGCGTCCGCGACCGCCGGGTATCGGATCTCGCCGGTGCCGGGCTCGCAGCGACCCGGCACGTCAGCGACCTGGATCTCTCCGATCCACGGCAGTGCCGAGCGCACGAGTTCGATGAGGTTTCCCTCGCCGATCTGCGCGTGATAGAGGTCGAGGTTCAGCCGCAGCGCCGGGCTGTCGACCGCCTCGACGAGCGCCAGCGTATCGGCCGCGCGCGCAAACGGCACTCCCGGATGGTCGACCGCGGTGTTGAGATTCTCGAGCGTAAACACCCGGCCGGCTGCTTCGCCGAGCTCGGCAAGCCGCCGAAGGGTGTCGGTCGCGACGACCCAGTCGGCATCCGACACCTCGGCCCCAGGGCGCACCGGAAGCCCGTTGGGGTCTAGCCCCGTCCCGTGCAGGTTGAGCCGCGGCGAATCGATGATCTCAGCGGCGGCCAGCGATTCCCGGGCGGTTGCGAGCAGTTCCGCGATCCCGTCATCGGTGAGCAGGTCGCCGCGCAGGTACCCGGTCATCGACGAGAACGTCGCGCCGGTAGCGGCGAGCGCCGCGAGGTCTTTCGTACTCCAGTCCCAGATCTCGACTTCGAACCCCTGCTCGGCGATCCGGTTCACCCGGTCGACGAACGGCAGCTCGAGGTAGAGCATTTCAGCGGATGCGGCAAGCCGGATCGTCACGTCGCGCCTATCCGAGGTCGACGGCGACGACGGTGTGCTCGGTGGCCGAGCGCTGGGCGGCATCCGCGAGGATAAGCGCCGCTCGCCCGTCGTCGAAGGTCGGGCTCGTCGATGCTTCACCGCGCACGAGCTTGATGAACTCGCTGAGCTCCGCTGCATACGCCTCGGCGTAGCGCTCGAGAAAGAACTCCTGGTACGGCGGTCGGGCCTCGACGCTCGACGAACCCGAGAAACTCACGAGGCTGGTTCCGGCGTTGGCGACCTGCAGCATCCCGTTGGCGCCGAACGCTTCGATGCGCTGGTCGTAGCCGATCGCGCTGTGGCGGGAGTTGGTGATCGATACGGTCGCGCCGGTTGCCGAGCGCAGCACGGTGACGGCCGTGTCGAAGTCACCGTGTGTCCGGGCGCCGTCGTCGAAGACGGTGCTGCCGATCGCGGTCACCTCGATGATGTCGGGAAGAAAGAACCTCGCCATGTCGAAGTCGTGGATCGTCATGTCCCGGAAGATGCCGCCGGAGATCCCGACGTAGTCGGCCGGCGGCGCGGAGGGGTCGCGGCTGATGATCGCGAGCTGCTCGAGCGCACCGATCTCTCCTGCTGCCACGCGGGCACGTGCCGACGCGAAGCCGGGGTCGAAGCGGCGGTTGAAGCCGATCGCCACCGGGACACCGGAGGCCGCAACGCGCGGTCGCAGCGCCTCCACCCGGGCGATGTCGAGATCGATCGGCTTCTCGCAGAGCACGGCGAGACCGGCGTCGACGGCGCGCCCGATGAGGTCGACGTGGGTCGGAGTCGGTGACGCAACGAGCAGCGCATCCACCTCTCCGGAGGCGATGACCGCCTCGATGTCTTCGGTCGCCTGTCCGCCGTAGCGGGCGGCAGTGCTGCGCGCGCCCTCGACGAACGGGTCGGCGACCCAGGTGAGTACGGCATCCGGGTTGGCGGCGATACTCGCCGCGTGCACCTGGCCGATGCGCCCGGTACCGATGAGTCCAAAACGAACGGGCGTCGTTGTCATGTCGTTGTCCTTACTTTTTGTCTGGAACGGTCGGGTGCGCTCAGGCCCACTGGCGCAGGAAGTCGCGGTTGGTTTTCTGGTCTGTGGTGCGCTGGGTGCGGAAGTCGGCGAGTGCGACATCCGCACCGGGAAGTACGTCCTGTTCGATAACGATCCAGCCGGCGAACCCGCTCTCATCGAGGGCGTTCATCACCCCGGTCAGGTCGATCTGGCCGGCGCCGAAGGCGACGAATGCACCGGATGACCAGACGTCGGCCATGTCACCGCCCGCCGCAAGCACGAGCGACAGTTCGTCGAAGTCGACGTCCTTGAGGTGCACGTGGTTCACCCGGGATCCCCAGCGACGCAGTACGTCGAGCGGGCTGCCGCCGCCGATGACGAGGTGGCCGGTGTCGAGGGTCAGATCGATATCGACCGCGTTGAGGAAGCGGTCGATCTCGTCCGGCGACTCGACGAAGGTGCCGGCGTGGTGGTGGAAGGTCGGTTCGAACCCCGCCGCACGCACCCGCTCAGCCGCGATCGCGGTATTCGCCACGAGGCGATCCCAGCCGGCTGCCGCGAGGGTGTCGGCGTTCTCGCCGTGCCCGGGCGCACTCTTGCGCGCCGGCGACCCGTGGTCGGCGAGGGTCGGCTTAGGCAGCAGTGCCGGGCCGCTTTCGGCCGCGTCGCTGAAGACGCGCAGGGCGTCATCCAGCTCGGGAAGTGCGGCGGCGAACGCCTCGTCGTCGGTGAACGGAAGCTCGACCCAGCCGCCGGCGAGTTCGAGGCCGAAGCGATCGAGTCGGGCGCGAAGCTCAGCACCGCGCCCGAAGTAGCCGAGCGGGCCGAGGTCGACTCCGGTGTGCCCGGTGGACTGCAGAATCTCGAGCATGTCGTCGGGGTCAAGTACCTCCGCGCCCTCGGGGGTCATCTCGAACACCCCGAAACTGACGGGCGCGCCCGCTACCTGTACCTTCACGAACCGGGTTCCTCTCTGAACGGCCGGGTCTCTCCCAGCAGTGGTCGGCGGGCGGCGCTCTGCCGCTCGTAGTCGTCGCGTGCCCGCCTGGTCGAGTCGAGGGTCGAAACCTCGGCGACCGGGACATCCCACCAGCCCTCACCACCCGGCGAGTAGTTGAGCGGATCGCTTTCAATGTGGATGAGCGTCGACGTTGTCGAGGCCTTTGCCGTCGCCATCGCGGCGCGCAGGTCGTCGATTGCCGAGGCGCTCTGCGCGATCTCGATGACGTCGATCCCGTAGCTGCGGGCGTTCATCGCAAGGTCGATCGGCAGGACGGTGTCGCCCTGGAAGTTGCGTGCCTCCGCGTCGTACTGGCGGTACTTGGTTCCGAACCGCTGCGAGCCGATCGTCTCCGACAGGTGCCCGATCGACGCGTAGCCGTGGTTCTGGATGAGCACCACGATGATCTTGATTCCCTCGGCGACGGCCGTCACGAGTTCGGAGTTGAGCATGAGGTACGAGCCGTCGCCGACCATGACGATGACATCGCGGTCGGAACCGGACGCGAGCGCACCGCGCTTGACGCCGATGCCTCCGGCGATCTCGTAGCCCATGCAAGAGAAGGCATACTCGACGTGGTAGCCGAGCGGATCCCGCACCCGCCACAGTTTGTGCAGGTCACCGGGCAGGGACCCGGCCGCCTGGACAATGACGTCCTCCGGTGCGCTTGCACTCTGCACGGCGCCGATGATCTCGGTCTGGCCGGGGCGAGCGGATCCGCTCGGTTCGAACGCGGCGTCGACGGCGCTGTCCCACGTTGCTTTTTCCCGTGCGATGCGATCGGCGAAGGCCTGCGCAACGCGCAGGTCGCCGAGCGCCGCGGTGAGGGCAAGAAGCGCTTCGCGGGCATCCGCTATGACGGCGACCTGCGTGCCGTGCTTGTAGGCGTCGAACGAGGCGATGTTGATGTTCACAAAGCGCACGTCGGGGTTCTGGAAGGCTGTGCGGGATGCCGTGGTGAAGTCGCTGTAGCGGGTGCCAATGCCGATGATGAGGTCGGCATCCGCGAGGATCCGGTTGGCCGCGGTGGTGCCGGTCGCGCCGACCGAGCCGAGGTATTGCGGGTGGTCCCAGTCGAGCGAGCCGCCGCCGGCCTGCGTTGTACCGACGGGGATTCCGGTCGCTTCCGCAAACGCGCGAAGGGCGTCCTCGGCGCCGGAGTAGATGACGCCTCCCCCGGCGATCACGACCGGGTTCTCGGCGGCGCGGATGAGCGCGATCGCGCGCTCGAGCACGGCGCGCTCCGGCGCCGGGCGGCGGATGTGCCACTCACGGTCGGCGAGGAACTCGACCGGAACATCGATGCTCTCGGCCTGCACGTCTTCGGGCAGTGCGATCGTCACCGCACCGGTCTCGGCCGGGTCGGTGAGCACGCGCATCGCGCTGAGCGCGATCGAGTACAGCTGCTCCGGACGCTGCACCCGGTCGAAGAACTTCGACAGCGGGCGGAACGCATCGTTGACGGTCAGCCCGGTGTCCCACGGCTGTTCGAGCTGCTGCAGTACCGGGTCAGCGACCCGGGTTGCGAAGGTGTCGCTCGGCAGCAGCAGCGCCGGAAGCCGGTTGGTGGTGGCGAGGGCAGCGCCGGTCAGCATGTTCGTCGCTCCCGGCCCAACGGAGGCCGCGGACGCGAACGTTGCGCGGCGGCGGTGCATCCGGGCGTAGCCGACCGACTGGTGCACCATCGCCTGCTCGTTGCGAGCCTGGTAGTACGGCATGAGGTCGGGCTGCTCGGCGTTGAGCTGGGCGAGGGCCTGGCCGATGCCGGCGACGTTTCCGTGGCCGAAGATGCCGAAGACACCGGGAATCGTGCGCTCGCGAATGTCGCCGTCGACAGTCCACTGGTGCGCGAGAAACTCGATGAGCGCCTGGCTGACGGTCATCCGCCGGGTCGCTGGAACGTGGGGAGCAGGCATCATCGCCCACCTTTCTCGTCGGTTGTGAAGGGAAGTCGCTCGTCGAACTGCTGGTCGGTCCAGGTATCCCGCACCCAGGAGTGGGCCGGATCATCCGAGATGAGCCAGGCGCGTTCCGTGCCGGGGCCGGCCATCACGTTGAGGTAGTAGAGGTCGTAGCCGGGGGCCGCGACGGCCGGACCGTGGTAGCCGTACGGCACGAGCGCGACGTCGCCGGTGTGCACCCTGGCGTTGATGTCGATCTCGCCGGCCGCCGACGAGTAGGTGCTGAACATGCCGAATGCGGCATCCGGCTCGGCGTCTGAGCCGCGCACCGGGGCGCTCTCGAAGTAGTAGATCTCCTCGAGCTGCGACTCTCGTCCGTCGACGTGCTCGTCGTGCTTGTGCGGCGGGTAGGACGACCAGTTCTCGGACGGCGTGATGACCTCGCAGACAATCAGGCGTTCGGCATCCAGCGCGGCGGGCGTGCCGAAATTGTGCACCTGGCGGCTCGATCGACCGGCTCCGCGCAGTTCGACCGGAGTTTCGGATGCGGCGATGTGGCGGCTCGCATGCACCCGGTCCGTCGGCGACGAGGCAACGGCCACCCGCCCTTCCCCCTCGATGACGGCGGTCGCAGCTGCGGAGAGGTAGAGCACGTCCGTCGGTCCGTCGAACACCGATGCGCGACCGGCAAGCTCGGTGCGCGTCTGGACGCCGCCATCTGTGTGCGTGACGGAGAAGCGCCCGGCGAGCGGAACGACGATGCGCTCCTCGCCGGTCGAGGCCAGCTCAAGAGCCGCGCCAGCAACGAGCTCGCCGACGCGCAACCCGGTGTGTTCCCACCCCGGAGTCGTGGAGTCGACGACGCTCTGCCAGCCTTCCCGGGCGAGGTCGTCACGCCGGTACAACCACTGCTCGTCCATGTCACTCGCTCCCGACGGGCTGCACCATTGCGACCCGCTCGATCACGATGCTAGTCATGCTGGGGAAATCCGAGGTTGATTCCGCCGTGGCTCGGGTCGAGCCAGCGGCTGGTCACGGCCTTCTGCTGGGTATAGAACCGCACACCCTCCGCGCCGTGCGCCTTGGTGTCGCCGAACAGCGAGTCCTTCCAGCCACCAAACGAGAACGTGGCTACCGGCACCGGAATCGGCACGTTGATGCCGATCATTCCGACCTGGATCTCGTTCTGGAAGCGCCGGGCGGCACCGCCATCGTTGGTGAAGATCGCCGTTCCGTTGCCGAAGGCGCCGCCGTTGATCAGCTCGACGCCCTCTTCGTAGGAGTTCACGCGCACGATCGAGAGCACCGGCCCGAAGATCTCCTCGGTGTACACGCGCGAGTCGGTCGGCACCTTGTCGATGAGCGTCGGGCCAAGCCAGAAACCGTTGGCATCGCCGTCGGGCTCGACGTCGCGCCCGTCGACGACGACGACCGCGCCGTCTTCCTTGGCGATATCGATGTACGAGGCGACTTTGTCACGGTGCACCTCGGTGACGAGCGGGCCCATGTCGCAGCCGCGACGGCCGTCTCCGGTACGGAGGGTCGACATCCGCTGGGTGATCTTCTCAATGAGGTCGTCGGCGACCGGTTCGACGGCGACGACGACCGAGATGGCCATGCAGCGTTCGCCGGCCGAGCCGAAGCCGGCGTTGATGGCGGCATCGGCGACGAGGTCGAGGTCGGCATCGGGAAGTACCAGCATGTGGTTCTTCGCGCCGCCGAGCGCCTGGACGCGCTTGCCATTGCGGGTGCCGGTCTCGTAGACGTAGCGGGCGATCGGCGTTGAGCCGACGAACGAGATGGCGCGCACGAGCGGGTGCTCGAGCAGTCCGTCGACGGCGACTTTATCGCCGTGCAGCACGGTGAAGACGCCGTCGGGAAGCCCGGCTTCCTTCCACAGTGCAGCGAGCCAGTTGGCTGCCGACGGGTCTTTTTCGCTCGGCTTCAGCACGACGGTGTTGCCCGCGGCGATCGCGATCGGAAAGAACCACGACGGCACCATTGCCGGAAAGTTGAACGGCGAGATGATGCCGACGACGCCGAGCGGCTGGCGGATCGAGTACACGTCGATGCCCGTCGAGACCTGCTCGCTGAACTCGCCCTTCAGGTGGTGCGCGAGGCCGGTCGCGAACTCCACGACTTCCTGCCCGCGACTGATCTCACCGAGCGCATCGGAGATGACTTTTCCGTGCTCGCTCGTGAGAATCTCGGCGAGCTCGCCCTTGCGGGCATCGAGCAGTTCACGGAACTTGAACAGGATCGTCTGGCGCTTGGCGAGCGAGGTGTCGCGCCAGGCCGGAAAGGCTGCGTTGGCGGATGCGATGGCCGCTTCGATCTCGCGCTCGTCGGCGAGGGCGACGTGCTTTGTGACGACTCCGAGGGCCGGGTCGTACACCGGTGCGGTGCGTCCGCTGGTCGACGGGAACTCTGCGCCGTTGATCCAGTGCGGAACAACGGGGGTCTGGGTGGAGGTGGTCATCGGTGGTCCTTCTGTGTTCTGAGGTGGTGGCGATTAGGGGAGGTCGTGGACGAGCGCGGCGGCGACATCCACTGCCGCGGCGACGTCGCCGTCCGGCGGGTAGAGCAGGGTGCGGCCGACGGTGAGCCCCCGCACTCCTGGGAGCGAGAGGGCATCTTCCCAACTCGCGAAGGTCTCGTCCGGGTCGGCGCCCGAGTCGCCGCCGAGAAGCAGCGTCGGCATCGTTGTCGCGGCCATCACGCGTTCCATGTCGGGAACGACCGGCAGCTTCAACCAGGTCAGTGCGCTCGACGCACCGAGACCGGACGCGATGGCGATCGACAGCACCACCGCTTCGGTGCTCAGGTCATTGACGATGCGACCGTCGACCCAGCGGCTCATGAACGGTTCGAGCATGATCGGCAGCCCCGCCGCGGCTGCCTGGGTGACGACGTGCGCCGTCGACTGCAGGGTTGCCGCGGTCGATGCGTCATCGAGGTTGACCCGAAGCAGCGTTTTGGCGAAGTCGATGCCAGAGTCAACCATCGTCGGGACGTCATACGCGGTGAACCGGTCATCCATCTCGAACGATGCGCCGCGAAGCCCGCCGCGGTTCATCGATCCGACGATGATCTTGTCGTCGAGCAGGCCGAGGGCGGCGAGATCGTCGATGATGTCGGGTGTGCCGAGCACTCCGTCGACGCCTGGTCGCCCGAGCGCGATCGCGAGGCGGTCGAGCAGGTCATACCGGTCGGACATCGCAGCCGAGTCTGACCCGACCGCGAGCGCACCCCGGGCGGGGTGGTCTGCTGCGACGATGAGCAGGCGGCCGTCGCCGCGGATGACCGGGCGCCGGGTTCGCCCGGCGAGCGCTTCGGAGATTGCGTGCGGACGCTCCGCGCGGATGCCGCGCAGTCGCTCGCGGTCGATCGAACCGTTCGGTGAGACTTCAGGCGGTGACAACTCAGGCAGTGACATTCCGGGCTCCTCTTCCGCTGATCGCTTCGACTTCGGCGGCGGTCGGCATCGCGGTCGAGCATTCCCGGCGCGACGCAACGATCGCGCCGGCCACGTTCGCGAAACGCAGCGTGCGCTCGAGCCCCCAGCCCTGCAGCAGGCCGTGGGTCAGCGCGCCGCCGAATGCATCGCCGGCGCCGAGTCCGTTGACGACCGAGACGGGGTGCGGTGGCACCTCGACCGTCTCGTCGCGCGTTTTGGCGAGCACGCCGCGAGGGCCCTGCTTCACGACCGCGAGCTCGACGCCGCGCTCGAGCAGGGCATCCGCCGCTCGTTCGGGTTCGGTCTCGCCGACCGCGATCTCGCACTCTTCGCGGTTACCGACGGCCACCGTCGCGTACGCGAGTGCCGCGCCGACCTGGGCCGTCGCATCCGCTGGGCTGTTCCAGAACATCGGTCGGTAGTCGAGGTCGAGGACGGTGTGACCGGCACGACCGCGGGCGGCGAGGGCAGCGAAGTGGGTGCCGCGGCTCGGTTCTTCGCTGAGCCCGGTAACGGTGCACCAGAGCACGCGGGCGTTGGTGACGGCGTCCCGGTCGAGGTCGGCCTCGGTGATGGTGAGGTCGGGCGCTTTGGGCTCGCGGTAGAAATAGAGCGGAAAGTCGTCGGGCGGAAAGATCTCGCAAAACGTGACCGGGGTCTTGAGCTGCGGGTCGACGCGAACGAACCGGGGGGAGACCCCGAGTACTCCGAGTTCACGCAGCAGGAAGCGACCGAACGGGTCGTCACCGACACCCGAGACGAGCGCAACGTCGTGGCCGTAGCGTGCGGCGGCCACGGCAACGTTCGCGGCGCTCCCGCCGAGGTACTTGCCGAAGGTCGAGACGTCTTCGAGACCGACGCCGTCCTGCATCGGGTAGATGTCTACTCCGAGACGACCGAGCACCAGAACCTCGGGCCGGGGTGCGTCGATGGGGGTGGTTTGCGTCATACTCCGCTGTACAACTCTCAGTGCCGGGCCCGTCGTTGGGCTGCTGAACAATTGTCCTAACAATAGCACATTGAGTTCTGATGACAACGGGTCAGCGGATGTAAGATTGTCCCGACATACCACTCTGCGGTGCGTCCTCCGCAATCGAAGGGACCCCATGCCAGCCGAGGAAACATTCTGGCCGGATGAGGCGTTCGCCGATCTCGACCGCACGGGCCCGATGCCCCTGTACTTTCAGGTTTCCACCCGGCTCGAGGCCGCCATCCGCTCGGGCCAGATCCCACCGGGAGCCCGTCTCGAGAACGAGATCGCGATCGGCCAGCGCCTCGGGCTGTCGCGCCCGACCGTGCGTCGAGCGATCCAGGATGTCGTCGATAAGGGAATCCTCGTGCGCCGTCGCGGCATCGGCACGCAGGTCGTACAGGGCGCGGTCACGCGTCAGGTCGAGTTGACCAGCCTGTTCGAAGACCTCAAGAGCGCCCATCACGAGCCGGGAACGACCGTGCTGACGCAGGATATTCGACCGGCGACGGATGTCGTGGCGACGAGCCTCGGAGTGGCGGTCGGGTCAGACATCGTCTACATGCGCCGCCTGCGCAGCACGGACGGCGTCGCCGTCGCCGTGCTCGAGAACTACCTGCCGCCGGAATTTTCAAACATCACGCTCGAGCAGCTCAAGGACCGCGGGCTGTACCAGATCCTGCGGGCGCGCGGTGTGACGATCCAGATCGCCAAGCAGAAGATCGGAGCTCGGCGCGCCGAGGGCGATGAGGCCCAGCTGCTCGGAACCGAAAAGGGCGGCCCGGTGCTCACGATGGAACGCGTCGCGTTCGATAACTCGGGGCGCGCGATCGAGTACGGCCACCACTGCTACCGCCCCGACATGTACAGCTTCGAGACCACCCTGGTGGCCAAGTAGCCCTCCCCGAGCTGCTGATTGAGCCCGTCGAAATCTCCGTTGGCGAGAGCGAGGTTTCGACAAGCTCAACCAGCGGGAACGTCGCCCCCTACAACCATTTTTCAGCGAGGTGCTCTGCCACCACGCGACGCACGGTGCCCGAACGTCCGCGCAGCACGATGCTTTCGGTACGGATGATGCCGGCACGCTTGCGCACACCGTCGACGAGCTGGCCGTCGGTCACACCGGTCGCAACGAAGTAGGTGTTGTCGCTCGTGACGAGGTCATTGATTTCGAGCACGCGTGACACGTCGTGCCCGGCGTCGATCGCGCGCTGCTTCTCGTCGTCATCCTTCGGCAGCAGTCGCCCCTGGATGAATCCACCGAGGGCGTTGAGCGCGCACGCCGTGATGATTCCCTCGGGCGTTCCGCCGGTGCCGACACACATGTCGAGACGCGAGTCGTGACGGGCGGCGTTGATGCCGCCGGCAACATCGCCGTCGAGCAGCAGTCTGGTTCCCGCTCCGGCTTCACGGATTTCCTCGATCAACCGGGCGTGCCGCGGACGGTCGAGCACGGCGACGGTCATGTCGGCGACATCCTTGCCCTTCGCCTTCGCGAGGGCGCGGATGTTCTCGCCGATCGGCTTGCGCAGGTCGACGACACCGTGCCCCTCGGGTCCGGTGACGATCTTCTCCATGTAGAAGACGGCGCTCGGGTCGAACATGCTTCCGCGGTCGGCGACCGCGATCATGCTCAGCGCGTTCTGGCGACCGGCGGCAGTGAGCGACGTTCCGTCGATCGGGTCGACAGCGATGTCGCAGGACGGCCCGCTGCCGTTTCCGACGTGCTCGCCGTTGTAGAGCATCGGGGCGTGGTCCTTCTCGCCCTCACCGATGACGACGACTCCGTCGAAGCTGACGGTGCCGAGAAACTTGCGCATCGCGTCGACGGCGGCGCCGTCAGCGGCGTTCTTGTCGCCGCGTCCGATGAACGGTACCGCGCGAATCGCGGCGGCTTCGGTAGCTCGAACGAGCTCCATTCCGAGGTTGCGATCGGGGTGAAGAAAGAGAGATCCGGTGTCGGTGCTGACCATAATGGCGTCCTTGATTGTGGGGCCGTAGTCGCTGTGGTGGGGATTCGCCGGTGGAATCAACGCTGCCCGACCAGCTTAGCGAAAAGCGATTAGCCGCGAGAGAGGGAGGAGAGCACGCGCTCGAGGGTGTCGGGCTCGCCGACGTTCCCGGGAACAACGATGTAGAGCAGTTCACGATCGTCGGCAGCGGTGAGCTTCCAGACCGAGACGCCGGGCAGTACCTGTCCGAGCACGGTGGCGCTCTTCGCGCCAAGGCCGATGCTTGCGACATCCGCCGACGTGATTCCGCCCTTAGAGACGACAACCTCGACCGAGGGAAGCAGCGCACGAACGGATGTGGTGAGCGCTTTCATGACGAGGCGACCGTGCTCGAGGGTGTTGTGGTCGGCCGAGCGCTCGCGCTCGGTCGTGACGACGGCGAGCCCACGGTCGGCGAGCACGAGCGCCGCAGCGTCCGCTATCGCAATCCCGGTCTCGACCGGGTTCTCGAACGCATTGGCGGTCGGGATGACGACCGGCTCGCCCCAGCGGGCGGCGATGCGGTCGAGCTGTGCGGTGGCTCCGGCGGTGTGCGAACCACAGACCAGGAGGGTGGGAACCGGCGACGGCACGAGCGGCGACGGCAGCAGGCCGTCACTTTCGACGCCCGCGAGTGCGGCGGCGAGTGGCGAGGCACTGCGCACGACGATGTTCGCGCCGCGGGCGCGGGCTGCTTCCACGCCGCGAGCGATGAGGCGAACGTCGTCGTTGGTGACGGCATCCGGAAGCACAACCGAACCCGCGACAGCGGCGACCAGGATGTCCTCGACTCCCCCGGCGCGAACTTCGGCGAGAGGGATGGATGCCGCACTCCGGCCGGACTTCTCAAGAACGTAGTCGACGAGCACGGCCGTCGAGAACGGGAACACCGGGTCGTCGGCGAACTCGGTGAGGTGTGCGGCGACGCGCTCGGTGCCCTGGCGAACGTAGTGGACACCGCCCTCGGTCGTGCGCCCGCCGTCGGGGAACGCCGGGACAAAGAGGATGACCGACGCGTCGTCCGCGAAGACGACTGTCTCCGAGAAGACGTGGCCGCGCAGGGTTGAGTCGCCGCGGAGCACGAACTGGATCTCTTCGCCGAGAATCGCGGCCGCTGCGGCGGCATCCGCTCGAATCGAGTGCATGAGCGCGATCGCTTCGTCTTCGGAAATCGAGCGCGAGTTGGTGAGCAGGTAGACGCTGTCGGCCGCGGTGAGAGCTTCCGCGATGAGATCGGCGCTGCTCTCGAGCAGGACGACGACGTTACTCGCGGACTGCGTGCCGGTGGGGTCGTCGTCGAGAACGATGGTCTTCATCGGAGATGGTCCTAAAAAAGAATTGTCGAAGAGTAAGGGGTTGTGCCG
>Ga0247815_10001149_pt1 | contig 20488 bp, 17 predicted proteins | sample UWRJL194509B1_FD_181014 | JGI IMG/M metagenome (GOLD analysis project Ga0247815, IMG submission 181014) | Plant litter microbial communities from Arlington Agricultural Research Station in Wisconsin, United States - UWRJ-L194-509B-1 | ecosystem: Environmental > Terrestrial > Plant litter >...
CACGTGTCCTTGTCATCCTGAAAAGAAGTTTTGGCATTGTAGGTGGTTTGTATCCCATTGGGGAGGCGATTTACCTGTCGCAAAGTAGTAAAGTTTCATCAAAGTGGCATGCTGTTATTTCGAATAGGAAATAACTATTGAGTAAATTTAATTTATAAACTTCACTAATTGTCGTTCAGCAAATATGATAGCGATCATCTCGTATGCGATCTAAGGACCACAGCATGGAAACCACTAAAAAAGACATCAGTATCGCCGCCCGTTTGACCATCGGCTTCGGCATCATCCTGGCGATGATGCTGGTGCTGTCGGTATTCAGTATCTTCAAAGTCAACGCCATCGACAACAGCCTGCTGCACATCAGTGAAGTCAACAACGTCAAGCAGCGCTACGCCATCAATTTCCGCGGCAGCGTCCACGACCGCGCCATCGCCCTGCGCGACGTCACGCTGGTGGCTGATGGCGATATCGCCGGCGTCACCGGCTTGATCGACAAGCTGGACGCGGACTACCAAGCGGCCGCGCGGCCGCTGGACGCCCTGTTCAACGGAGCCAAAGCCCAGGTCAAGCCCGAGGAACGCGAGTGGCTGAACAAGATCAAGCAGAGCGAGGCCCGCGCCACGCCGCTGATCAAGAAAATCATCGACACCCGCCGCGCCGGCGATATCGATGGCGCGCGCGCCATCATGCTGGGCGAGGGCAAGCCGGCCTTCGTCGAGTGGCTGGCGACCATCAACGGCTTCATCGACCAGCAGGAAGACATGACCGAGGCCGAATCGGCCTTGGCCCGCCAGGGCGCGCACAACTTCCAGGCGTTGACGCTGGCGCTGGTGGCGATCGCCATCTCGGTCGGCGTGGTGGTGGCCTGGCGCGTGACCAACTACCTGCGCCGCGCACTGGGCGCGGAGCCGGCCGAAGTCAAGGCCCTGGCCAACGCGGTCGACCGCGGCGAGCTGTATCACGAAGTCCAACTGCGCCACGGCGACAAGGACAGCATCATGGCCGTGCTGGTGAAGATGAGCGGCAACCTGCGCGCCACCGTCAGCGAAGTGCATGACGCGGCCGTCGCCGTCACCACCATCAGCGACCAGATCTCGGAACGCAACCAGGATCTGTCGAGCCGCACCGAAGACCAGGCCAGTTCGCTGGAGGAAACCGCGTCGGCGATGGAGCAGCTGACCGCCACCGTCAAGCAGAACGCCGACAGCGCCCGCGACGCCAACACGCTGGCGCAGAACGCCTCCGACATCGCCGGCAAGGGCGGCGAGATCGTCGAGGAGGTGGTGCAGACCATGAACGCCATCGACGTCTCCTCGCGCAAGATCGAGGAGATCATCAGCGTCATCGACGGCATCGCCTTCCAGACCAACATCCTCGCCTTGAACGCGGCGGTGGAGGCGGCGCGCGCCGGTGAGCAGGGCCGCGGCTTCGCCGTGGTCGCGACCGAGGTGCGCAACCTGGCGCAACGCAGCTCGACGGCGGCGCGCGAAGTGAAATCGCTGATCGATGAATCGGTGGCCAAGATCCACGCCGGCACGGAGCTGGTGGAACACGCCGGCAGCACCATGCGCGACATCGTCAACAGCGTCAAGCAGGTCAGCGGCATGGTCGGCGCCATCACCACCGCCAGCGACGAGCAGCGCCAGGGCATCGAGGAAGTCAACCGCGCCATCGCGCAGATGGACCAGGTCACGCAGCAGAACGCGGTGCTGGTCGAGCAGGCGGCCGAGGTGGTGGGCACGTTGCAGGATCAAGCGTCGCACCTGAACCACGCCGTCGGCGTGTTCAAGACCGAACGCGTGGCCGAGCGCAACGGCGGGCACGCCAAAGCCGCCCGCGCGCAGGCCGCCGGTGCCGGCTACAAAATGCTGCCGGCACCGGCGGGCGCCTGATCATGCAGGAGATTTTGCTGAATAATTCGGAAGCGGAGCGCGTCGCCGCGCTTCAGCAACTGGGCGTATTGAACACCAACGCCAGCGAATACTTCGATTCCATCGCGCGGATGACGGCCGATATGTTCGGCGTGGCCGGCTCCTATGTCTCGCTGATCGACAGCGAGCGCCAGTGGTTCAAGGCGGCCGCCGGCTTTTGCGCGCCGGGCAGCATCCCGCGCGACGAGACCTTCTGCAACTACACCATCCAGCACGCCAGCGTGCTGATGATCGAGGACACGCTGCTCGATCCACGCTTCGCCGACAATCCGATGGTCACCGGTCCGACGGCGATCCGTTTCTACGCCGGCGCGCCGCTGCTGACGCCCGACGGCTACGCCATCGGCGCGCTGTGCGTGGTCGACACCAAGCCGCGCACCCTGAACGCCGCCGAGAAAGCCAAGCTGGCCGACCTGGCGGCGCTGGTGATGGCGCACATCATGCTGGGCCGCGCCGTCGGCCACGTCGACGCGGTCAGCGGCATGCCGAACAAATATCAGCTGTTCGAGGATCTGACCATGCTGGCGAAGGGCCATGGAGGCGAGGACCGGGTGCTGGCCGATATCGACATGCCGGATGCGGCCAAGGCCTTCGAGATCGTCCGCGTCCTGGGCGCCACGGTGTACGACGGCTTGGTGCGCGAGGCCGGCGAGCGGCTCACGCGGCTGTTCGCGGGCAGGGCGCAGGTCTATCACCTGACCGACGCACGCTTCGCCCTGCTGTCCAACGACAGCGACAACAAGGGCTTCATCGACTATCTGTACAGCGTGGAGCGGGAGCTGCAAGCGCCGCTGCACAACCTGAACGTGCCGCTGAATCTGCCGGTCTTCTGCGGCATCGTGGAGTTCGACCTGTGCCCCGGCTCGGCCAAGGATGCGCCGCGCAAGGCCGCATCGGCCGTCAACCAGGCGCTGATCAGCCAGCAGCGCTGGAGCATCTACAACAACGCCGAGGACGAGCGCCAAAAGCGCGCCTTCCGCTTGCTGAACGATGTGGCGGCGGGCATCGCCGGCGGCCACTTCCAGTTGCTGTACCAGCCGAAGCACGATCTGGTCAACGGCGCCTGCCTGTCGGCCGAAGCGCTGCTGCGCTGGCACCACGCGGAGCTGGGCCCGATCTCGCCGGCCGAATTCATTCCGCTGGTGGAGAAGACCGCGTTGATCGGTCCCCTGAGCCATTGGGTGATGCGCACCGCGATCAAGCAGATCGGCGAGTGGCACGCGGACGGCAACCGGATCAAGGTCGCGATCAACCTGTCGGCCTACAATTTCGAGGAGCCGGACATCGTCGAGCGCCTGGCCGCATTGTGCCGGGAATTCGGCGTCGATCCGCATTACGTGGAAATCGAGTGCACCGAAGGCATCTGGATGGAGGGCCCCGGCATCCTCAAGACGCTGCACGGCATCCGCGATCTGGGCATGAGCCTCGCGCTCGACGATTTCGGCACCGGCTACAGCAACTTCGCTTATCTGCAGAAGGTGCCGGCCAGCGTGATCAAGGTCGACCAGTCGCTGATCCGCGATGTGCACAACAACCCACGCGACCAGCGCATCGTGCGCTCGCTGATCGCGCTGGCGAAGGAGCTCGATTATCAGGTCGTGGCGGAAGGCGTGGAAACCGAGCAGTCGCTGGAGCTGATCCGCGATTGGGGCTGCCACATCGCGCAAGGCTACCACTTCGCCAAACCGCTGACCGCGCCGGATTTCCTGGACCACGCGCTGCGCCATCGCGACGCGCGGATGATGGCGGTGGCTCCGGAGCTAAACATCACCATCCACTAGTATAATCGGCGGCCGAAACTCACATACCGCCGCCATGAACACAGCCGTCCGTCTCCTTCCTTTGCTGCTGGCCTCCGCTTTGCTGGCGGGGTGCCAGTCCACCATGCAGCGGATCGCCGACTGCAAGGTCGGCGACTGGAACGTCATCGGCCACAAGGACGGCTCCACGGGCGAGCCGCCCAGCTACGCCGACCGCAAGGACTTCTGCGACGACCACGCCGACGCCAAGGCGCCGGCCGCCGCCGATTCCGCCGCGCGCTACCTTGCCGGCTGGGCGCAAGGCAACTGGGACGCATGGCACGCGCTGGGTAGCACCGACGGCCGGCAAGGCTTGCAGCCGTCGCGGTACGACCAGCACGCCGCCAGCGACGAGGTCCGCAAGCACAAGACACCGCTCAACCGCCCGGCCTACGATGCCGGCTGGACCTTCGGTAATTCGGAATACTGGAAAGACATCGGCAACCGCGAAGGCACCAGCGGCTTGCCGCTGACGCAAAAAGAGGCAAGCCGCGACAGGGCCGCCGCGATCCAGCTGCGCTTCGACGACGCCGCCTACTCGGACGGCTGGCATGCCGGCAACCGCGCCTTCTGGTCGGACGCCGGCGCCGCCGACGCCCGCAACGGCACGCCCGACAGCGAATTCCGCGACCGCGCCGCGGCCGCGCGCCGCGCCGGCGTCGAGGTGCGGGAGGAAGCCTACCGCGCCGCCTGGAACGCGGAGATCATCAACTACTGGCGCAATCTCGGCACGCAGGACGCGGTCAGCGGCAAGGACTTCGCCATGCGCGCCAAGGAAGCGCGCCAGAAGGGGCTGAAGATATTCGAGCAGGACTACCGCCAGGCTTGGGAGGCGCGCCTGGCCGACTACTGGCGCCAGGCCGGCACCGACGACGGCTACGGCAAGCCGTTCCTGCTGGAAGACCGCATCGCCAACGCCGGCCGCAACGGCGTGTTCGTCATCGCCGCCACGCGCGACCTGTACACGTCCGCATGGCAGGTGCAGAACGCCCGCTACTGCGTGCAGGAGAACGCCTTTGAACTGGGCCGTTCCAACAGCGGCGTCGCGGTGGAGGTATGCCGCGCCGAATTGCGCAACCAGTTGAAGCACGCCTACGTCAGCGGGCAGGATTATGAAATCACGGCGGCGAAATTCCGGCAGGCCGTCAGCGACGCCAACGAATTGGCCGACCGCCTGCGCGACGCGCGCAATCGTTTAAATCGTCTGGAGCGGGAGATCCGCGCCAGCCTCGATGCCAAGGATCGCGCGGTGAATGAGGACAGCAAGAAGCAGGACCGTCGCCGCGAACAGGATAGACGCGAGCTGATTGACTATATTCAGCGGCTGGAGCGCCAGCTCGATGACGCCCGCCGTTGGGCGGAACGTCATGAGCAGCAAATGCAGCGCCTGCGCCGCGAAATATATTAGAAGTCGACCGTCGCCGACACCACCACGGTGCGCGGCGAGCCAAGCACCAGGTAGCCGGAGCCTGGGTAACCGCCGGCCGAAGCCCAGTAGTTCTTGTCGGCGACATTGTCGATGCGCGCGCGGAAGGTCACGTTGCGGTCCAGGATGCGGGCCATGTAGTTGGCGCCGAGGTCCAGGCGGTTCCACGACGGCAGTTCCTGCGTGTTGGCGCCGTCGGCGAATTGCGACGCGGTGTACAGCACGCGCGCGTTCAGGTTCAAGCCGCGCACACCCGGCACATCCCATTCCGCGCCGATGTTCACTTGCGTATCCGGCACGCCGATGACGTCCTTGCCCTGATTGACGCCGCCGGCGGTGATGCGCTGTTTCGCATCCAGCAGGGTCAGGCCGCCCAGCACGCGCAGGCCGCGCACCGGCACGCCGAACACGGTCATTTCCAGCCCCTTGTTGCGCTGTTCGCCGAACACGCCGAAGTGGCTGTTGACGATATAAGCCGAAGGCTGGTCGACGCTGAAGATGGCGGCGCTGGCGCCGACGTTGCCGTGATCGTACTTGACGCCGATCTCCTTCTGGCGCGAGACGTACGGCGCAAAGTTCTCGCCGATGTTGTCGACTGGACGGGTGGCGCCGGTCACCGGATCGGTATAGTTGCCGGTCGCGGTAGGACCCTGCTGCAGGCCTTCGATGTAGTTGGCGTAGATCGACACGGCCTTCACCGGGCGGTAGACGATGCCGGCCACCGGCGTGACCTTGCTTTCGTCGTAGTGCGCGGTGCCCACGCCGCTGTTGTAGTCGTAGCTGTCGGACTTGATGGTCTGGTTGCGGGCGCCCACGGTGATCAGCAGCTTGTCGTCCATCAGCGACATCATGTCGGCCACGGCGTAGCTGGACAGGATGGTCTTGCTGGTCAGCTTGGGATTGCTCAAGACGCCGCCGGTGAAGTAGTCGGCCACCGGCGCGGCCACGTCGACCGGCTTGAAGATGTTGGTGGCGAAGCCGGCGAAGTTACTGGTCGCGTAGGCGTTGCGCGACTCCTGCCAGTAGGTCGACGCGGTGGCGCTCAAGCTATGGCCGATGCCGCCGGTGCGCAGCTTGGCGCGGATGCCGATCTCGCCGGTGCGCACGCTGTCGTGACGCTCGTTGTCGAAGCGGTACATGCTAGCGGCGCCGTTGCTGTTGCTGACGGTCGGCGCGGCCAGGATGTTGGACTCGTCGCCGGAACGCGCGCCCAGCGCGGCCCAGACCACGCTGTCCTTGGCCAGGTCGAATTCGCCGCGCAGGGTGCCGAAGGTATCGCGCTCGTTCGAGTGGGTCCATTTCTGCGCGAAGTTGCTGTCCGATTCAGGCGCAGAGGGCAGGGCGATGCCGCCGGCCACGGTCACGCTTGGACGCGCGGATTTCAGCTTATGCTCCTGGTGGCCGATGTCGGCCGACAGGCGGAAGTCGCGCGCATGGAAATCGACGCCGACCGACGCCAAGGTCAGCTCGCGCTTTTCGTCGTCGATCCCGGTGTCGCCGTCGCGGCGGACCGCGTTGACGCGGATGCCGGTGCTGCCATCGGGGCCGAAGCGGCGGCCGATGTCCACGGCGGCATAACCCTGGCCGCCGGTTTCGGCGCCGAGCGTGACCTGCGTCAGGTCGTTGTTGCCGGCGCGCTTAGGCAGCAGGTTGATGGTGCCGCCGATGCCGCCGCCGCCCGGCGCCGCGCCGTTGATGAAGGAGTTCGCGCCGCGGAAGACTTCAACGCGTTCCAGCAGTTCCGACGCCACGAACTGGCGCGGCAGCAGGCCGTACAAGCCGTTGTAGGCCAAGTCGTCCGAATTGACCGCGAAGCCGCGGATCACATACAGCTCTTGATAGTTACCGAAGCCGCGCGCCACGCGCACCGACGGATCGTTCTGCAGCACGTCGGCCACGCTGCGCGCCTGCTGGTCCTGGATGACTTGCTGCGTGAAGTTCATCGTATTGAACGGGGTGTCCATCATGTCGACGCTTCCCAGCACGCCCAGACGGCCGCCGCGCGCGACCTGGCCGCCGGCGTAGGCTTTGCTCAAGCCGTCGGCCGATGCGTCGGCCGAGGCGCTGATCACGATGGTCGGCAGCACTGGATCTGCGGCGGCGGCGGTGGCCGTGGCGGTGTCTTGCGCGTGCGCGGCGGAGGCGGCCAGCAGCATCGCGGCGAGGGCGAATGGGGACAACTTCAGGTTTGGGTTTTGCATGATATGTTTTTTATTTAACTAAATGAGATCGATTCTCAATTGTATCTGGATTACACGTTTTTCGCTATTAAATGAGAGTGATTTGCATTATCATCCCATCTTCCGCAGCGTATTTTTCAATTATCGTCATGACACCTATCACCGTCCGTCGCTGGGCCTGGATCCACAAGTGGTCCAGCCTGATCTGCACCGTCTTCATGCTCTTGCTTTGCCTGACGGGATTGCCGCTGATATACCATCATGAGATCAACCACCTGCTGGGCAACGAGCCGGAAGCGCCGGCCATGGCGGCCGACACGCCGAAGGCCAACATGGACACCATCCTCGCCGCCGGCAAGGCGCTGTACCCCGGCAAGATGCTGATGTACATCTCGCAGGAGGCGGACGAACCGAATATCTGGAACCTGACGCTGGGCGATAATCCAACCGACGAAGGCTTCAAGTCGATCGCCGTCGACGCGCGCACCGCCAAGGTGCTGGCGCAGCCGGGCTTCGAGGGCACCTTCCTGGGCGTGATGTTCCACCTGCACGTCGATCTGTACGCCGGATTGTGGGGCAAGCTGTTCCTCGGTTTCATGGGACTGCTGCTGGTGATCGCGATCGTCTCCGGCGTGGTGCTGTACGCGCCGTTCATGCGCAAGCTCGAATTCGGCGAAGTGCGGCGCGAGCGCGGACCGCGCGTCAAGTGGCTGGATCTGCACAATATGCTCGGCATCGTCACGCTGACCTGGGCGCTGGTGGTCGGCGCCACCGGCATGATCAACACCTGGGCCGACCTGCTGCTCAAATACTGGCAGTACACCGAGATGGCCGAAATGATCGCGCCATATAAAAACCTGCCGCTGCCGAAGTCCCTGGGATCGATGCAAAAGGCGCTCGACAACGCCCGCGCCGCCGAGCCGCACATGAAGGTCGCCTTCGTCGCCTTCCCTGGAACGCCGTTCAGCAGCCCGCATCACTACGGCGTCTTCATGAACGGCGACGACGCGCTGACCTCGCGCATGTACAAGCCGGTGCTGATCGACGCGCAAACCAGCCAGATCACCGAAAGCCGCGAGCTGCCGTGGTATCTGAAGGCGCTGCTGATTTCGCAGCCGCTGCACTTCGGCGACTACGGCGGCGGATGGATGCAGTTCCTGTGGGCGATGCTGGATATCGCCACCATCTTCGTGCTGGGCAGCGGCCTGTATCTGTGGCTCAAGCGCGGCGTGCAGGTGAAGGCGCCGGAGAAGAAGGGCGTCGAAACCGAGCAGGCCATGCCGGCCTACGCGACCGAAGGAGAAGCGCGATGATGAACACCCCGTTCATGCGCCTGTGGGGCGCGCCGATCGTGCTGGCGATCCTGACCACCATCGGCTTGCTGTCCGCGTTGCTGGGTGACGGCGTGTGGGATCTGCTGTCGGCCTTCACGCTGGGCGTGCCGGTGCTGTGCTGCGCGTGGTACGGCTTGCGCCGCAAAACCTGATCGTACGCCGCGCTTTGTTGTTATCATTCCGGTGCCCACCGCACAGGAGAGATAATGGAAAAGCCGCAACCGCACTACGAACGATTGATCGCAGCGGCGCGCGACGCCGGCCCGGTGACCGTGGCCGTGGCGCATCCATGCGACCGCCACGCGCTGGCCGCCGCGCTGGACGCGGCGCGAATGGGCTTGATCGCCCCGATACTGGTCGGACCTAAAGCGCGCATCCAGCAGGCGGCCGACGAGGCGGAGCTGGATATCTCGGCGCTGCCGCTGATCGACGCTCCGCACAGCCACGCCTCCGCCGCGCGCGCGGTGGAGCTGGTGCGCGAAGGGAAGGCGGACGCGCTGATGAAGGGCAGCCTGCATACCGATGAACTGATGGGCGCCGTGGTCGCCGCCGACACCGGCCTGCGCACCGCGCGGCGCCTCAGCCACTGCTTCGTGATGGACGTGCCGGGCCGCGCCGAGCCGCTGATCATCACCGACGCCGCGATCAACATCATTCCCTCGCTGACCGACAAGGTCGACATCGTGCAGAACGCGATCGACCTCGCGCAGGTGCTGCAATTCGATCCGGTCAAGGTGGCCATCCTCGCCGCCGTGGAAACGGTCAGCGCGAAAATGCCGTCGACGATAGACGCGGCGGCGCTGTGCAAGATGGCGGAACGCGGCCAGATCACCGGCGCGCTGCTGGACGGCCCGCTGGCGATGGACAACGCCATCGATCCGGAAGCGGCGGCGATCAAGAACCTGACGTCGCCGGTCGCGGGCCGGGCGAACATCCTGGTGGCGCCGGATCTGGAGGCCGGCAATATGCTGGCCAAGAGCCTGACCTTCATGGCAGGCGCCAGTGCGGCCGGCATCGTGCTGGGCGCGCGCGTGCCGGTGATCCTGACCAGCCGCGCCGATACGCTGCAAGCGCGCCTGGCCTCGTGCGCGGTGGCGGTGCTGCTGGTGCAAAGCAAGCTGGCCGGCGCCCGCATCCTTGGAAGCTGAGGCGATGCAAGCCAACGACTGCATCATCGTCATCAACGCCGGCTCGTCGAGCATCAAGTTCTCGATGTTCAGCGGCGCCGCGCTGACGCCTTCAATGCGCGGCAAGGTCGAGAACCTGTACAGCGGCGTCACCCACTTCATCGCGCAGGACGCGGAAGGCGCCACCATCGGTGAACAGCACTGGCGCGACGCGCCGCTGAACCACGAAGCGGCGATGCGCTTCCTGATCGACTTCGCGCAATCCCACCTCGACGGACATCGCGTGGTCGCGGTCGGGCACCGCATCGTGCACGGCGGCGTCGCCTACAGCGGGCCGCGACGGCTGGACGAGAATGTGCTGGCGGCGCTGGAAAAACTGATTCCGCTGGCGCCGCTGCACCTGCCGCACAACCTGGCGCCGGTGCGCGCGGTGATGGCGATGGCGCCGGGTGTGCCGCAAATCGGCTGCTTCGACACCGCCTTCCACACCGGCCAGCCGGCGGTGGCCCAGGCGTTCGCGCTGCCGGCGCACATCACCGAACAGGGCGTGCGACGATACGGCTTCCATGGGCTATCCTATGAATATATCGCCAGCCGCTTGCCGGAAGCCGATCCCGCGCTTAGCCGCGCCAAGGTGGTGGCCGCGCACTTGGGCAACGGCGCCAGCATGTGCGCGATGGCGGCCGGGCGCAGCGTCGCCAGTTCGATGGGCTTCACCGCCGTCGACGGCCTGCCGATGGGCACCCGCTGCGGCGCCCTCGATCCCGGCGTGGTGCTCTACCTGATCGAAGAACTGGGCATGGACGTGGCGTCGGTGCAGAAGCTGCTGTACCAGGAATCCGGCCTGCTGGGCGTCTCCGGCATCTCGCCCGACATGCGCACGCTGGAGCAAAGCGACGATCCGCGCGCCAAGGCCGCCATCGCGCTGATGGTGTACCGTATCGGCCGCGAACTCGGCTCGCTGGCGGCGGCGCTGGGCGGCTTGGACGCGCTGGTCTTCTCCGGCGGCATAGGCGAGAACAGCATCGCCCTGCGCGACGCCGCCTGCCGCGACGCCGCCTGGCTGGGCGTGCGCCTGGACGCGGAGGCGAACGCCGCCAACCCGCGCGGCGTGGCCCGCATCAGCACCGCCGACAGCAAGGTCGCGGTGTGGGTGGTGCCGGCCAACGAGGAACTGATGATCGCGCGCCACACGCAAACCCAAATGGAGCAGACATGACGACGGAAACCATCTATCCCATTTTGAGCGGCAAGCGCGCGCTGGTGGTCGGCGTGGCGAACGAGCACTCCATCGCGTGGGGCTGCGCGCTGGCGTTCCGCAAGCTGGGGGCGGAAGTGGTGCTCACCTATCTGAACGAGAAGGCGCTGCCGCATGTGGCGCCGCTGGCGGCGCAGATCGACGCGCGGCTGCTGCCGCTGGATGTGACCCAGCCGGGACAACTGGAAGCGGTGTTCGCCGCGCTGGCGGAGCAGGGCAAGCTCGATATCCTGGTGCATTCCATCGCCTACGCGCCCAAGGAGGATTTGCAGGGCGGGCTGCTGGAATGCTCGCTGGACGGTTTTCTGCGCGCGATGGATGTGTCCTGTCATTCCTTCGTGCGCATGGCCAGGCTGGCCGTGCCGCTGATGACGGAAGGCGGCAGCATGTTCGCCATGAGCTATCACGGCGCGGAGAAGGTGGTCCCGAACTACAACGTCATGGGACCGGTGAAGGCGGCCCTGGAAGCGGCCTGCCGCTACCTGGCCTACGAACTGGGGCCGCGCGAGATCCGCGTGCATGCCATCTCGCCCGGGCCGTTGCAAACCCGCGCCGCATCCGGCTTGAAGGATTTCGACCTGCTGCTGACCGACGCCGTGGCGCGCGCGCCGCTGGGCGAACTGGTGGACATTCTCGACGTCGGCAACACCTGCGCCTACCTGGCGTCGCAATACGCGCGCCGACTGACCGGCAGCACCGTGTATGTCGACGGCGGCCTGAATATCATCGCGTAACGGCGCTTTCCCGGGCCAGATAGGCGTGGATCTGCGACACCACGGCAGCGCCTTCGCCGACGGCGGCCGCCACGCGCTTGGTGGAGCGCGCCCGCACGTCGCCGATCGCGAACACGCCCGGCACGCTGGTCTCCAGCCCCGCGCGGGTTGAAGGCGCGCCGCCCGCCACGTCGAAGCCGGTCAGGATGAAGCCATTGGCATCCACCTCCACGCCGCAGTCTCCTAGCCAGCCGGTGTTGGGATCGGCGCCGATGAAGAGGAACACGCGGCAGGTATCGTAATCGCGCTCCGTGCCGGCGCGGTTGTCGCGCACCCGCACCTGTTTCAGGCCTTCCTCGTCGTCGCCCTCCAGCGCGACGATTTCAGAATGCGTGTGCAGTTCGATGTTCGGCGTCGCCGCGATGCGTTCGATCAGGTAGTTGGACATGGTGGAGGCCACGCTATCCTTGCGGATCAGCATATGCACCTTGGCCGCGTGGCTGGCCAGATACACGGCCGCCTGTCCGGCCGAGTTGCCGCCGCCGACCAGGATCACTTCCTCGCTGGCACACAGGCCCGCCTCCAGCGGCGAGGCCCAGTAATACACGCCCTTGCCCTCGAACTGCTTCAGGTTGGCGAGGGAAGGGCGGCGGTAGCGCGCGCCGCACGACAGCACCACCGACCGCGCGCGCAGGCGCGTCAGGCTGCCGCACATTTCCACCTGCAGCGGATGCTCATCGCACAGCAGCCGGCCGGCGGGCGCCGGAATCGCCATTTCGACGCCGAATTTTTGCGACTGCACGTAGGCGCGTCCGGCCAGCGCGCCGCCCGATATGCCGGTCGGGAAGCCGAGATAATTTTCAATCCGCGCGCTGGCAGCGGCCTGGCCGCCGTAGGCGCGCGTCTCCAGCGCCAGCACCGACAAGCCTTCCGACGCCGCGTACACCGACGTCGCCAAGCCGGCCGGCCCGGCGCCGACCACGATCACGTCCCACAGCTTGTCCTCCAGCTCAGGCAGCGTGCCGAGGCAGCGGCCGATTTCAACCACCGAAGGATTCTTCTTGACGCAGCCGTCCGGGCACACCACCAGCGGCCAGTCGTCGGCCTGCGGCTGGTAACGCGCGCACAGCGCGCGCGCCTGTTCGTCGCTGCGCGGATCGAGCACCTTGTGTGGATGGCCGTTGCTGGTCAACCAGCCTTGCAGCGCATGCATGCGCGGATGGCCCGGCGCGGCCACCAGCACCAGGCCGCAGGCTTTGCTTTCGATCTGCTCCAGGCGCCGCAGGATAAAGGCGCGGACGATGCGTTCGCCCAGCTCCGCCTCGGCCAGCATCAAGGCGCGCAGTTCCTCGGTGGTCAGCGCCAGCACCTCGACATTGCCGACCGCATGGCCGTTGACCAGCGACGGAGCGCCGGAGAGCTGGCTGATTTCGCCGGCGAATTCGCCCGGTTTGTGTTCGGTGATGATCGAGGTGTTACCCAGCCCATCGTAGCGGCTGATGCGCACCACGCCTTCCAGGATCACATACAGTCCGAAGCTGGTACGTCCGGCTTCGAACAGCATCTCGCCGTCGCGGAAACAAGCCATGGCGCCGAAACGCTGGATGCGCTTGATCTCTGCGGAGGTCAGCTCAGGCAGCGCCTGCGCCGCGCGTGATTTGTAGGTGTGGTGGGTATCCATGAACACAGTCTACCGTGAGCCCACCGCGCCGCCAACCTCCCAAATAGGCAGTTGTTGAAGGGTCACATGCGCGAAAGCCGCGCCACCAGTGGCGCCGCGAGCGCGGCCAGCAGCGCGATGGCGCCCGACACATAGCCGATATTCCCCGCTCCCCAGGCCGAGATGCTGAGTCCACCGATCACCGCGCCGAGCGCGATGCCGCCGTTGGCGGCGGAGACGTTGATGGTGCCCGCCAGCGCCTGCGCCCCGGAAGCCGCCTTCATCACGCGGATCTGGCAGATCGGGTAAAGTGCGGTGTTGGCGATGCCCCAGATGGCCAGCGCGATGGCGAAGCCGATGGAACCGGTCAACGCCATGGTCGCGGCCATGCCCACGGTCAGCACTGCGCAAAAGATCGCGGTGGTGGCCAGCGGCTTGCGATCCACCCAGCGGCCGCCGAGCCAATTGCCGATCAAGCCGACCGCGCCGAAGCCCATCAACCACCAGCCCACCAACGCCGGCGCGATGCCCGCCGATTTTTCCAGCATCTCCGCCAGATAGGTGTAGCCGGTGAACATGGCGGTGAACACCAGCACCGACAAAGCGACGTTGGCGAGGAAGCTCGGGCTTTTGAGTATCCTGGCCTGCTCACGCATCTTCACCGGGTGCGACGCGCGCACGGCCGGCATGCTGATGGCGATCAGGATCGCCGTCACCAGCGACAGCGCCGCCAGCAAAGCGAACGCGCCGCGCCAGCCGATCGCGTCGGAGGCCAGCGTGCCAAGCGGAATACCGAACAGCATGGCGGCGGAGATGCCCAGATAGACCGTGGCCACGGCGCGGCCGCTTTTGCCCGGCCCCGCGATATCGGCCGCCGTCTCGCTGGCGGTGCCCCAGAACACCGGCAGCGCCAGGGCCGGGACCAGACGCGCCACGGCGAGTATCCAGAAGTTGGAGGCGATGGCCGCCACCGCATTGGATGCCGCGAACAGCAACAGGATCGCGACGAACAAGCGTTTGCGCTCGATATTGGCGAGCCATGCGGTCAGGAAGGGGCCGCACAACATGACCACGACCGCGAACAAAGTCACCAGCTGCCCCGCCGTGGCGATCGGGATGGCGAGATCACGCGCCAGGGCGGGCAATAGGCCAACGATCAAAAACTCCGTGGTGACGATGACAAACGCCGCAAAAGCGAGAATAACGGTGGACATGGTGCTTACCTGAAAAAAGCAGCCATAATATAAGGGATGAAATTTCTGATGTTGGATAAGATTTCCAGCGCATTGTGGAAGAATATTCCAGAAAGGTTGATGTATGACGTCGGGCGAACGCTTGAAAGGATTGGAGACATTTGTCGCCGTGGCGGAGGCGGGCAGCTTCACGGCCGCCGCCGATCGGCTCAATCTGACCAATTCGGCGGTGGGCAAGGCGATGGCGAGGCTGGAGGAGCGCTTGAACAAGCAGCTGTTCGACCGCACCACGCGGCGCCTGGAGATGACCGACGCCGGCGACGCCTTCTACAAAGTGTGCGTGCGCGTGCTGGAGGATCTGGAGGTGGCGGAACGCGCGCTGGCGGCGGAGCTGCTGGTTCCGTCGGGGCGGCTCAGGGTCGATCTGCCCGCGACCTACGGCAGGATGCGCGCGCTGCCGTCGTTGTTGGCGTTCGCTGAAAAGCATGGGCAAGTGACGCCGCACATATCCTTCACCGACCGCTTCGTCGACTTGGTCGAGGATGGGCTGGATATCGTCGTCAGGATAGGTGGCGCCGATGTCTGGCCGGCGGCTGTGGATCACAAATACCTGGGGCACGAGGAACTGATTTTCTGTGCGTCGCCAAGCTATCTCGCGGCGAGCGGGGAACCGAAGTCGCGGCAGGATTTATTCAATCACGCGGCGGTCCTGTATGGGAAAGCCGACGGCAGCACCAGTCCATGGTTGATCAAAGAAGGGCAGGCGCCGTTGGCGCGCCAGCATGTGGAGGGCCGGATCGTTGTCGGTCAGGCTGAGGCGCAGGTCACCGCCGTGGAGGCGGGATTGGGTGTCGCCCAACTCGCCACCTGGCTGGTTGAGCGACAAATCGATGAAGGCCGCTTGATCAAGATACTGCCGCGGTTGGCTACGCAAGGGCTGCCATTGCACCTGCTGTGGCAGCGCGGCCGGCAGCACGCGCCCAAGGTTCAAGCCCTGGTCGCGCATTTCGCGGCGACGCTGAGTATCGGGAGCCGGGGAGCGGCGCCCGATTAGGGGTGCGGCTGGTTTGGGGCGCGATGTCAGATGGCCCGGGTGCCGCCGTCGACATACAACTCCACACCATTCACGAAGCTCGAATCGTCGGAAGCAAGAAACAGCGCGACCGCCGCGATTTCCTCGGGAGCGCCCATCTTGCCGCGCGGGACCAGGGATTCGAAATACCGCATCGTCTCCTCGTCGAAGAGTTGCTCCTGAATCGGCGTGGCGATCTGCCCCGGGCTCAGCACGTTCACCCGAATTTTCCGGCCCTTCAGTTCGTTGAGCCATCCGCGTGCGAAGGCCAGCAATGTCGCCTTGCTGGCCGCATACACGCTGAAACCAGGAAAACCTTTGATCGAAGCAATCGACCCGGTCATGAAGATCGATCCGCCGTCGTTAAACAGAGGCAACGCCTTCTGCACCGTAAACAGCGTGCCGCGCGCGTTCAGGTTGAACGCCGTGTCGAAGTGCTGCTCGGTGATCTCGCCCAGCGGCAAGGCTTCGCCCGTGCCGGCGCTCGCGTAGAGGATGTCGATCTTGCCCTTTTCCCGCTTGACCGTCTCGAACAAGCGATCAAGATCGTCCAGATTGGCGGCGTCGCCGCGCACGCCGGTGACGTTCCGGCCTATCAGCTTGACCGCCTCGTCAAGCGTCTCTTGCCGCCGGCCCGTGATGAAAACATAGGCGCCTTCCTCGACAAACAGCTTGGCGCTCGCCAGCGCCATGCCGCTCGATCCACCCGTAATAACCGCAACCTTGCCCTCAAGCTTACCCATGACAACTCCTTTAGTAGTGTCGAACCACGTTTCTATTCCCATTTGCGCGAATGCGCTGTATCTTATGGATCAGTGATCCGGATTACACATACGGATCACTGATCCACTTAATAAATATACGGATCACCGATCCGCTTGTCAAGGAAGTCATGCGCGCCGACGCCAGAAAAAATTACAGTCATCTCCTTACGGTAGCTCGTGAGGTGGTCACGGAGCATGGCGCCGACGCGTCCATGCGCGATATCGCGCGTCGGGCCGACGTCGGCTTGGCCACGCTGCTGCGCCATTTCCCGACGCGGGAAGCCTTGTTCGACGCCTTGCTGCGTGAGCGTTTGGACGCGCTGACGCAGAAGGCGGTCGAATTCGAAAAATCGAATCCTCCCGACCAAGCGCTGGTGTCGTGGTTTCGTGAAGGAGTGGCGTTCGTGCACAGTTATAGCGGCGTCGTCGCTTTGATGGCGAGCGCCCACGAGGACCCGGAGTCCGCGCTTTACGCTTCATGTTCGGCGGTGCACGAATCGGGCTCGCGACTGCTGCTGCGTGCCCAGGCCGAGGGAACGGCGCGCGCCGATATGGATGGGGTGGACCTATTCGCCCTGATGTCGGCGCTAGGCTGGCTTGGCGACCAAGCCGCGTTCGCGCCGCGGGGGGATCATCTGTTGAACGTCATCACCAGCGCCATCCTGACGAATCGCGCTGGCGGCGATGTCAAGAAGGCGGCGTGATTCATGATGAATAGCTTTCCGCCTTGCGGGCCATCTCGATAAAGGACTGCAAATAATCGGTGTCGTAATCCACTTCGCGCGCACCGACATAAATGTGCTTCTGGATGCCGGTTGGCCCAAGGCGCAAGGTACGCAACTGAAGGTGCGGCGCGTAATCGGTCACCAGCCATTTCGGCAGCGCCGTCACGCCGCGGCCGCTGGCGACCATCTGCAGCATAATGTCCGTGGTCTCGATGGTTTTGTGCTTGCGCGGCGACACTTTCGCCGGCAGCAGGAACATATTGAAGATGTCCAGTCGCTCCAGAGGCACGGGATAGGTGATCAGGGTTTCCTGATTCAGCTGTTCCGGCGTCACTTCTTCTTGATCGGCCCAGGGATGGTCCTTGTGCACAACCAGCACCTGCTCATAATCGAACACCGGCTCGAAACGCAAGCCGGGCTTTAACAGCGGGTCGGGCGTCACCAGCAAGTCGATCTCAAAGCCAAACAGCGCACCGATGCCGCCGAACTGAAACTTCTGCTTCACATCGACGTCGACCTGCGGCCACGCCGCCAGGTAGCCGGACACGATTTTTAACAGCCACTGGTAGCACGGATGGCATTCCATGCCGATGCGCAGCGTACCGCGCTCGCCCTGTGCGTATTGGCGGAGGCGTTCTTCCGCCAAAGTCAGCTGCGGCAGCATGCGCTGGGCGACCGCCAGCAGATACTGGCCGGCTTGCGTCAGGCGCAGGTTGCGGCCTTCGCGCAGCCAGATGTCGGTCCCCAGTTGCTGTTCCAGCTTTTTCATGCTGTGGCTAAGCGCCGACTGCGTGACGTGCAAAACGGCGGCGGCCGCGGTCAGCGACCCTTGCTTTTCGACTTCCAGCAGCGTGGCGAGATGGATACGTTCCAACATAATCAATGAGTAAAATTCATGGTGAAGTAGATAAAACCCATTTTACGTCATTTCAACCTGGCTGCGGACCGAGCGCTTCGGTATCAAAGTTCGCTGCGGATTATTGCTGCCCCTGCGCTTAAAGCATTGAGCTTGCCACGCGCTACTTGGCGAGACAAGGGGGCCATGCCACAGTTGGTGCTAGGATACAGCTTGTCGGCATCGACGAACTTCAGCGCTTTTCTCAGGGTATTGGCTACTTCCTCGGGCGTTTCAATGGTGTTGCTTGCCACATCAATGGCGCCGACCATCACTTTTTTACCCCGAATGAGTTCGATCAGATCCATTGGGACCTTGGAATTATGGCATTCGAGCGACACGATATCGATATTGGATTTCTGAAGTTTTGGGAACGCCTCTTCATATTGGCGCCACTCCGAACCCAGCGTTTCCTTCCAATCTGTATTGGCTTTGATGCCATAGCCGTAGCAGATATGAACAGCGGTTTCACACTTAAGTCCCTCGATCGCCCTTTCCAACGTGGCGACACCCCAATCATTGACCTCATCGAAGAAAACATTGAATGCGGGTTCATCGAATTGGATGATATCCACACCAGCGGCTTCCAATTCCCTGGCTTCCTGATTGAGAATTACCGCAAACTCCCAAGCCAATTTTTCGCGGCTTTTGTAATGGTTGTCGTAAAGCGTATCGATCATGGTCATCGGGCCTGGCAACGCCCATTTAATCGGTTGCTTGGTTTGCCGGCGCAAAAATTTGGCATCTTCAACGAAAACCGGTTTTGGGCGAGATACGGCGCCAACGACCGTCGGCACGCTGGCATCGTAGCGATTACGAATCCTGACGGTCTCACGTTTCTGAAAATCCACGCCGCTGAGGTGCTCAATAAACGTCGTGACAAAGTGTTGGCGCGTTTGCTCGCCATCGCTAACAATATCAATGCCGGCATGCTGTTGCTCTTGCAGTGACAAACGCAAAGCATCTTGCTTGCCCTCAGTCAGTTCTTCATCCTGCAATTTCCAGGGTGACCAAAGTTTCTCGGGTTCCGCAAGCCAGGATGGTTTAGGCAAGCTGCCTGCGGTTGAGGTTGGTAACAATATTTTCACGGTATATGACCTTGTAATTTTGATGAATCAAAGAGCGTAATTGGCGGACCACTGCTCAAGAATAGCGCGGTACGGTTTGATGAACTGTTCTTCTACAAACTTCCCTTGCTCAATAGCCAGTCGGCCACGCTCTTCTCGATCATAAACAATCCGGGTTAGCGAGTAATCCTGATGCTTTAAACTTGGCTGATAGGATCTTCCAGCTGGAGAATTCGCGTTATAAATCTCAGGCCGGTAGATCTTTTGAAAGGTATCCATCGTGCTGATGGTGCTGACAAGCTCAAGATTGGTGTAATCGCTCAACAAGTCGCCGGTATGATAAAAAGCCAAAGGCGCAGCACTGTTTGGAGGCATGAAATAACGAACCTTCATCCCCATCTTTGCGAAATACTCATCCGTCAAAGAATGCTCATCTTGCAGGTATTCCACGCCTAACACGGGATGCAGGTTTTCGGTTCGATGATAGGTTTTACTGCTCGAAACACTCAGGCATATAACGGGCTGTTTGTTGAAATGATCTTTGTAAGTGCTCGAATTCACAAAGCACTTAAACAGTTTTCCATGCAGATCTCCAAAGTTATCTGGAGTGCTGAATTCTGGATTATTCTTGGTATGCTCCAGCAGAAGCACGCTGAAGTCATAATCTCGGACATAAGAGGAGAAATTATTTCCGACAATTCCCTCGATGCGTTCGTCGTTTTTTTGATCAACGATGGTGGTTTTTAATATTTCAATCAAAGGGAGAGCACTGTCAGTGCCTTCCACATCGACGTTCATTCCAACCGAAATGATTTCAAGCTGAACAGCGTAACGATCGCCTTGCGGGTTGTCCCAATGCGCCAAGGCATTGAAACGATTGTTAATCATGCTGAAGGTGTTACGTAAGTTCTCTTGGCGACTCGTTCCTCTGGCCAAGTTGGCGAAGTTGGTTGTGATACGTGTTTTGTCTGAAGGGTGATATTCTTCATCGAAACAAATGCTCTTAATAGCAAATGTAAAGTCTTTATTCATGATCTTGCACCCTGATTATCCGAAATGAAACTGCACTTTTCTTGATTTCGGCAAATTTTATGCCAATCCATCGATGAATAAAAGTGAATTTACCTCATGAAATCATTAGATGCGCTCATGGATCGCTGGCGCAGGGCCGTGCCGGGGAAGGATCGGGCCGGAGATTAAAGCTCGGCGAGCCAGCGTTGGCGGTATTCGGCAAGACCCGCGAGCTTTAGCGGCCTGGCGCTTTTGCTGCGCGTCGCCGGCGTGCGGCCCCAGTGATGCAGCATCCAGCCGCCGCAGGTGGTGCCGCTGGCGTCATCGCTTCCG
>Ga0247815_10001150_pt1 | contig 20470 bp, 20 predicted proteins | sample UWRJL194509B1_FD_181014 | JGI IMG/M metagenome (GOLD analysis project Ga0247815, IMG submission 181014) | Plant litter microbial communities from Arlington Agricultural Research Station in Wisconsin, United States - UWRJ-L194-509B-1 | ecosystem: Environmental > Terrestrial > Plant litter >...
ATACCGCGCCCAGCTCACTGCGCCCAAACGGCGGCTACGGCTACCGTTCGTCGGCGCTCGTACTGGTGCGCACAAGTGGAAACCCGCGACGACGCTCAACGGACGACCGTATGCCGTCGGAACGGTACCACGCAGCCCATCGCAACGCGAACTCGACTTTGAGACTATGCTCGCCGGCGCGCCAACACGGGTCATCTCGGTATCGCAAGCGGACAACAAACCGAAGCGGCCGTCAAGCCCGCCTCTGCCACCCGTGCCCAAAGTACAGCAGGCGACTCAAGTAGCGGTGGAAAGCCGGAGTGAGGCCAACGCAAGTCCGCTGAAAGGTGCACTCGCAGCAAGTCGGTTTCGTGTAGGCCGTCGACGCGAAGGGATGATTCCGAGCCAGTACGATCAGCTGGAGTTCGAGACGCGCGAAATGCATGACGACGAAAGCACGTCGTCGCTGAATCCACGCCGCAAGAGCCGCGACGACGCATGGGTCGACATCCTCGTAGCCAGTGGATCAAGACGCATGCCAGGTCAAGACGCAGAGCTACCACCGCCGTCAATATCGAGTCGGCGCAGGGTCGGCATGCTGGGCACCAACGCACGCGGCAACATGAGCGACCCGGAGCTCGCGCGCGAAGAGGTTTCGCGGGTGCTCGCGGCGGCAGGACGACGACCAAGTGACGAGGGTGTGGAGGACCCACACGAAGATGATAGGCGCTATGGGGCGCCTGAGCCGGTTGTGCCGGTGCGCACACCATCGCCGCCTGCGCCTTTGCCACCAGTTTTAGCTGCTGACCCGGTTCTTCCACCCACCCTTGTGCCGGGTCATGCACGCGCCGAATCAATGCACAGTGATTTCGAGCCGGTAGATGAGGAGGAAGAGAGCCGCCTTGGCCACGCCGACGAGACAGACGAGGAACCCGATCGCCGAGCGTCGACATACAGTGAAGCGGAAAGCACCGAAAGCGCACTCCCACCGCCGCCACCACTCGTACCCGACTCTGGCCGCCAAAGTCCTGCCCGTTACGTTCACGGACAACCGCTGCACAACGTCGTCGAAGAAGAGGAGGAAGTCTAAACTGCCCCAAACACTCACACATACATCCGTCCGTCCACCCATCACAATCTCGTTATCATCTTACCGTCCGCGCTCGCGTCCTGCCTGTCTTACACCTATGTGTGCCCCCGCGGTTGTTTTTTTCCTTCACCTTTAGACCCCGTTCCTTCCCGTGCCTTTCACATTCAATCGCCCGCGCTTCGTTGATACCCTCCGACACCTTGGGCTCACCGCGCGTCAGTCATTCCTTTACTTGCCCACCCCCAACCCTCGTTCGGTCCTTTACCACCAGTCTCTTTCCCCTAGCTCATTCTCTTCCCGGCCCGCATATCTTCTTGATTGAGTCTGTCCATGTGTCCGCCTGATAGTTGTTCGCGTCATTTCGTCGGTTGTGTATAACCTCTCTGTCTTGCGCTCTCTTGGCTCTTCATGTTCACATCATCTACATGCACAGAATACTCGTGGATAGGACCGTTTCCAGACCTGTCCAAGGGCGAGCCTCGACCCTAAAACCGTTGTCACCGACCCGGGCGATGTCCGCGTCAGCTGCCTAACCAGGCGCGACAGGAGAGTGACACGCTGCTAAATGATCCTCGTATCCCACCTGCGCGGTCAGCAAGTCTCAAAGTAGCATAGTGAGATCCTCCAGTGCGACAAATGGGCAAGTGCAAAACGGTCTGTTGTTGGGCTTGGTGTCGTTAGGAGAAGTTGACAAGTGCCTGGGCGGTCGCCCGTGGGGGAGTGATCCCATCGAGACTCCAACGATTCTGCAATGTGCGAGCCGCTGATCCGCCGTCGAAGCATTCACCGGTTGACCTCTTGCTCCTTTCCCTGTCTCCTCCCCCTGGACGCTCATATGGGCGTCCTTCCACTCATTTTGCTCGGCCTACTAGCGCAGGTTTACGCTGGTCCAGGCGATAATGCCTTCGACATAGGCAACTCCCGCTGGTGCGCGTTGCACTGGCTATTATACTGGCGCAGGGCTCACTGTGTCATTGTAGGGGATGGGATCTCGTCGTCACTACTCCGCCTCGTGAATGCGCGCCGATGAATCTTTGGTATAATGTGTCTGCAGCTGGCGGTATCCCCGACTTCAGCGTCTTGCCCGACCACGCCGCAGTCGATTTCCTCACTCCCGATAGTGCAGAGGATGTCTGGATGGTATGTAGTCTTCTGATTGTAGCTGTACTTTGTCGATCTCACGTGTGGGCGTATGCGCAGACTCTGCGACCTCCAATGGGCCAAGGCATCCTCAGCTGGACCGTCCCTCTGCGTGCAGGAAAGCAGTTCCTCATCCGCAACCACCAAGGCTACAAGACCGTCGTCACCGTTGGCACGCCGACCGATGGAACCAGCTGTGGCCAAGACGCTGCTCAGGTGACCGGCACTAGCAGCTTCGGAGAGTTGCGCATGGCGACCTTCAACAGGTTGCGGTCGCAAACCTATGCGTCGTACTCGATCGCAGACTCGTCACAATTTCGGTACGTACTATTTTCCGGAGAACTCTCAAGCGCTGGAAAAACTCAATGTATCGGTCATAGGTCGACCTCGTTCCCGTCTGGTGGGACTGTGCGAAATGTGCCGCTTGGCGCTGCTGTACCGTACGTGCTTCTTTCGCCGGTGAATGCTCATCGCTCATGATGGTGGCCACCAATGTTATGTATTAAAGTGGACAAACCACGCCTGTCAAAGAGCCAGCCAACGAGCCGAGCGAGCCGACCAATCCTAGCCCAGATCCTGACGACGGGGACAATGGTGGAGGCACGACGACGACGACTCCTGGCGGGAGCACTCCTGGGGGAACGACGACCACGCAGGCTAACAATGCCAATGGGACTCCCGCTGTGCCCTCTGGAGGTACTAGCTCCAACGGCTTTGCAGCACCCACTTCACCTGTGGAACAGCAAGGCGACAATGCAAGCAGCGGTGGTAGCAAGAACAGCAACAGCAACAGCGGCAGCAGCAACAACGGCAGCAGCGGCAACGGCGAATCCACTGACGACTCGCAAGCAAAACAACCTTCCGGAGACAACGACGGGAACGGTTCGAACGACAAGTCTGGTGGCGGCTCCAACATTGGCGCCATCATTGGCGGTATCCTCGGTGCACTGCTAGCTGGCGTCCTCATTGGTGTCCTCTGTGTCTGTCTACACCGCCGGAGGCGGCGCCAAAGGCGTTTCGCGGCCCCTCTCGAAGTACATCCGATCCCTCCACCGATGGCAGAGTCGTCCGAGTCCATTGGTGAGTGCGGCATACTATGAGGGCTTGCATGTGACGACGAACTCAACGCATTTTTTATATACAGCGGCAACAGGTGGCGCGTTCTCTGGCCTCGCGGCGTATGATACAGCCGTATACGCATCTGACAGCAAGAATGCTGCACTATTTACGGACGACGACGAGCCTAGCAGGTCGAATCGTGACAGCCTCGGCACAACAACCGCAGTCTTGACTGAAACCCGGCGGTCGTTCTTCGGTGGTCTGAGTGATGTCCCTTCATCAGATCAGCAGTCGCGTATAGAAGAATCGGACAACGGAACCCTTGTCCCCCCTCCAAGGGCTGCTGTCCCTCCGCCAAAGTATTCACGCTTTGGGTAAATTGCCTTGTCGTTCGTCAGCGGCCTCTCTCACCTGACTTCCTCAAACTCACTTCTCCACCTCAACTCATATTGTCACCACCGTCTCACACTGTCGCTATTACTCCCGCTCTGTGCTACACATGCTCGTGCGGACAATCTGTCGCTATTATCTCACACTCGTTTGGGTTCTTGTACATTATCTACGCGGCCCGCGACTGGTTTCAGTCGCTGTGGCCCGCTTTTCTCCCCTGTGTCTGTTGTATGCACCGTTCACGGACGGCCCTCGATAGGTAGTGTAGAAACGAGTCGAGCAGGAGGCCCGACGTCGTCATTGTCAGTGCATGTACCCTGTGCCTATCCCGTGTGGTGGGAGTGAGCGATAAATATGAGCAAGGAGCTGTTAGAGTAATAGTTCGTTAGCCGCTGTTTAACAGATTGGCAAACATTGAACCCACCAAACGCTGTCATAACTGTCTCATAACTGTCATCTGTACGCCGCGGGCTCAGGCAGGCTCTACGTCTGCTCTGAGACTGGGGATACCGATATCTGCGTCTTCGGTCGTTGATTGCATCGTCCGCCTCGACGGAAAGTTCCATTTCATCACAAAAGTGTGGCGAGACTCTGGCATCGTATCGAGTTCGATGTCGAGCGGTGGTTGAGTAAGGTTGCTGTACCCAGTATTCCCGTCTTCAGTCTGACTTGTCTGATCGTGAGAGTGGTTGGTCTGTGATTGCGCCGAGAGGCCGCGCAGGTTCAAGACGACGCGCTGACCAAGTATCAATGGGAGTCTGTGGGAAGGCAGTGAGCTTCGAGCAATTGCAAGTAACCGCGTTAGCATACATCGAAGCGATACTAGAGGGCGATGTCAGCATGAAGGATCTAAATGGTGGGAAAGCATGAACGCACGCTGAATTTGCTCCTCGAACTCTTTGCTGAAACGAGGAAGTTAGTGGTGTACCAAACAAAACCGGCCCCACGGGACTTACGGTACCGAACTAGTGTGGGACGGGATGTCAGGAAAGCGTTTCAGTACAACAGCTGGCGTACTCACCGCCTCGAAGAAGATGCAGATGAGGTACAGAGCGACCATAACCCTGAATAATGTGAGAAAGGTGAGGTGTTCATGTCGACAGCACGTACACGAAATACGCTGAACCTAAAATAAAGGATCAGATGCGCTGATGCGTTATAGGGAGCAACGCACCATCGAGAAGGATTCGATCGACCAGCCGGTTGTTGACTTTGGTCTTACGATACTCCGTCGACTTGTACAACGTCAGAAGGAATACCACGCAGTCGAACATCGCCTGATATGACCAGATGATAATTGCCATCTTTCGTTCTGGAATCTGGCGAATTGATGGGGGACCTGGAGGCGGTGGTGCACCGAAGAGCGGAACGCTCCGCGCGACCACGCTGAAGGATAGTGCAGATTCGCCGAGCAGAAGAGGAACGAGGACCCAGAGAACGAGTCGGGATCGAGCGTACAGCGCGTAGACGCGGATGATGAATGCAATGTGTGCGACTATGTAGCCGATTGTAGAGAGGATGGCGGCAGCGACGGCCACTCGGACGCCCCTGCATAGATTTGAGCGTTGGAAGGATACCAACAGACTAAAGATATGCGTACACCTACCCAAATTGTTAGCTATGGACTGATAAACGAATATGAAGACAAACTTCTTTGGATGCGCCGAGTTCTGGGTCTGCCGCGACTGCGGAGGCGAGGTCAAAGCTGAACGAAGCGCCTACGAGCCAAACTTACGGAGTAACGCGAGACTGTAGCCAACCAAAGGCACATATCTCAACTGTAAATGTTGTCGGTTCAATGACGTACTGCTGCGGATCCAGTACTCACAGCCGCCCAAAAGACTTTGAACAAAGTTTCTTGTGTTCGCCAAACGCGCTCGACCTCGAGACTGAATGTCAAGACTGAGAGGTACTGTTGGTGCCATGCGCGCATGTTCTGGACATCTGAGTGCTTACTGTGGTCGAATACAAGTATGGAAATCATTGCGATGAGGCTGGCCTGCATGATTCGGCTGGAAACGAGGTCTGCATCTGGCGGGCGCGTATAGATTTCAACGCACCCGATCTCAAGAACGTCGAACAAAGCGCGCAAAAACTCGTCGTTCATAGCAGACTCCATGGCGAGTGGACCAAGTGGAAGAAGGACGATGACCGGTGTGTGGATGATGTGGTTTATAAGGTGGCGCAGGAGTCGGGCTAGCGTCGGCAGCACGATCGCGGATTAGCGAGAACGTCGGCAAAGAAGGTCGCCAGCGACTGGTCAACCGGTGCACAGGCAGACTGGAGGACAGGAGGACAAGCAGCGCATGAGTCTTTTCCCTGAGCGTAAGCGAACGCAGTATGTAAATTGGCTTTCCCAAGGATTGACAGCTCGATTGCCGAATTCATGACAGACCGGCAAATAAAGTGAGCAAACCCTGTTGAAGAATCCCGTGCTGTCGGTCACGTTTCTGTCAATCGGTGCTTCGCGGGTGCCTCGTCGCGTAGGTGTGTGCAAGTCATGCCAGACGACGATCGCGAGACTAATGAGAAGACCCGTGAGCCGAGGGTCCAGAACCTGTGTTCTCGGTCTTTAAGCGCGTAGTTAGATCGACCACAGATTGGGAATAAATCCAAATGAATCACCAAGGGCCAGGCGTTTCGGCAGGAGGAAGTTCGGAGTGCGAATCCATCTTGTCTGGAGTCCTGAACGATGTCTACGTCCAACCGCGAAGACCCGTTCTACTTCAGGTGCGCCCAGTTGCTCATACGCGAACCGTGTGCGTGACTGGGCTTCTCGATGCAGGTACTAGTAAGTGCACGCCATATTGTGTGACGCGAACACGCCGCTGACGCGTGACCTGAACAGCACAGGCCACCAGGGCAAGTATGGCCACGAATTCCTCGACTTCGAGTACAGCTCTGGCCGATTGCGCTACGCTAACTCATCAAACTATCGCAACGACACGCTCATCAAGAAAGAGAGTGCGTCCATTCACCTCGACGGATCCTGCTCGAGAACTAAACCGCGCGCAACCAGTGTACCTCTCCCCGCTCGTTATCAGCGAGTTCAAGCGCATAATTGAGACCAGCGACATTGTAAAGTGAGTATACACGTCCTGGCAGTCTACATCCTTTGCGCGGAACTATTGACGCGACCCAACACGACCCTCAACCTACCAGCGAGGACGACACCAAGTGGCCCAAGAAGAACGTGGTAGGCAAGCAGATGCTCGAGATCCGCGTGGGTAACCACCATATCTCGTTCGAGGTTCGTCACTGCTTGCCCATCGCGCACCGTAAATTCTAGCTCACGCGACAAATTCAGACTGCAAAAATTGGCGCGCTTGCCGAAGTCAACGACACCGAAGACGCCGAGGGTCTGCGCGTGTTCTACTACCTCGTTCAGGATCTCAAAGTGAGTCTAACCAGCTTGTTCGTTCACAGTACAGCCCAACTCATAAATATCTTGTACAGTCCCTCGTCTTCTCTCTCATCACCCTCCACTTCAAGATCAAGCCTATATAGGCGATCGTGTAATTTCTTGTGTTGTCGACAAATCAAATCAACCGCGGCCTGCGGTGTGTACCGTTGCTTGCTCAGACTGGCGCTACGCGCACGGAGAAATGGTGCATCGACCGAACGCTCACTTTGACTTCTGTTGCTCTGGCACACCGACAATTGTGCAAATTCGTTATCATTCCTGACATCGCGCCTTCCCTTCGGCGGTCCGTGTTCTGTTCAACCGCTCTCCCAAGCTCGAGTCGGAACAATCCTTCCGTGGTGATAGGACTTGTCGACCTAGACTTGGGGGCACGGTTTGAGCGAGTCGCACCCACACAGCTCGATGCCATCTGAGCAGAACTTGCAGCTGATGTAAGAACACAAGATGTTAGTATGGCGGCTTGAGATAGTTGGCTGAATGCTCACAAGTTCTCAGGACCTAAAAGCCCGGTACAGCATCAGCGAAAGCCACATCATATATGAGACTGTGCCGTACGCACACCAACGAGCTTCGAGGTCCTGCGCGGGAGGGAGAGCACTGGCAATGACCCCGGCAAGCAAAGCCGCGAAAACGGGCAAGGCGGATGACACGCGCATATCTCCAAGAGTCGAGTCGAAAGGAGGCGAGATAGGCTCACTCTGAGGATTCACCGGCCTAGATTTATACATGCGAGTCTCAACGGAGTAAGGCCGTCGTATTCGCCCGGTTGACCATACCAGGGACGTGGCAATCGCACCCATGTGCAACATTGATAATACTCAGCTAGGGGAGCACCCGCCAGTATGGGAGAGCATGGACCCCTATGTGCCTGCGTCTCGTGGAGCACCGAACATCAAGCCCACGGGGATTCGAGGTAACGTTCTTCATTCAGACTCGGTGGTTCACATCACTGTCATTGCAGCTCTCAGCGACTGCCTACACGACATGTCAAAGTTGCTTCCTCCGACAACTCAAACAGGGCAAGGATAGGTGGCGGGGCACCCGCAGACCTTAACACCGTCGCATTCTTTGCAGCTGTGCGACCATATATCAGTGCCATGAACTGAAGTGAGCTAGTTGCTCGGCAGTACAGTACCACTCACATATCAGGACCTAGACCCAACGTCGGCGCGTCAGTAGTCTCAATGAAAGCAAGCGTTGTCCAGCTTACAGCGAGGCTCAATACCTGATGCCATCATGGGGTTTGCGACGGTGGTTTGTATGACGCTGGCGATAAGAGCGACAATGAACAGTTGGACGCGCATTCTGGTTTGGTTGCTTCAGCACCAAGTGAGAATTGAACAAGGACGCTGTTTCCAGGCTTTATACTGCTTCAAGGTATCTCGGTCCGCCAGGGACCTTGAGTGGGCGAAGAAGTGGGGTGTCAAAACGCCCTTGCTCCGGCGTTTCGCCGATCGGCAAACGCCGTATGGGGCTGACTACCGAGCTATCTCCTCCCACAGAAATGCATTTACCAGCTGTTTGGTCATCTTAGGTATCTTGATTGCATTTGATTGATATTCTAACGTTGAAATAAATCTGTTTGATTTGCTCGTTGTTGAGATCAAGCTCCGTGTACAGGAGTTGTGAGTGATATAAGGTCACATTTGCTTAAATTTCAACGTTGCTTTGTAGACGAGCAGATGAAATGGGGATTTGGAAAAGGCGAGAGGTACAGAAAGAAAATTCAAGGAGGAGATACATTTGCGGTAACAAGCTTTAGAGTTGGGCGGCTAATCGGCGTTAATGCTCCCAATTGGTCACGCGACCTGCGCCACTTCGTCTCGCTTCGTGTTTGACCACTTCACCGAACACCTGAACCTCCTATGCCACCCCCTAGTCGGCAGAAAAGGCAAGCTCTTCAGGCAGGGGCTGTCAGTGCCCAGAGCCGTATCGAATTACAGCTTGTAGCCGATGGCAATGCAACACCATACGCCTGTGGACAGCGACGGGCAAATGCGCTCGCTACACAGCTCACCACTGAAAAACAGTGCAAATCCAATATACAGGCACGCCTAGAGAGGGTTCTTTGCGATAAAACCAACGAGCAGCAGCAGAAAAACTATCACAAACGTGCAGCAGAGAAGCTGAGGGCCAAACTCGGTGACCTGCAGCAACTCGAGTCCGAAGCAGCCGAGGTTTCGCATAATGCCGCCCTCATCGAGCAGAAGAACACACTCATCGCACACAAAGATGAGCAAATTAGTGTATTGCGCACAGAGAAACACCTCCTGCAGGTGCAGCTGCGCCGTGCGACACAGAAGCTGGAAGCGTACATACCAGAGAAGACAGCTGCTCGTATGGTCTCTGAGTCACTTGTTGCTCGGTTCAAGAGCCATGGAGTTGTGCCAGAAACTGTGCGCACGGCAGTGCGAGACCTGTACTGCAGGTATGGGGTGTCATATCGAAATGTGTACCCGACTATGTGCATCGTACTCGAGACCTTCGGCATGTCGGTTGAGGGCTCAATTTCGCATCAGTTCGTTGCTCTTTGCATCAAGGAAGCCCTAGTGGCAGGTCAGCTGTCGGTTTGCCAGCTCATAATGGATGCAAAGGGTACGCACCAGCTGCTGAAGGGCGACATCAGTGCCGTGTACTAACAAATTTAGGCACCGCATACTCAATGGATGGTACATCAGATCGCAATCAGCACTACGAGGGTATTCACGCAACGATTGTCCAGCAAGACAGTCAGCGTTGAGACCTGTTTATGGGTCTCAATCGACAGCTAGAGACATCAGCAGCGGCAAATGTGGAGCACTTCGACCGGCTGCAGCGCGAAATCTGTGCAACGTGGAACAACAGCCCGCTTGGCAAGCAACGACCAGCTCTATTCGATGCCCTAATGTGTAACGCATCAGGCATGAACACAGACCACGCCTCAACCATGAAGAAGACCTCGCGCATGATGAGCGAGCTCAAAGCATACGTGATGATGGCGGCCGAGGGCTTCCGGCAACTCGAACATCTTGAGCATGAGGACCATGACCAGTATATTGTGCTCTGTGCAGATGCTGCCAACGAGGCAGTTCAGGCAGCAGGAGGGGAGACAGCATGGGAAGCGATGGACGAGGATGAGAAGAAGCGACGGACAGGCATTGCACGGGAGCGAGTTGCACAGCGTCTCGGAAAAGTGAGCTTTGATCAACTACCAGCGCACCGCCAAGCAGTGATCAAGCTCTGGCTGTGGTTCGGGTGCTGCATGCACAAGCAGCTCAACATTCTGTTGGCTGGGGCATATGCACTCCCGAACGTGTGGACACAGATTTGCGTGCGGAATCCAGAAGTTGCAGGCCCAATCCTGCTCCCAAACAAAGACAATGCAGCTGCGCTGGCCTCAAACGACTCCGATCTCGCCGATCGCGCAGCAACAAACTCCAAATGTGGCGCACCAAAGTTTCTCGAACTTTTGGCAACTCTGATTCGGCCAGCCGTTGAGTCTAAAAGCGGATTCGGCGTCGATTGGCCGCTCTGGTGTAAGACCGAGCACGGCATTGACAACTACGAGGAGTTCCCTCCGATAACAAAGAACCGATATCAATCAGTACCAGAAGGCGGTAAATATGTGATCAGGAGGCGAAAGAACCTACTAGAGTTCTTGATGGTCATGCGCTGGAAGAAGCAGAGCGGATCGTTCACAAATATCGAGCAAAACTGCTACGACGCACTCCAGGACCCACCCACAATGTCAGAGTGTGGTGCAATGGGTCTGGCGGCGAAATGTGCAACGACACCATACGTGGCACGGGCGCGAACAGCCGGGACAAATGCGGCGAGTCTGGGAAAGCTGCATGCGGACCTCAAAACCCATTTGCTCAAGCTCGCCAACTCTCCTCAGCTTGTGCTCAATGCAGATCCCAACACCTCACACACTGAGGCCGTCTTTCTCGGTGGTTCATATGGTGATAAGGCATTTATTGTAGAAGTCGTGCAGCAGTATCGCTCAGGGACACTGCCATATTTAGCTGAGCTCCTGTCAGGCTTTCTCATCGCCGCTGCCAACAAACTCGATGACTTCACCACCGAGTTTCGACCAGATGCGCCGCTGCAACAGCTCCCTCATAGCCAGCTGCAGAATATCTTCTTCAACGCAACAAATGATCTAAACGAAGGCATCCTGGGGTTCATGCGTCGTCAGCACCGACTTCGACCACTTATCACTGACACCACACTTAACGGCATCGCAATGTACCTGCGCAACGATGTGGACAGCTTCATTCAGAGCCAATCTGCGACTTTCCAGCAGTGGTTACGTGGCGCAGGCCGACAGCTACAGGTGCAGGCGGTGGCAGAGAATCGCACTCATGCTGTCGCGCAGCGGGCACACTTCGAGATCCTGGCACAGGATCACCAGGCAGAACGTGCGCAAGCTCTGCAGCGCGAAGCTGATCGAAACGCAGCACTGGATGTATACCAGCCCATCCGAGATGAGCTGCAGATCAAGATGGGCCGTGGTCAAATGAAAGCCGAGTTGGTGCAACACGAGCTGGCCTGGCATCGTCAGCGTGGGCTACCTGAGAACTGGGTGGATGCGAACTGTCAGCCATGCTTTATTCCACCCAAGATCTCTGCGCTGAAGGGTTTTGAGGAGTCAAAGGTGCGGCTTCGCGACTGCATTCGTGAGTTGCAACGTCTGGGGTGGCCAACCCGAGACGAGCTCCAGGGACATCAGAAAATGTACCCTGGAAAGCCTTTAGTTATTGCGAACCCCATTTAATACAGTCTGCTCATCTTTTAGGTTTGTAATTACGAGCTCTATAATTGTGACACAGCTTCAACAGTTGATTTGCCAATCAGCGGCACCAACTCTCCTCAGGCGGGACTTCCTGGAGCCACCATTTGTGCTTTTCTTAATAAAAATGACTCACTGTACCATTATTTTTTGAGTAGAGAAACTTTTACAACTAATAGCTAGGGGAGACATTGTCTGTTCGGTGCAGGGGATCGTGCGAAAGTTGATGGCAGGGATTGCCGGCGGGTTCCGGGAACAGCCGGCGCCTATCCGTTTTGACACCCCAGAAGAAGCTTCTGTGGCATTCCGCAGCTCGTCTCGGTGGGTGTTGGTGGAGATAGCACGCCGCTATGATGATCCACTTCCAGTGGCTCGAGCAAGATGTCCCTTTACACCAATATAATCCAATCCCAACCTCGAGGCTCACTTCTATGAAGGCGCATATCGGTAGCAATCGCGCGGATCTGGAGGTGAATGGTCAGTGGTGGCCGAAAGCAACTGGAGCCAACATCAACGTGATCCGGCTGACTGTAGACAGTGAAGCTCGCACAAATCACTCTGACAGTAGCCGCCTCACAGTCGAAACAGACAAGCTTTACGAACAGGGCAATTTACCCCTTGATATGATAAGAAGCAGCATATTGGTAAGGACAGTGATTTGAATGCGAGTAGAGGCATGAGACCTTTACGGTATCACTGAACGTGTAGACAATCGTGATATACACTGGCAGAGTGGTGCAGTGTGCGGTTAGTGCTGAGAATTAGTCGGTAAACATGCACATCAAGTCGCGGAGCACTGGTCAATTACCTGCCCGGACCAAGTACAAAACAGAACCAGCGTGCCCCCGAAGGCCGGGATGACTTGTAGTCAGGAGAGGGAGACTCCTCGGAATAGTGATGCCAGGTGGCTGATGTTTCTCCAGGGATTTACCCGCTATGATACAACGGCAGTATTGTATTGATAAGTTATCATCAATTGAAGTGAACAGCGTCCGCGATTCTCATGAGAACTGCTGGTGAGGCATCAGATGAGAATCTTCACACACACACATAGATACAGCTGGATATCAAGCGAAGAAAAGAAGATGGCCCAAGACAGTCATTTGAGAATTGATCTGATGGATAACTAAATACGAGTGCGGTCATGGAACAGAAACTACCAACTTCCCCAGGGCAACGTTGATCTCGGCAGCCGCGCCGAGGACAATCGGCAGACTGGTCGACGCCGTGTGACCGATAGAGAGCCCTGTAATAACGGGGATGCCCAGAGGACTGAGAGTTCTATCTAAGAGTTCGAGCGCAGTGTAGGAGCTGGTGTCTGCGCCGATGAGTTGGCCGATGGCGATACCCACAATGCCTTGAAACTCTGCGGCACGTAGCAACTGTGTGAGAAGGCGATCCACGCTATCTGCATGGCGATTCTGTGAGTCATGGTCTTCAAAGAGGTGGTCCAAGTTAGAATACGACTCACATGCTGCCTCATCCGTATCCTCGATAAGTAAAATTGCACCAGCGTAACTGGGTAAGTATCCGCTGCCAACCATTGAACCCAGCACACTCAAATTGCCTCCAAGGAGACGTCCAGTGACGTTCGTTGTAGGCGTGCCCGCATATCGAATAGTACCAGAGTACGATTGAACGATTGGGCCAGTACCTCCCAGGACTTCGAAGAGACGCGAGCGGGCATTCGAAGACCAGGAATTGATGTCTACTCCCATAGGGCCATGCATCGAGAGGACCCCGGCGCGGTTCCAAAGTGCGTGGAGGGCCGTGACATCCGAGTAGCCGATAAGCCAACGTGGGCTTGTGGAGAGTGTGTTGAGGACTGACGCGTCAAAGCCGACGATGTCTGATAGCCGTGTCGTCCCATACCCACCTTTGTGCAAACCACGAAGGATTTGAGTTTGCCATCCAAGAACACGATGGTAGCGATCTGAAAAACTCACCTCGAGCTGCCCAAAGTGCAACAGTGTCGTTCTCTGCAAGACCTTGCAATATTCCTGCGGCGCGGGTCGCGTCGGATCCGGCGTAGTACATATCCACGCTCAGTAGTTGGCTCGAATTTTGCCGGACATTGAGCCCGTAGCTGTTGGTGAGCAGGTCGACGCCGCTGGCAAAGCTCGAGCCTGCCAAGACTTTTCCAGTCGCGATGAGTCGGACAGCACTACCGCTTAGCACTGGAGGAGGGCGTGTCCAGGGTGTCTGTGCATGGGCCCTTTCGCAAAATCCTAGTGCAGCGAGAACGAGTACGTGGCCGAGCATCGAAAGATATCAGACATGAGGGAGGAGTCAAGTTGACCATTTTAAGTAGATTCCAACTAGCGGCGGATCGACCCCGAGCAGCAATTCCATCCTCGATTCGTCGATTCGCGCAAGATCTCGCAGCGGGACACAGCTTCTCGTTAATTGGAAAGTTCAGACTAACAACCTCTGTAGGTGCTTCGTTGTGTTAATCCGCGCGCCGCCGTCTCCGTGCGCTACTATGGGCGCACCGGTGTCTGAGCATTCCCGAAGCCGGGCTAGGCCACCGATATGCCAGGTACAGTGCGGCCGGAGCCGCCGGCGCTATCCAGGTTGGTGGCGTCTAGAAGTGCTCAGTGCCTTTATCGAAGTGACAATCCCACACAGCATCTCATCTGTGCATAGTTGAGCTAGGCGGTGAATGCTCAATCGAAGACCGGCAAGGGGAGTTGGCGAGGATAAGAGCCCAAGCATCCTTATCCCGTGCACTCCACCAACACGCGGGTGCCGACCAGCAAGAAATTGAATATAAGCGGGCAAAATCTCTTTCCAGATATTGTGGATGAGGCACGAGTGTCAATTTCCCCGACTTGGACACGAAATTTGAGCGTCCGCGGTCGCTACTAGCGTGCTGTCAGCTGCTCTTTGGGCCTCTTGGACCTTTGTGATGAACCGACAGCGAGATAGGACAAGCCGAGACGGCTTTCCGGCATCAGCCGCTGTCGGCACGTTTATATATATCGTCATTATAGCTTAGGATTTATAGACATTGACATTGAGTTTCTCGTGGTCTCGTGTACGTCGTGGTTTCCTCGTTTCCTGAGGTTCGTCCTTGCTCGGTAAGCCAAATGCCCTCCTCCGTCTCCTATGCCGTTGAGTGACCCGTGGGTTCTCATTTGGTGAGGCGGAGTGAGGTATGCAGAATGCGGTTGGCGGTGGGTACGGCTCGATTACTTGGTAGCTCGGTTGTTCGGCACTGTTGGTGCTGTCGGCACCTCTTCCCTCTTCTCCTGTAATAAGTTGGTCCAAACTTGCTGAACATCATACGTTCTACTTGAAACGCATTGAACGACACCGTCGCGTTGCTATATATGCATCATGGTCTACGGCTCCGCTTGAGACAGCCGGTATTCTGGTGAGATGGGACTCGGAACTCCTTCCCTATGCCGCTATCGACGTGCTATCAACCGGCAGTTCCAACCGCCCTATGTAGTGAGCTGAGAAGTCAGAGGCATACAGCAACAACATTTGCGAGGAACCTCATTGGATCAGCGAGATCTCCACCAGTCTCATCTGTGTTAACTTGACACGGGATCCGTGTGATATTTGATGCCGCTGGGTCTCAACTTCTGATGTAAGGCTGAAATTGATATTCCAGTCTCCATATAACCATGGCACTCCAACATCAGAACGACTATCCTCCCTATGACATACACAGTAGCCAACATCTAAGCCTCGCTGCAGATACTCGGGGAGGTGCTCATACCGACGACCTTCGTCTCGTCTGCGAGATGGCCAGAGATTAGCTAAACAGGACACATGAATTGTGCATCTTGTGGACTCACACTCCTCCAAGCAGAAGTGGTTACCGAGGTCGCAGCCACCGATAGAACTGCCACCCATACATATCTTGATCATGTCAATGCAATTAGGGCCTGTCTTCTTTATTTCACACTTGGTCGTTTGGATGGCGCAGCCGCAGACGGGATACTCGATCTGGAGCGATGGGTTGCAGGGATCTGTGCCGACGCAAACGATACAGTAGTCCGGGCAGCAAGTCGGCTCCGGCGTCACGGCGATGGAGCTGTTCTGTGGCATTGCACGGACCAGCGTGACGGCGAGCGCGGAGAGGGCGAGTGCGAAGGTGGCGAAGCGCATTGTGGATGATGTGGGGCAGATGCTTCACTTGTGAGTGAGTGAATGGACACACAAGAAGCTGATTTTATACTACGCGCGTAGTTGGGATACAAGCCTGTGGATCAACAAGAACCGGACGCCAAGAGACGTCGGCGCCGGCACGGCAGGTGTCGGGGGTGGGGGTGGCACCGCTGATGGGTTGGTGGTCCGTGACTTGAAACCACACGATACCCTTGGTGTGCGATGCGCCGTCACAAGGCTATGGTAGTGTTCCAAAACTTGTCACCGTGAGTTGGACAAAGTCGTGATACAATTTCAGCTTCGATCTAATAACTTGTAACTATACAACCGCTGCCGTCCTCTAGAAGATTGTCCAAACAGTCTTTGTCTTCCCATATTGACAGTTCATCGTTGCGTTGCCGAGACTATTGCTATTTGAGCACATACGTCAGATTCGCCAAACAGCCTCGGCCGCAGCAGATGAGCGGCTATGAAAACCCGAGAAAGTGAATGAGACGCAGAAGACTCACGGCTCTGTCGGCATAAGCAAAGAGATATACCGGAGACGTTCAGCGTCTGTTGCTGGCCATCCGTACATTGCAACATCGGAGATGCCAGTGTTTGACACATGCATCGGCGGAACCTGGCCAAACCGTCCTAAGCAAACGCCGAAATTCCCGGGCTCGGCCGACTTGAGATTTGGGAGTGGGACATCATATTTGCAAACGACAATAAGTAGATTAGAGCTAGCGGTGGATCGATCCCGAGCAGCAATTCCATCCTCAATTCGTTGATTCGCACAAGTTCTCGTGGCGGAACACAGCTTCTCGTTGATTGAAAAGTTAAGGTCAGCAACCTCTACACGTGCTTCGCTGTGTTAATCCGCACGCGGTTGTCTCCGTGCGCTACCGGGGGGGGGGCACCGGTGTCAGAGCATTTCCGAAGTCGGGCTGGACCACCGATATGCCGGGTAGAGTGCGGCCCGAGCCGGCGGCGCTACCCAGGTGGTAACATCTGGTTCAAATGCGCAGTGCCTTTACCGAAGCGACAATCCCATAAAGCACCTCATCTGTGTACATACAAAATATGTGGTGAATGCTCGATCGAAGACCGGCAAGGGGAGGCCGGCGAGGATGAGAAGAGCCCAAGCATCCTTCTCCCGTGCACGCCGTCAACACGCGGGTACTAACCAGCAAGAAAATGAATATAGGCCGGCCAAGTACCTATTAAGGTCAATTTTAGAACCTCTTTCGTGTTCCGTTGTATGGCGAGTTGTGGCGTGCCGTTCCAGATTTTGTGGATAAGGCACGAGTGTGAATTTCCTCGACTTGGACACGAATTTTGAGCATTCGTAGTCGCTTTTGGCGCGCCGGCAGCTGCGCCCCGGGCCTCTTGGACCTTTGTGACGGCTAAATACAAACTAACAGCGAAATACAAGGACAAGCCGAGACGGCACTCCGGCATTAGCCGCTGTCGGCACCTCCTCCCGCTGCTCCTGTAGTAAGCTGGTCCCAACTTGCTGACCACCATCTGTTCTCCTTTAAGCGCGCTGGTCAGCACCGTCGTGCCGCTATATATGCATCATGGCGTACGGCTTCGCTTGACATAACCGGTATTCTGGTGAGACGAGAACTCCTCCCCCACGACTCCATCGACGTGCTTCCAAGCAACAGTTACAACCGTCCTATGTAATGAAGTGCGGATGCAGAGGCTTACAGCATTAAAATCTGCGAAAAACCTCATTGTACCAGTGAGATTTCCCACCAGCTTCATTTGCGTCAACTCGACACGGGACCCTCATGTTATCTGTGCTGCTGGATGTAAACTTCTGATGCAAGGCTGAAATTGAATTTCCGGTTTCATATGACAATGGCACTCCAACATCAGGACAACTATCCTGCCTAGACATACGCGGCAGCCAAATTCTAAGCCTCGCTGCAGATACTCGGGGAGGTGCTCATACCGACGACCTTCGTCTCGTCTGCGAGACGGCCAGATATTAGCTGAACAGGACACATGAATCGTACATCTTGTGGACTCACACTCCTCCAAGCAGAAGTGGTTATCGAGGTCGCAGCCACCGATAGAGCTGCCACCCATGCATGTCTTGATCATTGCAATGCAAATATCGCCTGTTTTCTTCATGGCGCACTTGGTCGTTTGGATGGCGCAGCCGCAGACGGGATACTCGATCTGGAGCGATGGGTTGCAGGGATCTGTGCCGACGCAAACGACACAGTAGTCCGGGCAGCAAGTCGGCTCCGGCGTCACGACGATGGAGCTGTCCTGTGGCATCGCTCCCACCAGCGTAATGGCGAGCGTAGAGAGAGCGAGTGCGAAGGTGGCGAAGCGCATTGTGGATGGCGTGGGGCAGATGCTTCACTTGTGAGTGAATGGACTCGTAAGAAGCTGATTTTATACTACCGGCGTAGTTGGGATACAATTCTGTGGATCAACAAGAACCGGACGCCAAGAGACGTCGGCGCTGGCACGGCAGGCAGGTGTCAGGGAGCCTCAACGAACACATCACGTCATCCACTGCTGATGAGTCGGAGGCCCGTGACCAGACACCACACGATACACTTGGTGTGCGAGGCGCCGTCACAGGGCTAGAGCGGTGTTCCAAAATTTGTCACCGCGAGCTGGACAAAGTCGTGATACAATTTCACCCTCGATCCAATAACTTACAACTCCGCGACCGCTGCCGTCCTCTAGAAAATGATCCAAACAGTCTTTGTCTTCCCGTATTGACAGTTCATCGTTGCGCCGCCGAGACTATTGCCATGTGAGCGCATACGTCAGATTCGCCAAACAGCCAAATTACGCCTCGGCCGCAGCAGATGAGCGGCTATGAAAACCCGGGAAAGTGAATGAGACGCAGAAGACTCACGGCTCTGTCGGCAAAAGGGAAGAGATGTACCGGAGACGTTCAGCGTCTGTTGCTGGCCGTTCGGACATTGCGACATCGGAGATGCCAGTGTTTGACACATGCATCGGCGGAACCTGGCCAAACCATCCTAAACGAACGCCTCGAGGTTTAAAAATCATCTTAAAGAATTATGTGACCCCAAACAAACTGTGCGGCTTATGAAGGATCGAGAAAAACGCACAGCGGCCAACGCCGGAAGGTTGAAGTCATCACGTCAAATTTCAGGATGCGCCAGAACTCGATGACAATACTAGACCCAACTACACGGGAATCTGTTCCTCCTGGTTAGCTGGTTAACAAGCTATCACCGTCGTCGCAGTCAAGTTCGGCGTTCTGAAGTAGTCTGCAAATCCCGTTGATCAGCAAAAGCCTATCACCGAAGCACAGCGTAGACCTACAATCTTCAAGGCAAAATTTGTTTCCAAGATCGCAGCCACCAATGACAGTCCCATGCCCCATACAAGTCATCACCATCTGAGTGCACATGGGCCCGACGGGCTTCATCTTGCACTTGGTAGTCATTACGTCGCATCCGCAGACGTAGCGCTCCACCTCCTTCTTTGGGTTGCAGGGATCGGGACCCATACAGATGATGCAGTAGTCGGGACAGCAGGCCTGGGCCGGCGGCTTTGGCTTGCGCTCCTCTATGTCAGCTGCAGGTGTCGCGCCGGAGAGCAGTGCAGCGGCAAGCGTAGAGAGAACAAGTGCGACGGAGGAGATGCGCATTCTGGATAAGTGTGAGCAAAGCCTTGTCAACCCAACTGGCCGTCATAGTCTTGAGGGACTATAGCTTTATGTACTTGGTCGGTCAGGTACAGTTTTCATTTAACAACATCCAAAAGACTCGCGGTCCAGGGGCAGGCAGGTGTCACGAGTGGGCGGCGGAACCTCAGCGTCACTGCCCAGTGGTCGATGGAAGACCTGGTGACCAGACGCCACAACGTCAAAGGCTGTGGACATTGGTACCGTGGCTCGAACCTCCTACCATCTCGTGGTGGGAATAAACAAGACCAAAGTGAAATATTAGTGTGACGATCGTAGCAGATCCAGAACATCTAGGAGGATCCGCCGCTCGTGACCGCTACCAGTATTTTGCCTCGAGCCTCACAGATTGATTGAGAATTAAAACAGCTCTGGCGTCTCATTTTACGACCGAGACATCGCGTCATCGGATATGCCGATGTTTGCCACCCAGCCGATAACTCCCGGTTGCAATTGGTTTCATTTACCCCTCACGGACGGTAACAACACACATAATCCTATGTCAAAACAAACGTGGCACAACCTCATTGCCGGTGCTAAGCAGGACCAGGCTCTGGATTGAGCAGCTGTTAGTACTTCAATTTTCCGTGAGCAGGTCTGGACGTACCAATCGGAGTGGGGGAGTCAATCGGCGGCGGTACATTCTCAAGACAGACATGATTCAGCGTATCGCAGCCCCAGAACTGCGAACCGTCGTCGCATATCATTCCATTCTTTGGGCAGTTAGGCCCGACGACCTTCGGAGCGCACTTTGTATACAGCAGTGCACAGCCGCAGATCATCGGTGGCGGGTGAGGGTGAGGGTGAGGGTGGGGGTGAGTGTGCGCC
>Ga0247815_10001151_pt1 | contig 20456 bp, 13 predicted proteins | sample UWRJL194509B1_FD_181014 | JGI IMG/M metagenome (GOLD analysis project Ga0247815, IMG submission 181014) | Plant litter microbial communities from Arlington Agricultural Research Station in Wisconsin, United States - UWRJ-L194-509B-1 | ecosystem: Environmental > Terrestrial > Plant litter >...
ATGGAATTCCGGCGCCCATATCTCTTTAGACCATGCTGTTCCGGCAGGTGGTGTCCATACCAGTTTGCTTTCAGCGTTTTTAAGGTCGGCCAGGTTCCTGGTTTTCCAAAGCATAAGTTTGTTGCCAAGCGTATGGGTGTAATAGTAATAACCGTTGTGGTAGGTGCTGTAGGGATCTGCACCTGCTGGTAATAACGGATTATTAAATGTCTTTTTTTGTGCAAACATTGCAGCACTTATAAATAGTGCCGCCAGCAGTAACTTTCTTTTCATTGTCATTATTTTTCAATTCCGAATTTTTTAACTAACGTGTCATATTCACCCTGAGATATGGTAATCATACAACCGTGCCTTACATCTTTAGGCAGGCTGTATTTGTCCCAGTCACTATAAAAAGTATATCCGGATGCCTGATACCAAGGCCCATTAAGGTTATCTGCCATAGATAAGCCATAAGAAACTCCCGGATATTGCTCATAATACATGTACCACGCCTTATTATCGGGCGAAGGTATCAATGTAGGTGCTTCCCTAAAGTTAGGGCTTATAGGTGCTGCCGGTAACGAGTAAGGTCCGGTAAGCGAAGCTGCTTTAGCTATTCTTACCGTTTTACCGGTAGTCCAGTATAATGTAGGATATGATTCGTCTTTTAGAATGGCATAATAACTATCGCCAACCTTACGAATACTTACATCTATAGTACCAAAACTCCAGTCGAACAACTTTTTGGGTGTACCTTCAAATGTTTTAAGGTCTTTGCTCAGAACATAAAGTGTGCGCTGACTTGCCCAGTAGCGTTCGCCATCATCTTTTGTACCTTCGAGATGCGGCGTATGCCAGGTTATTATAAACTTACCCGACGGTGCATCGTAATACAGCTTGGGTGCCCCAATGCGCTGCATTGCCTCGGCATAACCGGGAGTCGACTTAAGGTTTGGTGTATAAGTGCTGTGCTTTTTCCACGTTATAAGATCGGGTGATGTCCATATAGTAATATCAGGATCGTCATCGCTGTTATTGCCTGCCATATAGTATTTACCATCAGGCCCTTTAGCAATATCGGGGTGGCCGTGATAGTCTTCAAAAATGCGCTTTTTATTATTAAGCGGGTACCAGTGTAAACCATCGGTACTTACAGAATAATACAGCTTGCCGTAATCCTGATGTGTCATGTGGGCAAAAAGGTACGCCTGGTTTACAGCCTTTTCGTTTGGCTTAACCTGCCCGGGAGGATTGGGCTGCTGTGCAAACAAGCTACTGCAAAACAACAATGATACATAAATATATTTTTTCATGCTTCTTTCTTCTTACAGATTATTACTTTGAATTTACTTCAGAAGTAATTTTTTTAATGAAATCAGTTTCTGCCTTGCGGTATGGCGTACCATCGGTATGAAATACTTCATGAAACCATACAGGCGGCTCTGCAGTATATGTTTTTGTCCAACTGTCCCAAGGGTATTTTGTTTGTGTCTTGCCATCTACAAGTCCCCAGTTTATCATACCCACATTATATTTCTTAGCTATAGGTAAAAAACCTTCAAAGGTACTGCCATTTGGCCTTGCCATATATTCGGTACAAATCATGGGTTTGCCATAGCGTTGCAGCTCTTTAATCTTAGTTTCAAATTCCTGCGGTGTGCTGTAATTATGGAATGTTATAACATCTGACTGTTCTAATTGCAGCTTAAGCATGTCCTGCATTTTTTCGTGAGAAGCCCAGTCGCCTTCCCATACACCCGATGTTAACGGCTGCGACGGATTTGCCGCCCTTGCCCACACAAACACTTTGCCCAGCAGGTTATACACTAAATCTTTTTTATTCGGAATTTCCACTGCCTGATACGAGTCTCCCGTCATATTATCGGGTTCGTTCCAAACATCCCATCCCAAAATTCTTTTATCATTTTTAAAATGACCTACTGTTTCTTTTACATATTTTTCTAAGCGGGGATATTGTGTTGAGTCGTTCAGTGTTTTTTGGCCGGGGCTCTGTACCCATCCTGAGTTGTGTACATGCGGTTTAGGGGCACGCTGTTTGCCTGTAACAGGAAACGGGTCCCAGCACGAATCGAATAAAACAAACAGGGTTTTTATATGATGCTTATCTGCAATGGTAAGGTATTCGTCCATGCGCTTTAACGTGCCTTGCGGATCTTCCTTATAAAGCTGGTCCTGCAGGTAAACACGCATAACGTTCATGCCTATAGCTTGTGCCCAGCCTAATTCTTTATCAATAGTTTTAGGGTCAAAGGTATCGGCCTGCCACATTTCGAACTGGTTTATTGCTGTAGCCGGGGTAAAATTAGCACCTACTAACCACGGCTGCTCACCATACCATTTGTTAGCCTGCTTTTTAGTCCATATTGCCCTTTCAGCTTGTTTTGTTACTGCAACATCAGCATCTGTAGTTTCTTTTTTCTCATTGTTTTTGCATGAAAAAATCGTTGTGGCTGTTAGTAATAAAAGTAGATATGGCGTTCTTTTAGAAATTTTTAATGCATTCATAGTATGTTGTATAAAAACCCAAAGCGGTCTTTTTAAAGAAAACCGCTTTGGGGGTAAATTAATTAATAACCAGTATTTTGCTGTACATTAGGGTTGTTTTGCACTTCGCTTTGCGGTAAAGGCAGGCGTATAGTTTTGCCCACAACAAAGTTGTTAAAATCAGGATCTCTTTGTGCCACTGCATCTACACCGGCCTGTGTTTCCAGGTCGCCCCATCTTTTAAGGTCTAACCAGCGCACGCTTTCGCCGCAAAGTTCTAATACACGTTCTTTTTTAAGGCGTGCAAGAAACAGGTCATGGTTAGTTCCTATCTCCGGGTGAGCTGTAGCAAGCGGAGCCATGTTAGCCCTTGCCCTTACTGTATTTACATACTGGTAGGCATCTGCTGTTTGCCCAAGTTCGTTAAGTGCTTCTGCATACATAAGCAATACATCTGCATAGCGTATAAGCCTGTAGTTAACCTGGTTGTAGTAGTCTTCGTTATTACGGTAGTAATCTCTCTGCCCTTTTCTAAACCATGCTTCATCTGCATCCCACTGCCATGTCCTGCCATAAGTAAGATCGCCAAAATCTGCCTGAAGTTCCGGGTAAAATAGTGTATGGCGAAGGCGCTCATCAAGGCCGCCTGTGGCATTACGCTCTTCTTTAAATAATCCTACTAACCAGTGGCGCGCCTGGCCGTCTGACCAGCCTATGCTTCGTGGTGCAAAGAACTGTGCCCTTGTGTTAGATACAGCTGCGTTAGCCGATTCATCTGTACCGCCAAGACGCTGACTGCCAAACTGAATTTCAAATACAGATTCTGCGTTGTTTTCGCGTACATCGGTAAAATTGTCTTTAAAGTTAGGTACAAGGCTATAGCTTACACCCTGCCCGCTTATAAGGTAGTCCATTGCTAATTTGGCTTCGCTCCATTTGCGCTGCTGCATGTATAATTTTGCAAGCATTGCTTTAGCGGCACCTTTAGTGGGCCTGCCTACGTTATCGCCGTTCCATGAGGTTGGCAACTTTTCAAAAGCTTCATTAAGGTCTGTTTCTACCTGTGCAAATATTTCTGTCTTGGTTTTTTGCTCAGGACGGTCGTTTGGCAAAGATGGCTCTAACACAAGCGGAATATTTTCCCATAGCTCTGCTGCATAAAAGTAATGCAGGGCCCTTAAAAATTTTGCTTCTGCCAGTATCGATTCTTTCCTTGTTTCATCTGTGAAAGTTATGCCGGGTACGTTTGCAAGTACCTGATTACAACGAAAGATGGCTTTGTAAGTATCTCTGTAAGTTACTGAATTACCTTCCCAAAAGTTGTAGTTTACATAGTTAAAGCGTGTCCAATCGGCCAGTTCTGTCCATGGGCTTCTGCTAAATCCTTCATCAGAGGTAAGGTCTAAACGAAAGAATATCCACCTTGACCACAGGCCATCTTTATAAAACATGGCATAAATAGAGTTAACGCCAAGCTCTGCATCGTTAGGGTTGCCCCAAAACTGATCGGTAGTAAGGGCATTAGGGCTATTTAGGTTAAGCTCTTCCTCGTTGCACGAGCTAAAAAACAGGAGCGAACCCAATAATGTACTGTATAATAATATTTTTTTCATTGTTGCAATTGTTTTTTAATTAAAAACCAAGTTCTACTCCTACAGAATATGTGCGCACATTAGGGAAAGAACCAAAATCTACACCTCTCTCAAAAATGTTGTTGTTTACAAACTCAGGGTCAAGGCCATTGTATTTTGTAATTGTAATTACATTTTGTGCCGAAACACTTATGCGTGCCCTGTCGAAACCAATTTTAGATATTACGTCTTTAGGAATTGTATACCCTAAGCCAATATATTTTAACCTTGCAAAGCTTCCATCTTCAAGAAAACGGTCTGTATCGCCACGGTTACTAAGGCTTGTATTATTATTAGCCCTTGGAGTATTTGTGTTAGGATTCTCGGGAGTCCACGGGCGCACGCCTGCACGGTAGTTGTGGTCGCCGTTTATAACATCTACAATACTGCTGTAACCATTATAAACCGTAGCATCAAAAGAGCCTATCCAGTTCATCGAGAAATCAAAGTTTTTGTAAGATGCACCGGCGTTAAAGCCCATTTCAAATTTTGGCCACGGGCTGCCATCTACAATTTTATCATCGTTGGTAATTTGTCCGTCGCCGTTTACATCTTTGTAACGTATATCGCCCGGTGCTGCATCCGGCTGTATAACCTGGCCTGCTGCATTTACATGGCTGTTAATTTCGGCCTGATTCTGAAAAATACCATCTGTTTGCAATACATACCACATACCTACCGGCTGTCCTGCCTGTGTAACTGTATTACCGGAGTAGCTTTCATTTAGGCCATTACCAAGGCTTACCAGCTTGTTTCTTAACGATGTAAAATTAACGCTGGCGTTATAGCTAAAATCGTCTCCTATTTTATCATTGAAGGCCACATTGATCTCGAAACCTTTGTTTTGTATCGTTGCCGCGTTAGATATTGGGTTGCCGCCATCGTTACCGGTACTTAAAAGAATTGGGAAGCCAAATAATACATCTTCTGTTTTTGCAATAAAATAATCGGCTGTTACACTAAGCCTGTTGTCATACATACCTAAGTCGAAACCAAAGTTTGTTTGCTTAAGTGTTTCCCATTTAAGGTTAGGGTTAGACAGCTTTATTTGTGTTGCAGAAGGCTGCACTGTTTGTCCGTTGCCAAACACAGCACCGCCAAATGTATTAATAAAGCTACGGTATTCGTACTCGCCAATGTTACCACTGCCCAGCTCTCCGTAACTTACACGAAGCTTAAGTTCATTGATTTCTTTAACTTTAAAAAATGACTCATTATTAATTCTCCACCCAACTGAAACCGATGGAAAGCTTGACCATTTGTTAGCATCGCTAAATTTAGATGATCCGTCCCTGCGTATAACTGCATTTAATAAATAACGGTTATCATAGTTATATTCCAGCCTGCCCAGGTAAGACAATAATGCCGATTCATTTTTAAAACCACCCACAATACCATTATCTCCTGTGTCTAACACATCAAAATAATTACCTGTATTAGGATTTATAAGCAGGTTTCTTTTTTGTCCGTTTTGCTGCTCATAGCTTAGCTTTTGGTAAGTAGTACCTATTAGTGCCGTAATACTGTGCTTGCCAAAGTTTTTATTAAAGGTAAGCGTGTGCTCAAATAATGTATTTTGAGACTGTGCCCTGTTCTGGTTAGTAAGCGAAGGATCGGCCGGTTGGTTAAGTGTCCAGTTTCCTACTTTTCTTAAATAAACAAAGTGGTCAAAACTTGTTTCGTAACCAAAATTAAAGCGGTATTTTAAAAAGTCCCACGGCTGCAGTTCTGCCCATAAGTTACCCCTTACCCTGAAATTTTCTATTTTTTGGTCGATAAGGTTCGCAATAGCTACCGGATTTGCTGCAAATGTAGTAGCCACACCTTCTTCGCCATAGCCATAACCGCCAGGATTACGCGAATCTCTTACCGGAATTGTAGGGTACATCCTTATAACATCTATAAAAGGATTACCCCTCATAGCTTCCGGACCACCGGTTTCGTTAGCCTTAGAGTTAGATAAAGCAAGGTTTTCGCCTATGCTGAAAATTCCTTTTTTACCACTTGCATTTACACGGAACGAAACCCTGTCAAAATCAGTATCAATTACAGTTCCCTCATTACCAAAGTAGTTGGCAGACATAAAGAAAGTAGAATTGTCTCCACCACCCGAGAAACTTACATTCTGATCCTGTATCATCCCTGTGCGGAAAGTTTCTTTTTGCCAGTCGGTATTTACGCCAAGGTTAAAATTTTGCCTTGGTTTACCTGCATTGTCATAAGCCATATTGGTAAGCGATATAAACTCATCTCTGCTTGCAAGGTCATAGGTAGGTACATTGGTTATACTTAATTTAGAACTCGCCTCTATTTTAAGTGGGCCTTTTTTACCTCTTTTAGTCGTAATAATAATTACCCCGTTTGCCGCACGCGAACCATATATAGCTGCCGCTGCCGCATCTTTAAGAATCTGGATAGACTCTATATCATTAGGGTTAAAATCACGGTTAGCTGTAGTAATAATACCATCTATTACATACAGTGGATTAGAGTTTTGAAGGTTTTTAAGCCCCCTAATCTCAATTTTTGCTTCCTGGCCCGGCTGTCCGCCACCGCGCACGCTAACACCAGTTGCAAGCCCTTGCAAGCTTTCTGCTACCGTGGTACTTTGCCTTTTTTGTATCTGGCCTGCATCTACAACAGATATTGCACTGGTTAAGTCTTTCTTTTTCTGGGTACCGTAACCTACCACGATTACCTCTTCCAGCTGAGATACATCCGCCGTAAGTGTTACATTAATTGTGGTTTGTCCGTTTACAGCTACTTCTTTTGACTGGAAACCAACGCTGGAAAATACCAATACAGCATCTGTAGCTGCTCCTATTGTATATTTTCCGTCAAGATCTGCAGATACACCGTTTGTGGTACCTTTAACAATGATGTTGGCAAAAGCAGCGGGACTGCCGTCAGATCCCATAACTGTGCCCGATACCTCGACCTGGGAGTAGCCATACTGTGCAGTAAGCATTGCCAGGAAGAGAAGGCATTTTGTGTTAAAAATAAATTGTACAATTGTTCTCATAGAATTTCGTTTTGAAATTTTTGATAGTGTTAGGTTTGGTTGATACGATTTGACTAATTTAATGCCTGTTTAACAGCAATGGTTACTATCCTGCCACCGGCAGCAGGTTTATCTCATTACTGATTGAACAATAATAAGTGTTGTTTTTTACACTTTATAAACTTATTGCATTAAAATATCACAACTATATCGTTTTCAAAAGTAGATTAATTTAACATGAGTGTTATGTATGCAATTGTTTCAATCTTTGTTCAAAATGTGTCAATGTTAAATTTTTGTCAACTAAAAAACCATTGTGAACCATTTTGTTGAAAAAAGACACGAAATGAATGCTCACGAAAACGTTATCTAAGCTTATTTTGTACCTATGAAAAATGTATGTTTATATCTGTTCTTATTGTTGTTTGTAACCTTCGCAAAAGGCCAGGATTACTCCTTTAAACACCTGCAGGTAGAAGATGGGCTGTCTCATAATTCTGTTATATGCATGTTACAGGACAGCAAAGGCTTTATGTGGTTTGGCACTAAAGATGGCCTAAACAGGTATGATGGTTATAATTTTAAGATCTTTCAGCACATTCCCGGAGATAACAACAGTATAGGTAGCAATTTTATTCGCTGCCTTTATGAATTTAATGATTATCTGTGGGTTGGTACAGATACCGGTTTGTTTAGGTATGATGAAAAAACAGAATCTTTTTCTTTAATAGAAGTCTCGCGCAACTTACCCATATTAGACGTAAAAAGTAACATAAACGGCAGCCTGTGGTTTATTGCGGCAGGAACACTTTATAAATTAGATGGTAATAAACCCGATGCAAGGCCCGAAAAGTACGACCAGTTTTATGCCAACTATATTACACATAATAATAAGGGGGATGTATTTGTAGCATCGGGCAATGAGTTTTTAAAATATGTACCCGAAAATAATTCGTTCCAGAAAATAAATTTAAATTTTGGTGACAGAAAACAGGTTATAATAACGGCCATTGCAACAGATGGTAATGATGGTGTTTTAATAGGTACAAAAAGCCACGGGGCATTTGTATACAAACTGTCTTCCATGTCTTTACAGCCTATTTTTTCCGGAAATGAGAATCCGTTATTTGTACGTAATTTTTTAAAAAAGGGTAAAGATGAATTATGGATAGGCTGTGAGTCGGGCATTTTTGTTTACAATAATAAGGAGCATACCTACCAAAATTTCAGGAAAAACTATGGTAACCCCTACTCCCTTTCAGACAATGCTATTTACTCCCTGGTATTGGATAAAGAAGGCGGAGTATGGATAGGTACATATTTTGGCGGTGTAAATTATTATCCTAAACCCTTTACCCCTATAAAGCGCTATTTTCCCAGGGTTGGCGAAAACTCTATAAGTGGCAATGCTGTGCGCGAGGTTAAAAAGGACAACTTTGGCAACCTCTGGATAGGTACCGAAGATGCCGGCCTTAACAAACTTAATTTGCAGACAGGCAGGTTTACAAACTATGGGCCGGGCACGGGCAATGGTAATTTATCGCATTACAACATTCACGGGTTACTGGCAAGGGGTAATGAGCTATGGATAGGCACCTTTGAACACGGGCTTGATATAATGGATATTAAAACCGGAAAAATTATAAGGCATTACGCTGCAGGGCAAGGTAAAGGCTTAAGGAGCGATTTTGTTTTTTACATTTATGAAACTAAGGCGCACGATATTTATGTACTTACATCATCCGGTATACACAAATACCTGCCCGAAACCGATTCTTTTAAAGTACTGGACGGTTTTCCTGAAATGTACCACTACACTTACCTTATAGAAGACCATGCCGGAACGTTGTGGGCGGGAACTTATTGGGACGGATTGTATTATTATAACCCTAAGACGAGAAAGAAAGGTTTTTACCGTTACGAACGCGATAAACCATCGAGCATAAGCTGCAATGAGATTAACGGTATATTTGAAGACAGTCGCCACAGGTTATGGGTAACTACCGAGAATGGGCTTAATCTCCTTAACCGTACCACAAATACTTTTAAAAGTTACATGAAGGCAGATGGTTTTCCCAGTAATGTTACTTACGGCATGCTGGAGGATAATCAGAAAAAACTTTGGATAAGCAGCTCAAACGGTCTTGTAAAGTTTGATCCGAAAACTAAAAACATAAAAATATTCTCAAAATCTAACGGGTTATTAAGCGACCAGTTTAACTATTGTTCTGCTTTTCAGGATAGTGATGGCGAAATGTATTTTGGCAGCGTGAAGGGGCTAATTAGCTTTAATCCGGGCGAGTTTACACAAAACACCTACAGCCCGCCGCTGTATATTACCGATATTTTTATTAATAACGAAGATGTACCGGTGGGCAAAGACGGCTCACCACTTGAAAAATCGATATTATTTTCAGATGATATCACATTAAACAACCATCAGTCTACCTTTAAGCTTGAATTTGCGTCTCTCAGCTTTACCTCTGCAGAGATGACTGAGTATTGGTACAAAATTGAAGGGTTAAACGACAATTGGGTAGCATTAGGCAAAAACCATGAAGTAAATTTTACACAGCTGCCTGCCGGTAAATATGTTTTTAAAGTTAAAGCACTAAACAGCTATGGTGTATGGAGCAAAGAAAACAGGGTAGTTACCATTACCGTATTACCACCATTCTATTTCAGCAAGATAGCTTATATGGTCTATTTTATAATACTGCTAATTATGGGTTACTATTCACTGCGCTATTACCACCGCTATAACCGTGGCAAAAACAACCTGCGCATAAGGCAGCTTGAAAACGATAAAGAACGCGAAATATACCAGGCTAAGATTGAGTTCTTTACCAATATTGCCCACGAGATACGTACACCTTTAACGCTTATAAAAAGTCCGCTCGAGAAGTTGCTGAAACAAAAGTATAAAACACCCGATATCCCTAAGAATTTAGGGATTATGGAAAAAAACACCAACCGCCTCCTTAACCTTGTTAACGAGTTGCTCGACTTTAGGAAAGCAGAAATGAAAAACCTGAAATTAAGCTTTATACAGGTAAATGTATCGGATGTTTTACATGAAACTTATGAGAGCTTTAGCCAGCTTATACAGGATAAAGACTTAAAGTTTGAAATTATTGAAGAGGCTAAAGATGTTGTTGCCTTTGTAGACGAAGAAGCTTTTAGAAAAGTATTGAGCAACCTTTTTAGCAATGCGGTAAAATATGGAAAAAAGCACATTAAAGTTATTATACAATGCGATGATATAAATTTTTGGATCGTTGTAAAAAATGATGGCGATATAATTCCGTCGCATTTGCAAAAAAAGATATTCGAGCCGTTTTTCAGGCTACCGGCAGATGCGCAAACTACCGGCACAGGGATTGGGCTTTCGCTTGCGCATTCTCTTATAGAACTGCATAATGGTACACTACGCATTGATGCTGCCGAAACTGCTATGAACAGTTTTATTTTGCAACTCCCTGTGCATCAAAGTGAGGAGTTTGTAGCCATTAAAGCATCTCACATTGCACCAACTAAAATAAACGAGAATGTTACCGTTAAGTTTGATAAGCAGGCTCCTGTAATTTTAGTAGCTGAAGATAATGAAGAGCTTGCCGATTTTATATTTTCTGAATTATCTGAAACGTATAACGTGATACTTACCAAGAATGGGGATGAAGCCTGGAAAATGATCAATAAACATGAGGTACAACTTGTGGTAAGCGATGTAATGATGCCTGTAAAAAAAGGTATAGAACTGTGCCGCGAAATAAAGAAAACCGAAAAAACGAGCCATATACCGGTTATACTCTTAACCGCTAAAAGTGCCCTTAACGCAAGGATAGAAGGATTAGAATCGGGTGCAGATGCTTATATTACCAAACCATTTTCTATGGATTACTTACTGGTGCAAATATCTAACCTCATACAAAACCGCAGGATAATATTAGGCCATTATTCCAGTTCGCCCCTCGCCCACTTAAAATCGCTTGCCACATCGGGCACCGAGAAAACATTTCTCACAAAACTTGATAAGGTAATAGAGGATAACCTTAAAGATTATGAGCTGAGCGTTGATAAAATAGCCGACTTAATGAATATGAGCCGCTCTACACTATACAGAAGCATTAAGGAAATCTCTCAGTTATCTCCTAATGAACTTATTAACCTTAGCAGACTTAAAAAGGCAGCACACCTTATTAAAACCACTAATATGAAAATTTATGAGGTTGCCGAAATGGTGGGTTATAAATCGCAAACCAGCTTTGGCAGGAATTTCCAAAAGCATTTTGGGATGACCCCAACAGAGTTTGAGAAAAGCAGCCTTATCGAAGAAACTGAAAAAGCAGAATAACTACAAGTTTTGTAGCAATTGTGCCAACTGGCCGGTAAGTGCCTTGCGCGAATATTGCTGTAACCCCACAGGATGCGATTTTAAGCCTCCCTCGCAGTACTGGTTAAAGTAGTTGAGGATAGATTGCTTTAGTCTTTCTTTCTCGCTATAGGTAACAAATATGCCGGTATTTGTAGATTGTATTATGCCCGAAAAATCAGCACCCTGCGGGCCTATGGCGATAATTGGCCTTTCAGAAACCATATATTCGAACAGTTTGCCGGGAATTATGCATTTAGTTTCTTCGCTGTCAATTTCTACCAACAGCAATACCTGGCTTTTGCGCTGGGCAGCAATGGCTTCGTCATGGCTTACATAGCCCAGATTATTTACATATCCCGATAATCCGTTTGCATCAATAGCATCTAAAACCTCGCGGCTCACTGCACCTATCAGCTTTAGTTGAAAATCAGCTTTAAAATTAGTATCCTCATTGATCAGTTCGGCTAAAGCCTCCCATAATATTTTTGGGTTCCGTTCAGACAGGAATGAACCTATGTGTGCAATGGTAAATTTTTCGTCAAGCGGTCGTTTCACTACTTTCTCTACATCGTAACCATTGGTAATAACTGCAATTGGTTTTGTAGTAAGGACCTCAAACTCTTTTTTGGTAGTCGGGCTGGTAACAAGTATGGTATCGGCTGTATTTAAAACTTCACTTTCTAAATCTTTGTGCTTTTTAGCCGCCGAAGCTGATAATTTTAATTGCTTGTGGTAACCAATGGTTGTCCACGGATCTCTAAAATCGGCAATCCATTTAATACCTAATTGTTTTTTAAGCCCCAACCCTATTAAATGCAGGCTATGCGGTGGCCCGGTGGTAATTATGGTGTCGATATCATTTTCTTTTATATAAGCAGACAAATAAGCTATAGATGGCTTAACCCAAAGCACGCGTGCATCGGGGATAAAAAGGTTGCCGCGCACCCACAACATCGCTTTTTGCAATAGCGATTGCTTTTTTTGCACGGGGATAATGCCTGAACTTATCTTTTTTGTACTGCCTTTAGAAAATGCCGAAGCCCAAGCATAAGGCTCAACAATTTTGTGTTTTATAATAGTGGTATTATCACTAACTTCATTAAGCAATCCTTTATCTATTAACGGATAAGTGGGATTCTCCGGTATGTAAACTACAGGCTCTATATCATAACCCGGCAGGTACTTAACAAACTTAAGCCACCGCTGTACACCCGGCCCACCCGCAGGCGGCCAGTAATAGGTTATGATAAGGACTTTCTTCATTGCAGATTTTAGATTTCAGATTTCAGATTGCCTCTTCCTGTGAAAAAAGAACTCCCAAATACTGAAAATGAAACACTATGCTTTTACAGGCTGTTTGTTCTTTTTAGTCTCATAGTAAATTCCGACACCTAACAATAGCAACATGCCTATAAAACTTACCAGTGCAATAGTACTGCCCGTTTTAACCACCTGTGGTTCAAACGTAAATATTATTGTGTGCCTGCCTGCAGGAATTTTTAGCCCACGCAGCATATAATCCGCTTCGAAATGCGGAACAAGCTTGCCATCTATATAAGCATTCCAGCCATTGGCATAATATACTTCAGAGAAAATTGCCAACCCCTCATTCTTATTATTAGATGTATAAGTTATTTTGTTAGGCCTGTACTCATCAAGCTTAATTGTTGCTGTACTGTCTGCTACATACGTAGCTTTAGTGGCAGCATCAGGAAACTTCGTTTTGTTTATAACCGCTTCATGCTTTGTATCAAGCTTGTTAATTGCCTTCATCTCTTCATCGGCAGTGCTTACTGCCTTAACGCGGCTTATAAACCATGCATTGCCATTAGCAGTATTGTTAGGGATAGGTATAACCTGGCCTTCTTCATTGCGCTGCAATACATATTTTACATTAAGCATATCCAGCACCCCAATGTTCATAGGGCGTTGCGCTATCTGGTAATCAAATAGCTGCTGCATTTTTTGTGGTTTTGCAGCATGGTAACCACCTATAGAGTTATGAAAATAAGATGCCTGTGCACCGTTCATGTGGTTATCCATATCAAACACACGGTAATGAGAATCATCCTGTGCAATTTGCTGGTCGGCCTGGGTTGCTTCAAACGGCACATCGGCTTCGCGGGCACTAACAAAACTCTCGCTGTTTACATAGTTTTTATCAACAAAGTAAAGGTCGGCAACCATAAACAGTCCGGCTAAAATTATAGCCGTAGTTTGTGCCAGTTTTTCTTTAATATACAACCAAAGTATAAGTGCAACAGCAAATATAAAGAAACCCGAACGTAAAAGATCGTTCGTGTACATATCCATCCTGTCCTGCCTTAAAGCATCTATAAAGCCCTGGCCAAGCTGTTGTGTATAGTTAGCATCGCGGGGTCCGCTAAAATCGAAACTGCCTTTAAATAAAAGCAGTACTACTAATATGCCAACGCTTACTGCAGCCGATTTACATAAAACATTCCACTGCTTTGTTTTATCTGATTTAAAGAAGGCATACAGCCCCATGATTGCCAGCACAGGTATACAAAGCTCCAGCAATACCTGTATAGACGATACTGCCCTAAACTTATTGTACATGGGCACATAATCTATAAAAAACCTGGTAAGAGCCTCAAAGTATTTACCCCACGATAATAGCAATGCCACTATAGAACCTGCTAAAAAGGCATATTTAATTTTATTTTCTTCGGCAAAAAGAGCCAGTACAAACAAGAAGAAAACTACTGCACCTATGTATGCAGGTGCAGCAACAATAGTCTGGTCGCCCCAGTAGGTAACCACGCCCTGCTGCGCAAATTCCAGTGCCTGTTCAGGACTTAAATATTGTCCCTCTGCTACCTGTAATGTTTGCAAATATTCTACAACGTGGCTGTCTTTACCTAACTTTTCATGACCCGAAGACCCTCCATAAAGTCGCGGCGCAATAAGGTCGAACGATTCGCCTATACCATAACTATACTCTGTAATATATTCATAGCTCATGGCATTTTTATCTTCTTTAGGGCTGCCATCAGGATTAAAAGAAAGGTTAGTGTCGCTACGGGTACTAAACTTTGCATACTCTGCAGTAGCCATTAGGTTTGTAGCATTCATACCCACTGCAAGAAGTGCTGCACCAAAAAATATGGCTAACGATATACCTAAATGCCTGTATTCTTTATTCTTAATAATTTCAACAATAAAATAAATACCTATTATCACAAGGAGTATAAAGAGGTAATACGTCATTTGTATGTGGTTAGCATTAATCTCTAATGCCGATGCCAGGAGTGTGAGCAATCCGCCCACAATATACCGTTTCCTGAAAACCAGTATTACACCTGCAATTACCATAGGCATGTATGCAATAGCATGAGCCTTAGCGTTATGCCCTACCCCAAGGAGTATTACAAAATAGGTGGAAAACCCAAATGCGAGTGCCCCAAAAAATGCCATTAGTGTATTTATCCTTAAAGCTTTAAGTAACACAAAGAAACCAAAAAAGTAAAGGAATAAATAATCGGCCGGGCGTGGCAAAAAACGAATAACGCCATCTACCGCTTTTATAAAATTGTATGGGTAATGCGCACCAAGCTGGTAAGTGGGCATACCACCAAAGGCACTGTCAGTCCAGTAAGATTCTTCGCCGGTTTGTTTCCTAAAATCATCTCTCTCTTTAGCCATGCCGGTGTACTGGGCGATGTCGCTTTGAGATATTTTTTTGCCCTGCAAAACAGGATAAAAGTAAATAAGGGAAACCACTACAAAACCTATTATGGCCAGCAGATACGGGTAAAGCTTACTGATATTTTTCATTAAAAACGGTGTATTTGCATTTTATAAAAACGCCGTGAAGATACTAATTTCTGTAAAACCTAAAGCCATTATCATTAATTAATGGCAGCATGGGTATATAAAGAACAAAAATTATGTTGTTTAGTATCTATATTAAAGTGGTCTTAGTATTATTTATTTTTTTTAGCCAACACATCGGGCCATGTCATAAATATACCTGCTATACTATTTAAAAGGATAATTACAAGCAGCATTAAATATACGAAATGCGAAACACAGTATTTACTTAAAAGATCGCATACTAAAAAATATAGAGCCGTTATAAAAGCTGCGATAGAGAGTATAAATAAACCGGTTTTCATAATTACTTGTTAAAGAATTACAAAAGTATTTAATAAGACGTCATATTCTATTATAACATTATACGGTTATTGTTATATCTTGTATTTCTATAACATACAAAAATATATATTAGTTGTCCCCATAATTATGCCCCCGGATAATTTCATTTGATAACACAACAATATCAGGTTTAAACTGTTGTTATTAAGTTTACAATTCATCTTGATCCCCTCTTAACTAAAACGCATTGGTATTAAATTATTAGAAAAGGCATATTATAACGCTGACAACTTTTTAGCTGCAGCTATGAGCGCGTCATCTGTTTTTGCAAAACAAAAACGTATCAGTTTGTCATCATGATTGTCAGAATACAGTCTTGATACCGGTATAGCTGCTACACCATATTCTTTTATAAGCCGTTCGCAAAATTCTAAATCGCCTTCGTCAGATAAGCCCGAATAATCATATAATTGAAAATAAGAGCCTTCACATGGCAATGGTTTAAGTTTTGTATTAGCCATTACATTTCTGAACAAATCTCTCTTTTGCCGGTAAAAATTTGAGAGCTGTAAGTAATCATCCGTTTCAGATAAATAAATGGCAATAGCCTTTTGTAACGGGTGGCTTGCACTAAACACATTATTTTGATGCACTTTGCGCATCTCGCCTGTAAGTACTGGTGGTGCTATTGAGTAGCCAATCCTCCACCCCGTTATATGAAGTGTTTTACCAAATGAAAATACAGATATTGTTCTTTCCCTGAGATCAGGATATTTTAGTGGACTTTCATGTTTTGCCCCATCAAAAACCATATGTTCATAAACTTCATCGCTAAGTATAATAATATTAGTACCTTTTACAAGCCTACTAAGTTCCTGCATGTCTTCGCTTGTCATTAACGATCCTGTTGGGTTATTAGGCGAACTAATGCATATCATCCTTGTTTTAGCAGTTATGCATTTAGCAAATTCTTTCCAGTCAATTATAAATTCAGGGGCTTTCATCTTGTATACAACCGGTATACCCCCCACAACATCTATAGCAGGGCGATAACAATCATACCCCGGTTCTATTATAATTACTTCATCATCGGGCCATACAAAAGCAGCAATTGTATTAAATATCATTTCGGTGGCACCACAGCCTATAGTTATTTCGGTGTCAGGATCAACTACAACTGCCATGCTATTCTTTATCTTAAGGGCTATTTGTTCCCTTAGCATTGGTAAACCTATCATAGATGCATATTGATTTGTATTTTCATTAATGCATTGTACTACTAAGTCCTTAAGACGTTGTGGCGGTTCAAAATTTGGGAATCCCTGCGACAGGTTTATAGCATTGTACTGATTAGCAAGGCCTGTCATGTAAGAAAATACATGAGTAGTGATATAAGGAAGTTTTGATTTAAAATACATCAGTAAATAGATTTCGTGGTACACAAAAAAACTGAAATAAATTTACTTATCAATCAAATAATACCTAAAACCATCAAATAATTTCATGAATGTAGTACGAGTACAGATTAAGTAAATAGTGTTAATACAAATACTTTTAAGGCCTATAAAGCCTTAGAGCACTTTTAAGCACAGAAATAGTATTTTTTTTTAATTATTCACATTGCTAAACTTAAGGTTACTAAATGGTTATAAAAACGAAGATAAAAAATTAGCTGTTAAGGTAAAAATGTGCTTGGATAATCAGAAAAGGTTATTATATTTGCACCGCAATCAGGGAATGATTGTTTTACTGGAGAAATGGCAGAGTGGTCGATTGCGGCAGTCTTGAAAACTGTTGACTGTAACAGGTCCGGGGGTTCGAATCCCTCTTTCTCCGCTTAACGAAAATGCTACCTTAGGGTAGCATTTTTGCGTTAATAGAGATTGGTTGTGGCACAATTGTGGCACTTGCAGTTTTAATAAGGGAGAAATGAGCATTGACAAGGGTTTAGGAGTATAAAGTTCCATTCCCTTTTGCTCCGGTAAGGAACTGAATATAATGTTTTATTCATTTATTCAGCCTTAAAAATATTCTTAAAAGGGCATAAAACCTGCAAATTAATCGATTTGCAGGTTTTTTCATTTTATACCTATCACCAAAGTTTGCAAAATTGCCCAAAGTTTTTGTGGCACATTCGTGGCACATTTTAAAAGCAAAAAAAAGTGCCACAAAAAAAGATGTAACTGACTGTATATCAACATGTAAAACAGGTTAACGACTTGATTTTAAGATGCTTTAATTCTACCTTTATTAATTTAAATTGTTGAATTATGTTAGAAATCAGTTTTGGACTAACCTTCTTCCTGAAGACTCCACGAAAAAAGACAAATATCAGGTATATCTACCTGAGGGTAACTGTTGATGGTATACCCAAGGAAACATCAACAAAACACAAATGGGATATTCAGCGCTGGGATCAAAAGACAGAGCGTGCCATCGGAACAAAAGAAGATGCGAAAACCCTCAACTTCTTCCTTGATTCCCTTGTAACAAAAATAAGCCAGTGTAAGACAGAATTGTTGAATAATGACCGTACTATCACATCACAGAAAATTATCGATAATGTGCTGGGAAAAATAGCCCCAAAAGCTAAAGTGCTGGAAGAATTTCAACTGCACAATGATGAAATGTTCGCATTAGTGCCTAAAGAGTTCGCCCCAGGCACCCATGAACGATATGTAACAGCAAGATCACATGTAAAGGAATTTATTAAATTTAAATATAATCAAGACGACCTGGAATTTAGAGAACTCGACTTTCAGTTTATAAAAGATTATGAGCATTACCTGAAAACAGTAAGGAAATGCAACAACAATACAACTCTGAAATATATTTCTAATTTCAAGAAAATAATATTAAATGCCATTGATAAGGAAATCATAACTAAAGATCCATTTGCAAAATTTAAAGGTAAAAAGAATAAGACTATGAAAAAACCAATAAGTAGTGAGGAACTTTCAATTCTTGAAAATCATGAATTTTCATCAGAAAGACTTACCGTAGTGAGAGATATTTTTGTGTTTCAGTGTTACACAGGACTTGCCTATATTGACGCCTTCCAATTAAAAAAGACAGACATAAAAATCGGTATAGATGGAGAACATTGGATCATGTCGTCCAGACAAAAGACAAAGTCATCAACAAATATCCCGATGTTGCCTTCCGCGATAGCCATCATGAAAAAGTATATGGACCATCCGATATGTCTTAAAAGAGGAAGTGTATTGCCTGTCTCATCAAATCAAAAGATGAATGAGTACTTAAAAGAAATTGCGACACTGTGCGGCTTTAGTTTTACATTGAATACTCATAAGGCAAGAAGAACCTTCGGCAGTACAGTAACGTTAAATAATGACGTCCCTATCCATGTTGTCAAGGAGATGTTAGGGCATCAGTCTGTAAAACAAACCGAAGAATATGCTATAACAGAACAACGTACTATTGGAAGGGAAATGTCAGCTTTGAGAAGTAGATTACAAAAAAATCGGCTGACACATGACGAGAATACTACTGCTTACATTGAACGTTTGGAACGGGAGAATAAACAGATGAAAGCGCTATTAGACGGAAAATAAAACCGTTGGTATAATACCGCTTAAATTAAAGGCTGCCTCACATTGGCAGCCTTTATTTTGATGTGTCCGGTCTTTAAAAAAAATAAAAAGACAACTTAATTACTAAGATTGCCTGTTAAATCAATTTCACTTCTAAAACCGGGATGGTAAGACGGTCGGTATATTACATATCCAAATCGCTGAAGTTCTTTGATATATTTATGATATGTAGGGAGCGTTTTAATATGAGATAGCGCCATTAGCTTACTCCTGCTAACCTTAATGGACCGTTTTGTTCCCTGCCTGATGCCCAGTACTAGGATGGCCGACAAAAGGGCTACATGCCAGGCGTTTAGTTTTTGGTCTTTCATAAAGACTGCAAGTGTGGCATCGAAATCATTTGTTTTCATAGGTTTTCCGCTCATCATTAAACAATTTTTCAATATCCGATTTGTTGTAGTAGTAAGAACCAAGCACTTTTTTAAAGCGTATCTTACCGGTAATACGGAGATTTTGTAATGATCCCGGTGAAATATCCAATATCTTCCGGACCACTTTACTTTTAAGCCATTCGAGTTGAATGCCATCTTTCCTTATTACCTTTATATCCTGTATAGCTTCACGGAAATTGTTCATCATCAAGACCCCAAATTGTCGAAGGTCCTCTTTTGTTACAACCTCATCCATAATTAAGATTTTTAAATATTATAATAACTAGAATCATTTAAGTGCTGTTAAATGGCTGGAAGTAGATTTTACTAGGCTGGTTCTTTTTAAATGAGGGCTCATACCGCAGGTAACCATAGGCCGCAAGTTGCTTTATATACTGATGATATGTGCACTGTGTTACCATGTTGGCTGCTGCCATGACCTGGTGGCTATAAACTATCATCGGGTTCGGATTCCCTAAGTCATACCGGATACATAGCAGTGCGGCATACAGCCCTATATGCCGCACTGTAACTCGGGGATCTTTATTAAAGGCCAACCAAAACCCATATAAAATATCACTTGGCATGCCTGTTGAACTACATTCTTTGGCCTCTCGGCTTCTTGCTCTCCCCCTTCGTTTCATCTTCCTGTGCTTCGCCCTGACCCTCTTGTTTAGTGGACTGGTTTTTAGATTCACCTTGGCCCTCGCCTTGTGACTGGCGGCTTTCAAGCTTTTGCATGTTTGCATCGTAGAGGTTTACACTTTTGTATTGTGGATTCGCCTCTACATACTGCTTCACCTCCTGGTCTCCCTTAATGAAGGTTGCGGACTGGATATTACCTTTTTTCAAAGAGTC
>Ga0247815_10001152_pt1 | contig 20456 bp, 44 predicted proteins | sample UWRJL194509B1_FD_181014 | JGI IMG/M metagenome (GOLD analysis project Ga0247815, IMG submission 181014) | Plant litter microbial communities from Arlington Agricultural Research Station in Wisconsin, United States - UWRJ-L194-509B-1 | ecosystem: Environmental > Terrestrial > Plant litter >...
TTCTTTTTTTTTTTCAATATCCTGTGCACTTTTAAAAATTGGTGGTCTTCCTGCTGACATATTCAAATATAGCCAATTAAAATCAAATCCAAACTTGGAGCATTGAGGTAATTTTTAGGTCTTTGAAAGTGTCCTGATATTCCTCTAATGTATACTTTCCATAACCAGGCACGTAGCATATACCATCGTAATAAACGCACACTTCCCAAAAAGATGACACATTAAATATTTTTGATCTCATTAAGCACGGATGCTCGGTTTTCGGGTCAAACTTAATAAACCGATGATTACAGCTGAATCCAAGCACATTAAAAATATTAATAAAATCCTTAGCCCTCCAGCCTCCTTCTTTATCAACTTGCACCGATAGTAATTGGTCAAGCGTATACCCGGTACACATTGCGACTAACCGAGTGCAATAGTAATACGGATTGTTGACGAACTCGATTTCTATTTTTTGCATTTTATTTTTTCACACTTAAGCCTCATCCGGTATGATTTTAAAAGATACACATCCGTTCGTGATTATGGCATCATAAGTAGGCAAAGCCTCCCCTTCATTCAACTCTCTAAAGCGAGGGCATATGCAATAATAAACAACATAATCATACATTGGATTGTCCTCTATAAATCGAGGTATCAGATACCCAAAAACTTCAAAAACATAATCTGATGTTCCGTCAAGGAAACTACGAAGTATTTTTATTTTGCCTTTTCTGTTTTTCATGATTTATGATTTTTAAATTAATTAGGGGTGCCTTGCTACTAAACTTTGATTTCAAAATATACACCGCTGTCCGTTTTTGTTTTTATTAAGACACTCAAACAGCATTGTGTCAGCTACGTATTTAGCACGCTATACTTTCAGAATCTTACTCGTCATCGCTCATGATTAAGGCTCATGTATATTTATACTTTCAAAAATCCAAACACCCCTCTCCGGGTTTGCATGTGTAAAGAGCGAGGTTCGAACTCACAGCCTCAATGCCTGAAAACATTGCGCTCTATCCGGTTGAGCCACCTTCACATTTTTTAAATTTGTTAGGTGTCAACACATCGGGCACTACCCCTCCCGTGACTCCTTTTAACGATAAGCGAGCTTACTTGTTAGCTTAGTAGGCTACTGAAACTACTTGCTCCGTTCCCCCTTCCAACTAGGGTCTGCTCCTTCCAAATTTTTAAATCAACGGGTCATCGCTTTCACTAATCTTTACGACCCGTTGTTACGGTCACCACGCACGTTAAACGCTACTGCCATATTCAGAGAAATTACCACAAAACCCCGAATCGGTAGCTATCCAATGTCGGGGCGTTGTAGTTCTTTGTTTTTGTTTCAATACAATTATACGAAATATGCAGATAGAAAATTGCAACAATGCAGTTACATTAAGGAGTCAATATTTCGACATCTAGTATGGAATCTTTGTCAACTACGGCAACGATTGAGATATGTTTAACAGTCGCTCGCCTGGCACACTTCTTTCGTGTTTCGGCGGCGACCTGTAAGGCATATTGCTTCATCAAATCTACCAAACCATCTCTAGTTATCGCTTTGCCTCCGAATTCAGTTGCTTCGTCTAATATTTGTTTAGCAGTCTTCTTCATAATTTTAATTTATCAACTATTTTTTAAAGACGACATTAACATTAACAATGTGCCAACTAACGCTAATACGTATCCAATCATTGACAGTAAAAATCCAATTTCGTTTAAGTTATTTTTACTCATGATTTCTTGTTTATTTCCAACGCTTGCGCAATTGTGTATTGAAAATTAGTATGATCTTTTCCAAAGAAACCGCCACCGAATTTGTTTAAATAATCGAATATTCTTGGATGCACCCAATGTGTACTAGAGTAATACTGATACCATCCTTTGCTTTTTAACTCTAAAATTTCTTTATTCATTGCCATTCCTCCCTAAAACATTGTGTCGGCGTAAATCCGTCTTTAAAATATTTAAATGCTTCTTCATCGTTTATTTTAACTTCTTCGGGCAAGCAGTTTGTTTTATCACAAACCACCTGTTTTAATTCAGATAGCCATTCGACAAACTTTTGCCCCCTGTCAGCTAATGATCCTTTTTTTAATCCTTCCATCCGAACTGCAATTTAAAGTGTTCAACAATCTGTTTAGCCTGAGATTCGTTTATGAAAATATCTTTACCTTCAATAATGGCGGTGTCAAATACTTCGATTTGTATTTCAAAATCATCATCAATATCTGAAATTTGTAATTGTTCGTTTCTAAGTGTTAGCATTTCGGTGAGGTTATTTTGGTTAGCACTAGTTTAAGGTCGAGGGCTGAGCGTTTGAGTGCGCCTGATTGATTACAATTTGCACATTCATATGTCTGATAAACAGACCGTCCTTCAATAACGTCGTAAGTGCTATAAGTTGCTGATTCAGCGCAAACAATTGCATCTTCAAGCCTTTTAACGAACCTTTCGTTCTCGGCTTTAATTTCTAAGAGTGTTTCTAGTTTCATAGCTTAAATATTACAGATAACCAAAAGCCGTAGCACAAATTTCACCTATATCCACAAGGTCTGTTTCTTGCTCATTATCATCATCACCTTCGCCGTAGATTTCGGCTAATTTATTGTCCAAAGTATCCCATTTGTTAGCTTTGGTTTTTAATTCACTGTACTCTTCCTGTGTTATTTCCATTTTATTGTTGTTTAATTTTTCGCATTTACGTTGTGAGCATTGAAAGTCGCACCAAGTCACACAGTTGTTTTTAACAAAATCCATTGCTTCATTGGCTAAATCTTCCATTTTGTTTTTTTATTTTAAATCTACAATTTACGTTTCGGTTTTATCGCTTGTTAACGAAGATGTTACTTACGCCTGTCCTTTGCCGAAGAATCGAATGTAAGCACATTGAACATTTCTCTAGTCCTACTCCTTATTCTCTGCCCATAGTGTTGTTCGATTTCATCACCTATAATGTTTGTAGTCACATGAAAATTACCAATCAATCCATTGTCGTAGATTTTATAGAAAACATCCTGCATAACATTAACCTTATTGCCGTAGTTAGTTTTGTTGTCTTCAGTGCCCAAATCATCAAAACATCTGCCTATTTCTGCTATTCCGTAATTTTGTTCCGGAAACACTTTTTTCATTTCCGAATATTTATAGAGGGAGCTTGCGCCGTCAATTGCGTAGTCGTCCGCAATAACTCTACATGGAGAAATCGCAAAAGGTCGGAATGAATTAATTGCAAACATTTTCATGAGCGTAGTTTTTCCGCAACCCACCGCACCATATAGCATTATTCCTTTTTCAAGTGAAAAATTTTCACCTTGCATTTCAAAAGCTGGGTCACCCGAAAAATACATGCAAAGTATTTCAAATATTTCTTCATTGTCTTTGTCAATAACGTATTTAGGGTATTTAGCCAAAATAGCCGATTTAAGCGTTTCAAAATTAAACTTGGGATATTTCCTTGGCTCGTTTAATTTTTGCAAATAGGCAATCTCTTTTAGCCTCGCATCCTTAATTCCTTTAGCCTTATGAATAGCCAGAGCAACAATTTCCGCTTCTTCTTCTGGGCCTAAAGTTATATGGTCATAATTTGCTTTTAATTCTTTAAAGTTTGCCAAAATCTTTGCGTCCTGTTGAGTTATTATTTGACCTAATTCCTGGGGTTTGTGCTGATGTTCCATTTTTTGAGTTTAAATATTTTTTATATTCTTCTTCCGTATTGCCGAAAACTATTCCCTGATAGTTTCCTGATATTGATTTTTCAGCAAGAATTATAGCGTAATCTTCGGGGTATGCCATTACTTGCTTGAGACACTTGTTAATTGCTGATTGTGGCTTTTTAGCCCATATCGGCAAGCTGTTTAATTCTAGCCAAACGTTTTTAAATCCGGTTCCAAAATCACAAGAATTTACCTCGAAGCTTATCTTACATTTTTCTTTTATTTTATCTTCTTTTATTTCCTTTTCTTTTCTTTGTGGTTTTACGGGTACTTCACTTGGTAGTTTAGATAGTTTACGTACCCCTAAACTATCTAAAAGTGTAAGTAAACTATCAAAAGTTACACATTCGTTATTTCTTTTTTTGTAAGCATCTTGTATGCTGTCTACAAAATCCTGACACCAAATCACCTGATTTTCTTTCCATAATTCGGCATTAAACTTTCCCAATTCAGAAAGATCAGATATGATTTTTAGAAGAATTTCCTTGCTGACTTTACACTTTGCGCTTAAGAACATAAGTGTCATATTTTTTGACAAATCAAGATAATGAAAATCAGCCTTAGCCAATTCCTTAAGAATTTTAACGAACGTAGCAAAACCATCATTACCATAAGTTTCTTCTATGTAATGCATTTTTTTTCCGTCATCACAGTAAAAAGGGAAATAATCTACGGTATTTCTTTCAGGTCTAGCCATTATCAGACCTCGCTTTCATTTAATGGAGTAAAATTGGATATGGCAGTTTGTATATCAGGATGACGAACGCTTATATTACCTTCTCGTCCTTGACGTTTAAAAATGTCAACACCCAAATATCTAAAGGATATTGGGGATACGGTCGCTCTAATACAGTAGTGATGTGCCAACAAAACCAATCTAGTTAGATCGTTTCCGTCAAATGTAGAAAAACCACCATACGGATGTTTAACCTGAAATCCATTTCCGAACGGATGAATTTTACCAGGAATATGATGTTCGCCTCTGTAAAATTCACTGAAAAAATCTGTAGCTTCTTCAATTGTAAGATGTTTATAAGTCATAACTATAGTTTTATTTTAAAAGTTCATGGTTTTGGTGGATGTTGCCGATGACAATCATTTTTGACACAGTTTTGGGATTGAATGAAGGTGTGTAGCCCCCGCATACCGAGCCAATACAGTGCATTCTACTAATGCTGTACCCTATATTATAATCGCTGTTAGCATCCCCGTCATGAAAAAAAACCTCAAAGCAATTGAAATTTATATTTTCCCAATCGTCCACAGCGGGGATTCTTAATATATCCCCCTCGTAAATTTCAGTCCCGTTTTTGTCTTTTAATCCGGTGAACTGCATTACCTCTAATCCTTCAATACCTCCAGATGAAACATCTAAAAAACCTGTTAATGAATACCACCTGTCTTGAGATAAAGAACCATAATACATGTTTTTAAATTGTCCATCCCAAGCTCTGAATTTAATTTCTCTCATAATTTTAAGCATAAAAAAACCTCATTGGCGTTCGAGGTTGCGGGCTCTACTGACCAATGAGGAATTTAAAAAGATTTGATACGGCCGCAACTCCGTTTTTTATGTAACGCTAATATACGAAATATCTATGTAAATACATTTTGTAACCTTAAAATTACTGTTCTTCGAATATCCTGTATTTAGAAAGAATGTCGAATATTGCCTTCCTTGTTTTGAAAACCCAAAAATCGCTACCATCTACAATCACCTGTCTAACGTATAGCTCTCCAATTTGTATATGCCATTTATTGTCTTTTGAATGTTGAATTTCCTTCATTTCTTCTTCTAAAAGACCTGAAATTTCGCAATCAAAATACTGACTACCATCGTCGAAGTGTGTTTTTTTTGCTTTTTGTTCTGTTTGTCCCAGTGTTATTGCCATGACTATAATTTTTATGTTATTTTTTCAATCCAAGCTGAATCAACATAATTATGATACGTTGATATTTTAACGGCAATTCCTGTTTGAGAGGCTCCGTCCGCAAGTTTTATATCTTCAATTGTAGCAATTTTTCCTCCTATTTTACCTCCCCACCGAGGGGATAATAATACTTTCTCTCCTATTTCCAGGTCTACAACATGAGTAACATGAGGGCTGTTTTCTAGTTTAAACTTCATTATAATATCCCAAACTTCCTCCTTAAAGCGTCAATGTCATATCCAGGCTTCACGTCCACCCAAGTCTTATTGTTTAGCTTAACCCTAACTAACGTCGGGTCAGCTGCTTTGATTTTAGGCTTAGTTTCTTGCTTAAACATATCCGGTTTCGGTGGTTTAACCTCTTTGATTTCTTCGGGTGTTCTTTTTAAAGCTTTCTGCATGGGTGCTAGTTTAGGTTTTTTTACTTTTGTTACGCCAAATCTGTAGTTCTCCGGCTTGGTTTTGTTCTTTCTTCTGGCATATTCCCTCGAACTGGAACGGTGGTATTCTTTACGCTGTTCCTCGGTCTTGGGTTCTTTGAATGGCAGGGGGTTTAAAGCCCTGTATTCAGCTCTTTTACGCTGGGAGTACAATCGCATGCGTAACTTTGTTTCTTCACTTAGCTGGCTCATAATTAATCATCAAAATTCATTAATAATTGACCCTTGACATCCTGCTGAACGATTGGCGTTTCAGATAAGATGTCCCGAATCCATAGTTCGTATTCCGTCATTATTAATCTAATAACATTAATGGCATGGCTAGGAACAAATTGTTTTTGTCAAATTCACCTTCTTCTCTGATAACCGCAGCTTTATTTTTCTGTTCGAAATCAAAATGAGCCATTGGTGTTTCTATCTTAGAAAGAATATCAATCACGTTGTCCCCGTTCAGCATAATTCTGAAATCATCTCCGGTGTAATCGCAATTCACTTCTTCAAAAGCACTTTCCTGATAGTCTGTGTTTTCAGAACTGATTTTTAATTTACCTGATTGAATATCCAGCAACAGAGAAGAAACGACGGCTCCTGAGAATAAAGAAACACGCTTAACCGCTTTTATCATTTCGGAGCAGTTTACCGTTAGCGTTTTGTTTGTGTTAGGATAAGCCGACGTATGTTGGGGATAAACTTCATCCATCAGTTGAACTGTCATTTCGGTGTTTTCATCCAAAACAAAAGACAGGTTTTTCTTTCCGTACAGCAAATTGATTTCTCCTTTCGGATTGATTGATTTAAGCACCTCCATACTGTTTTTGCTGACCAATGAGCGATTGATATTAACTGTGTTTTCAAACACGTTATTTACAGCCATTACACGAACATCACAGCCGACAATATTGATTCCATTGCCCGAATCGATCAGCATATATTTGAAACCTTCTTTGGTGATATTCGGATCAATTGAAAACAATGTTTTTTCCAGTGCAGACTTAAAAAGTTCCGCATCAATAAAATATCCTACTTCTCCTTCTACGGTAGGCATTGTCGGGAAGTCCCTGCCTTGTTCGCCTGAAATACTGTATTTACCTGAATTGGAAATGATCGTGATTTTTAAAGCGTCCGGAAATTTTGGGTTTACATTTGGGATAACAGCCACGTCAAATGTCAGCGGCTGATCGGCTAATTCTTTTATTAGAGATAACAACTTTTTTGAATCGATACATATATCCATGTCTTTGGCTTCTTCGATCAGATCGATTGCCCGGCAAATGAATATTTCCATATTAGAACCAATGACTGTGCATTCTTTTCCGGTTATCTTAAACCTGTAGTTGTCCAAAATCGGAATAACCGATTTTCCTATTGCCTTGCCTGTGATTGATAGCGCTTCTAATAAAGCGTTTCTTTGTACGATGAACTTCATTATACGATTGTTGATTGGAGTGAGAAATGATAAACAGTACAAAGCACGTAAACATATTCGTTGCCAACTGCGTGCTTTAAGTCTTTTTGAGGACAATTGATCTGCATTAAATCAATGTCTACAGGGTAAGGGATTTTGGAAGCTATTGCCTTAGCACGTTGCAGCTGGCGGTCGTCTAAAGTCCTTACCGGAATAGGTACATATATTTTTTGATTTACCATGACACTCGGTATTGAATGTATTCAGTTATTTTAGTTCTCTCTACCTTGAAACCTTGATCTTGCAACATTTCAATTGTTTGTTCGTTCGGATTAAAAATCATCACGTAACGCTGTGTGCTAAACTTCGCTTGAAGTTGTCGCATTTCTTTTACCGCTTTTCGGTAGCCTGCTGAAGCGGTTAATTCAACCATGATTTCAGCCATTAATTGTTTTGCCATTATAAATTTGATTTAATTGTTTCTACTTTTCTTTTATACTTTCGGTCGAAAGTCATTCCGTTTTTAACGACCTCAATACTCGACAGGATAGTTGAATGGTCACGATTAAACTGTTTTCCTATTTGTTGCAATGTAACACCGGCCACCATTTCACGAATGAGGTAAATAGCAATATGCCTAGCTTCTTTGATGTGCATTTTACGTTGAGGGCTAGTTATCTCTTCGTAGCTTACGTTTAAAAATGAACAAACTGAACATACAACGTCGTTGGCGGTATATTCTTTTGCTCCATTTAAAAATGCCTCTTGTTTAGCGAATGGCATTCCTACGAAGATTTGCGCACTAAGATAGTTCTTCATCCTCTAGTCGTTTAACTGTTAAAATCCCCTTGCCTAACTTGAGCGACCAACGCATGTGTTCGTACTTTGGATTCTTTCCCATGTTGGTGCGTGCCCTTCTGATTACGTCGTAATCGCCTGACGCCGTTTCGAAGTATTGACCCGGTGTGATCGTGGTCATTTTAGTTTGATGTTTCCGGTTTAATTCCGGCTTGAATTTGATTTTCATGTTAATATAATCCTAAGTTTACTTTTATTTTGCCATTAACAGCAAGTGACGGGTTCATTGACATCGCAATAAGCCTAGCTGTACCCTCAATACAAACATATGGTCCAATTTTATCAACCGCCAACAGTGTTATTCCCTCAAGTTCAGCTGAACCAGCCTCTATGTCAGAAAGAATATTGTTTATTTTTCCGTTGAACCTAAGTCCGTTTGCAATTAAATCTCCCGCATCTGTAATCAGGAAAGAACTATCGGTTAGGTTTTCCCAAACAGGAAGTTGCAGCGTGTAGACTAAATTCAAATCGCACATACCAATTTCAAGTTCCGCCTTGTACCAGTTTACGTATTCAGAAATTGAACTAACCAACCCATCTTTTACGTCTAAAACCGCAGAGACCGCAGCATTCTTGATAGATTCACTGTCAGAGCTTAATCCCATTATGGTCATTTCTCTTTCAATGTCGTTTACTGGCGTGTAAAATTCAGAGTTAACCTCTCCAACAGCCCACGAGTGAAGGACAGTTTTTCTGTCCGTTTTTTCAAGTAGCTTCATATTATTTATTTTTTGAACTACGTAAAACCATCGCATTAAACTTGATTGATTCAGGAGTTACTTTACCGATCAATTTAACCATTGCTTGTTTGCTGTTGATGTTTTTGTGGATTTGTAAGTTTTTCATAATATTTGTTTTTGTTTGATGATGTAAAGGTAGTTATTTATCCGGATAAAACAAGAGGCGAGTGAAAATAATTGCAATTATTTTTGCAACATTGGCGTTACATAAAAAGCCCGTCGTTAAACGGGCTTTGAATTATAGATTTTTAATGTATTGCCGTATCAAGTCAATACGTTCATAAACAGGAACAATAGATTCTTTGTCCCTATCCAAAGAGAATCTTTTTATTCGAAGATCAATTTTGATATTGCTGTACGTCATTTCTGCTTTCACTTCGTCGTATAAATCAGCTTCCAAGTCGTCCATTTCCATTTCTCTAGCCCTTGCCCATGCTTCGTTCATCACTAGGCGTTCAGGAGCATCTAAAAGCGCATAGACTAACCCAAATTTAGGTTTATCCCATAATTCCAAATAACCTTGTCCCTGATATCCATATCCGTCAATTGGTATTTCGGTGTGAAATAAAGGAAAAGTGTCTTGTGACCAGCTATTTTTAATATCTTCTATTGAGTCGGGTAACACAACATCAGCTTCGCCCGTTAAATATCCATTGGTCTTTCTCTCTGTATTTTTTTCGACCTTACCCCATCCGTAGTAATCCGCAGCAAGCTTTATCGCTTCTGTCTCGCAATAATTTCCTTTAGATGTATATTTCGATCTAAAATTAGTTTTACGCCCGTAGAACTCAGGCAATGACTTGATCCATTTATGGACGTACGACATGCATGTTACAGAAAGCAGGTCACTTTTCTTTTTTGGATTGGTCATTATCGATCCGATTCCTGAACAATTACACTCAAACTCCTTGCTTAACTGCATCCTGTATTAAAATTAAGTTGTCATCAGATAGATTATACGCACTACGAATTGTAGTTAATGCTTGATCTAGTGTTGTTTTTCCTTCCCTCACACCGTCGATTGCTTTCTGCCAATTCTTATTTGTAGGAAGAAATTCCGGCAAAGGCGCCTTTTCAAAAACTGGCGCAACGTCTTTCACTCGCAACGCCTCCATGTTTTCGCCAAATGCTCTAATTTTAACAACATACAATGTGAGATAAAGTCCTATCCAATCTTCAACAAAAGGACTTCCTGCAACTTTTGTGATTGCTTTTGCGTTTATGCTATTAACAATCATTGGTTTTTGTCCTTCCAAATGCAAGACTAAACCTTGGTTTTTCTCAGCATTTTTTAGCTCTTCTTTTTTTACTCCAGTAATTTTGACTACTAGTTCGATTGTTTTACCATCCTCCGGCATCAATTCGAATGCCCCGATGTAATTTACATCTCGTAATTTTTTGTAGTGAGTCTTTTCCATTTTTTATAAAAATAAAGCAACCCAAAATCAGGTTGCTAGTGTAAATTTAAGGGTAATAAGCTTGCTGTTTTGTAACGATGTTATTGCAGAGATTTGTACGCTTCGTAAATAGCCTCTATTTCTTTTGCTGATATTGTTACTTCTTGTACTAGTGGTAGCCTAGACTTATTTACTTCAATCGTGGCTTTGTTCTTGAAAACTCGAATAGGAATGTCTGTGTTCTCACCTATTACTATTTCAGTAGGTTTGTTTTCTTTTTCAATCCAGGCTTCGGCAGCTTCACGGGTGCTGAAAATTTTATATGTTGAAGGGGTGCTTATTGCCGGAAAATCATTATCTCCCTCGCATGTGCCCGAATCATCGCTAAAAACAAAACATTCGCAGTGATACAAATCTAGCCGCCATTGTTTTAGTCCACCTAAATATTTCACTCCCCAAGCTTCATCACCCGAATACAGCCTTACGACATCTTCACTAAGAATGATGAACTTTTTTATATTTTCTAAGTACGCTACAAAATCTACAATAGAAATTTCTTCGCCCTGGTATCCATTTGAAAACCAAAAACCACCCTTATTTCTATGACCAAACTGATCTAAACGTGGATTGTCGTAGGGCTGGCATTCGACTCCATACGCTTTGCAGATCGCAATAATTTTGTCTGCCTGCTTTTCATCGTTCACGATGATATGGTCTTGTTTTTTCATTTTATTTTTTATTTAATTGTTCTATATTTACCGTTTTACCGGAGTTAGATATTAGTCCGTACACCGCTAGCGAAAGGATGAACGTTGCACCTACCGTCATGGTTACGACAAGGAAGCGATGGTATTTTTTATGAGGCTGTTTCATTTGACAAAGTGTTAATATCAATAGCTAATCCTGAACCAATAAGACCAAATACATCAAAGTGCCATTCAAAAAGTTTTTCAAACATTTGATATTGTTCAGGTACTCTTTGATGTTTACTGAATTCAATATGCAAAAATGAATAAGAAGGCTCATTATAACAAAAAGTACCTACTATACTTTGTGCATGATCTAATGAATATTCCAATTTATGCAAACCACCTTTTTGCTCAAGGCTATTAACTATGTAAGCATTCTCATTATATCTAAAAAGCTTAATAATAGGTACAAATGTAGATCCACCTATATTTATTTCTTTTGTCAAATCAGACATTGGTCTAAGTATTGGCTTATGATAAACACTAGTCAATTCAGTTAATGAATACAATCCATTTTTATCATCATCCCATTTTACACCAACAACGTTAGGAGTGTGCTCGGGAGCAGTCAGTCTTGACATGGTACCTAAGTCAAATTTATCCCCTGTATGCGTAAAATTTGCGTCAGCCCAGTAACTCACATTGTCAAAGGCGTATCTTAAACCATAAGGTAGATATGGCGCAAGGTGCTTAAGTTCCAGCTTATCCATTTGACACCTCCGATTCTGCAATGCGATTTTTTAACAGCGTAATCACATTGTCTATCTGATAATAGTCGTAAGTTTCATATTGAAAAATATGAACATCATCTACGATGGAATAAATACGAACACACTTTGCGCTCGGTTGATGATAGAAAATAGCCCCCTCAATTTCCATGGAGTAGGCTAAGCACTGTGCTATTTTAGCTTTAATTTCTGATGAAATTGGCTCGTTTACCAATTCATTTTTAGCAGATACACTGCCGTTTGTTTCTGATGCGTTCATTTTATATGATTTTAAGGTTGTTCATTTAAAGAATTTATCAAGGCGTCTGCCATTGCTACTGCTTCTTTGGCTATGTTTTTGTGAAATCTATTGTGATCTGCGGCAATATAACCTTGCATTGCAACCATAGCGAACTGCTCACGTTTGGTTAATCCTTTTTCATGACGATTATCACTAGCATATCCCGTTGCCGGTTCATTTCCGTTTGTTTTCATAAGTTAAAAGTTTTCGTTGTCTGATTCGATTAGTTGAGCCGACTTGAAGCCGATAGCCATGTTCACTAATGATAAGGCCATGAATGAGGTTGCGATGATTGTTAGCATAATGTAAGTCGTGTTGTTTAGCACATGACAAGTATCGGAATAATGTTTTATATATGCAAATTAATAATACAAATTATATTTAATTAATTTACTTCTTGTATTATTGATATCTATTATATAGATTTGCTGAATGGAAAAAACAAACGCAGGCCGACCAATGTCGGCAGAACCAACAAAGCAAATAAACGTAAGGGTTAGGTTATCTAAGCTTCAAAATCCTAGATTGCAAGAAAAGATAAAATACACTTCTTTTAGTAATTATGTGAATAGTCTAATTGATAACGACATTATGAATGTTCCTGAAAAATAATAATATGATCATTCAAGACGCAATATCAATCGTTTTCGCTTTCGCAATAATCGTGGCTATACTATACGTTGCCGTTTGCGAGTGGAATTTTAAACATAATAAAAACCGTAAATCTTAAAACTATGCTAACCGAAAATCAAAAAACAAATGCACTGTGCGTCATCATATTGGTCGTAATAGTTTGTGTAATGTTCTATTTAGGCGATCACTTTACAAATTACTAGGATGGAAAAAGAAACTTACGGAGTTGAGGTTGGTGATAAGATCACCTGTCACTGGGAGAATTGGGAAGAGGATAAAAACATGAAAGCTACAGGTGTAGTCCATACTGTTGATCATGATGACTCTTTCAGTAAGGATGTTGCAACATTCAGATTTAAAAATTACAAAGGAACAGAGTGTTGGTTCTGTGGGTGTCCAACTAAAATCGTTAAAGGTTAGTAATTACTTTCGGGGTGTATTTTTTAATTAATTATTTAAGAGTTGTATAATGGAAAAATTAGAGTTAATAATATTGGCAAGGCGGTTTTTGAAAATGCATAATATCACTTCTGAATTATTCGAAATAGACAGTATGGTAGAATTTGCAGAACACCTGATGTCTACGGGGGTTCTTTTAGACGCAAAAGAATACAGCGTTCGATTTCATGATGCCGTAAAGAGAGTGTATGGTGAGGGTATTGAAGTTGGTAAATTGCTTTCTAACAACCCATTTTCAAGTGCCGGTAAGGAAGTAATGACACTTCAGGAGTGTAAGGATGAATACGCTAAAACTATAAAAGGATTTAAAGACTGAGACGCATTATTTACCGCTTCTGGTAAATTTTATTTGGAGAAACGTTTAAATGAAGTAGCCGAAATGTACGCCAATCAATTCAAGTCATCCCTTGCCGGTACGTTTAAGGTAGTCAGTGATGAAGATATTGCGAAAGAAGCTCATAACAGGTCTTATAAAATGGGAGATCAAGCGAAATTAATGTATACCCAGGGTTTTGAAGATTGTGGGGAATGGTATCGTGAACAATTAACTAAGTAATATGAATCACACAATAATTAAAGGCATCAAGTGTCTGGTTCTACAATGTATGACCGCAACAGTATGCGTTATGGCAATTACAGCATGCTTTCACGAAAGCAAGGTTAAGCCTATGGTCGATACTGCAACTAAAATAACCGATGATAACTATTTGCGAGACAGCTTAAGGCACGCTAGCATGGAAACTGATATTAAGGCTAGCAAAGAACGTTTTAGGTTGGAACGGAAGGCTAAAGCGGAAGGAGAAAGAAATGATTAAAGAAATAAAAACCGAAAAGTTTAAAGGCGTTGCCGTGCTTCTTCCAGACGGAACGATTAAACAAGAATTGCTGTACCACAAATATTCAGACGGTAAAGAGTACCACTTAATTAATTATTCATTTTCGGAATGGAGAACTGGTGGATTTATATTGTGGTACAAGGATTTTGGAGGTCGCAAAAACTATCCTAAAAAATACGAATTGCAGTTGATCGGGGTTGTTTCTGTGCTAACAGAGGAACAATGTGCAGATATTGTTGAATCGTTTATTGATTCAGAAATTGATTATGGAGCATGTCGTATAGAAGAAACATTTGCATTTCAAGATTACACAGATGATGAAAACGCCTTTGATTCAGCAAAAGAATCATTTCAATCATTAATTCAATCATTAGAATGTGAAGACGGCAATTGGATTATTCTTAAAAAATTGTAATTATGGTTAATAGATTAACCATAATTTATTATGAATAATTCACATAAAAAAGCCGACATAATTGTTTATGTCGGCTTTTTTACAGTAGTGAATAAATTTTTTATTGTTCATTGTAGTTTTCCGGATCAATGTTTTGTGACGAAAAGAAGTCGTCCAACATCCGGTCGAGTTCAATCATCAGCCTTAAGCCTTGACGAGGATCGTTTTTATAAGCTTTTTTAGCTCTTTCCAAGTGTTCAAAAAGCATTTCAACAGCGTTACGACTATCGAGCGACATGTTGTATTTTTTAAAGAACTTATCCATGACCTATGAATTAACTTTTGTGTTGGCAAGATTGGAGGTAAGGGGGCTAGAGGCAACACTCCCGCTTCCAATGTTAATTAAACTGTTCGTGTTACGGTTCAGCTGATCCGCAAGACTGTTCAACGTGGTAGCAAGGAATCCGGTTTGAGCCTGGAATTGTGCCGCTACTTGTTGTTGAGTTTGCAGGTTGGTTTGGGTAACATTGATTTCGATCTCTCTCTGATCCCTGTTCCTTCTTTCAGCAGCTAATTCATCACGAAGACCGTTGATAGTGTTCGTGTTGATTAAAGACCTGGTTGCTTCACCGTCCGAAAGAACAAGCGCACGTAAAGCACAGAACTGTTCAGAGTTGGCTACCTGGAATGTTGCCGCCTGATCTTTGATTGACTGCGTATTGTTCATTCCTGCGATAATTGACGCCATCGCACTACGAATAGCTTCTTTCTCGCCCTCTCCGATTCTGGTGCCTAAAGTGGTAAATTGATTGTTAAAACCAATGGTTTGATTTAACTCCGCCAGGAGTGCGTCGGTAAACTGGCCGTTCAGTCCGATTGTCTGTCCCTGCATTGCACTTAGCACATCAGTCTTTACCGACTCTACTAAAGGCAGTACGTTCGCTGCGTTTTGCAATGTAACAACCTTACTGGCAACATCGCCAGCCAAAAGACCTGCTACAGGTGCGACTTCTGCGGCTACAGGCGCCACGCCTCCATAAGCGCCAAATCCACGGCCGCCAAGTACTGATGCCAAAACCAATGCGCTAACCAGTCCGTCGCCCCCTAACCCAAGTCCGCCACCAACGACAGGAGCTATAGGTGTAGCGACGGGAGCGGCATAAGGTGCGATTGCCGGGGCGACTGCCGGCGAATATCCTGCTGGAGCAACCATAGTCGGGGCGATAATAGGGCTAAAAACGGCTTTTTCTGCTTCGATTCCCATGATATATTTTGTTTAAGTGAAATATAAATTTCAGTTATAATAAAATGTATCATGTAACAAAATATTACTACTTATTTTTAAGTAGTAATATTACACAACATGGAAGAAATCGACTTAAAGGAAGTTTCTGATATATTGGCGATTCGTATAATTGATATTGGCAATATCATCCGGAAAAAAAGAATTCAAGCTGGAATCACACAGCAAACATTAGCCTTTTACATATTGAACGACAAAGGCATGATTAGCAACATAGAAAGAGGGGCTTGTAATAACATCACTATTTATACGCTGATTAAAATAGCGAAAGTCCTAGATATGGATATCAAAGAATTAATCACTTAGTCCATGGCTTAAGCCAAAACGCAAGCCCAACAATAAGAACAATTCCTATCATCCAAAATTGACCGTTTCGATTGCTCGTCACGGTTTTTGTTTTATTTAAGGTTTTTGTAATCGTCTTTACGTTGTTCTTTATCTTAAGCTTTTCTAGTAAGCGATTATACGTCGTTTTAACGGTCTTTCTTTTTTCATAGCTGTTATCTGTCGCCTTTCCAGTTTTAGTCGTTTCCTCGACCTTTGTTGCCCTACCTTGGTCGTCTAAGTACGTAGTCTTAGTCGTTTCTGTGGTTTCGTTAACCTTTGCCGTTTGGCTGAACGCATCGTCTTGTGAGGTTAAGCCGGATTCCGATTGCTTGGTTTGGTTTAAGTCGGTGCTCGAAATATTTTGATTCTCCGTGGTTTGTTTGTTGGCATTCACTTTACGTGTTCCGCAGCCGATTGGAACCAAAGCGATAAGGCAGTACATGACAAGCCTAATTAGTTTTTCCTTCATCTTTCGTTTGAGTTATGTTGATGTCTCCACTGGTCGTTGTTGCTGGAGGGGTAGTTGAGTTCATTGTGTTGGCCATACTTTGGATAGTTTCATCTTTAGCAGAACTACTTTTGCTTCCTCCAAAATAGAATGTTGCTGTTAACAAGGCTATGTCCAATATTCGGTTATTTATACCCTCGGTTAGATGCCCGAACTCAAGTAGCGAACCAACACCAATAACCACCACAAAGGCTAAAATCGCCTGTGTTTTAGTCGAATGTATGAAGTCTAATATTTTCATATATTTAAGAAAGAATCACCAGGAATGAAGTCCTTCATTTTATATTTATATTGAAGTTGCTTTAAATTGTATCCAAGAGTTTTTTGAAAATGCGGATAATCTTTAAATGATTTCCAGTCACCGCCCCATTCCCATCCCTCTTCCTTAAAACATTTAACGACTAATTTCCAATTGGCATCTACGACCCAACTCATTTTCCCGTTCACTAAATTCACAAAATCTAATGCTAATTTATAGTTATGAATAGACTGACCGCCTTTTGCGTTAGAAACTTTTTCATCTGATTCATCAATCCTTCCGTCTCCATCATTGTCTTTTCCGTCAAACGGCTGATTATAGAGTGCATCCGAGCGCTCAAAACTCCTATAAACCTCCGTAATATAGGGATGAACACCTACTGGTGTAATTTTACACGCTTTAGCGTAGGCTCTTATTGCACTATCCCTGACGGCCGGGTGTAATTCGTTTAGCCTTTTAATTGATACTGCGTCCGTTGCCATTTATTTCATTTTTAAGCTATTACAAATGTAATGTCTCTGTTACATATTAGCAAGTTTAAAATATCCTACTTACATTCGGTCATTATTTAATCATAACAATTAACCATAAAACGGAAAACAATGGAATTGAATTTAGAAAAAGGTCAAAGGGTTGACCTGAAAAAAGAAGCACCCGGATTAACAGTAGCTATTATTGGTCTTGGTTGGGACGTCAACGCCGGAAATAGTGGCTCATTCGATTTGGACGCTTTTGCATTTTTACTGAAAGGCGGAAAATTAACATCTACTGCTGATGTGATTTTCTTTGGGAACAAAACAGCTCAAGGCGTAACCCATATGGGGGATAACCTAACGGGTGCTGGCGATGGGGATGACGAGCAAATTAAAATTGATTTAGCCGCTGTTGATGCCGCTGTTGATGAAATTCTGATTGGTGTTAACATTTATCAAGCAGTCACAAAGCGTCAAAACTTTGGCATGGTCAACAACTCCTTCATTCGCTTGGTGGATAGTGTAACTGGCGCTGAAATCCTTAAGTACGACCTAACCGAAGAGAGTTCTATCAATACTGGGTTTATTTTGGGAAAACTTTACAGGAAAGACGGAGAATTCAGATTCCAGGCAGTAGGAGAAGGGCTTAATGGCGACATTAACCAAATCGCTGATAAATACAAGTAAAATACACACACAATTATAAACCAAAACAAGGCGGGTTAATTCTCGCCTTGTTTGTAAAATTTAAAGTTATGATATTCACTTTCGCAGTATTAGTTTTAGGCATTTGGATTGAGAGTAAATTCTCTCCAGGGTTCAGTTTTGAAAATAGCACTGTTTATTTTCACTACACCAAGTCAAAAGGGGCAAGGAATAAGACCAAATTATTCAGCTACTAATGATTAAGCATTATTCATTTGATTTATGGCTTACACTCATAAAATCAAACCCGACCTTCAAGGAAGAACGGGCTATGTACTTTCACAAAAAATACAATCCTTTCAAAAGATCGTTGGCTGATATCAAAGACATCATTCGTAATGTTGATTTGTGCTGTAATTCAACGAACGAAATCGTTGGAAAAAACATCGATGCTTTAGAAATGTATTGCATGGTGCTATATCAAATCGGAAATGACTTGTCTGACTTCTCATCGACTAAAATTAATGAGATTTACAGCGACATTGAGGTAATTTTCTTTAGATACAAACCGACGCTGTTCGATGAAAATACCTTATGTACCTTATCTGCTTTGCACAACCAAGGCTCAACACTTTCTATTTTGTCTAATACCGGGTTTATAAAAGGGAAGACACTTAAACAATTCATTCAGACAAGCGACTTAAGTCAGATTCCGTTTAATTTTATGCTGTTTTCTGATGAAGTAGGCCTATCCAAACCTAATCCGATTTTTTTTGACAGAATACAGCATCATTTACCGATTAACGTATTCAAAAACCACATCCTGCATGTTGGAGATAATCCGAATGCAGACGGAAAAGGTGCTCAAGGCGTCAATATTCCACACTTCATTATAAACAATCCTCAAATTTCACCATTCACTATTAATCATTTATTAGATGAAACGCTATTCCCTGCATAAAATACATTCGGAAGATAAAATTCCGTTTTCAGCCACAGACTATTCAAAATTTAAGTTCGGGGATAAAGACATTGCCAGGGATTTCGGTTACGCACTGGCTGATGGGTACATAAAAGATCGTTTAATGTACATGGACGATTTAAAGATTGTAGTCATATCATCCCCTTATTGTTTTATACCAACCGCCACCTTTGCGATGAAAGATTATTTTGTACAAAGGATAAATATGTGGCTCGCTGAAACCGGACACCCGGTAGTAGAAGAAACAAAGATTCACCGGACAATCACGTATAAAGAAGACTATGGAGCTTTGTCAGCCGAAGAAAGAATTAATTTAATCGGTAAAGATGGGTTTCACATTGACAAATCATTTGTAGACGGCAAAATGCTCATGTTTTTAGATGACATTATCATTACAGGAAGCCATGAAAATGTAGTGAAAAGAATGCTGAAGGAATACAAAATTAATGCTGCTTTCGAATTCCTGTACTTTGCCGAGCTGGAAAACAAAAGTATTCATCCGAAGATTGAAAATGATTTAAACTTTGCGTTTGTGAAAGATTTGTACACCTTAGATAAGGTCATCAAGAATGAATCATTCCTTTTCAACACGAGGGTGGTTAAGTTCATGCTGAATGCTCCAGCTAGTGAGTTCAGTACATTCATCAGGTTTCAGAAAGAAGCGTTTCTACAGACGTTTATTCACCTTGCTATCGGCAACTCTTATCACACAATACCGGATTATCATTTCAATTTTACTACACTTAAAAATTATTTAAAAACATTTTAACTTAAAAATCATGATTGATTTAAACAAGCTCAATACCCGAAAAGAATTCGTTATCGAATTGAAAAAGAACATTGGTTTAGATGGGCAAAAGGCGCAAGTTGTCTTGGCGCTAGATTATTCCGGCAGCATGAGCCAATTGTACGGCAATGGCTCTGTGCAAAGCCTAGTAGAAAGATTAATGCCTATCGCTATGGCGTTTGACGATAACCAAGAGATAGATTTCTATTTATTTGAGAACGGATCAAGGAAAATGAAAGAGAATATCACCTTGTCGAATCTTGACGGCTACATTCAAAATAAAATAATTGGCAAGTATCAAATGGGAGGGACGTCCTACTCTCCAGTAATTAACGACATTGTAAAAGAGTTTGGAACGGCTAAAGCTGGCTGGTTTTCAAAATCAGAACCACTAGCTTATCCGGTGTATGTGATATTCATTACGGACGGAGAAAATGCCGATCGTTCTCAAGCCGAGAGAGCAATTACGGAAGCGAGTAAAACTGGTGTGTTTTTTCAATTTGTAGGCATTGGTGATTCAAGATTTAGTTTTCTGGAAAAACTAGATACGTTAAGCGGCAGGTTTATTGATAACGCCAATTTCTTTAAAGTCCGTGATTTAGCATCAATGAGTGAT
>Ga0247815_10001153_pt1 | contig 20456 bp, 20 predicted proteins | sample UWRJL194509B1_FD_181014 | JGI IMG/M metagenome (GOLD analysis project Ga0247815, IMG submission 181014) | Plant litter microbial communities from Arlington Agricultural Research Station in Wisconsin, United States - UWRJ-L194-509B-1 | ecosystem: Environmental > Terrestrial > Plant litter >...
ACGATGCTCACAATGCCGCTCGCGATGCCGGAGGCCGCGCCGATGACGAGCGCCGTCTCCTCTTCGCTGTTGACGTTGATGAGGGAGCCGAGGAGGGTCGCGACGAGGCTGATCGGTACCGAGATGATCTGGGTCGCGGTTTGGATGATGACGCTCACGAGCAGCGTGATGCCGAGCGTCTTCCAGAAGAAGCCGCGGGTGAGGGTCCACGAGCGTGCGATGGCAGCGCCGAGGGTGAGGCGTTCGAGCATGAGCACGCTCGGAACGAGGCACAGCTTGGTGGTGAGCCACAGCCAGAGCACCACTGCGCCGCCGCCAAAGACGAAGACGAGGGCGATCGTGGCGCCGGGGCCGGAGTCTGCCGAGACGACGGCGACCGCCGCGATCAGCAGTGCGACGACGACGATGACGATCATGACCGCGACGACGAGGAGCACCGACCAGCCGATGAGGGCGCCGATGCGACCCTTGGCGAGAGCCCAGAGTCCGGAGAATCGGAGGCGCTCACCCACGGTTCCGCGCGCGACCTCGAGTGACACGACGCCCTGGATGATCGCTCCGACCACGAGGGAGAGCGCGACGGGAATGAGCGCGGCGACGATGCCGATGCCGACGGCTCCCGCGACGACCTCAGGGCTGTCGTCGATCGTCGCGTTCTGAATACGACTGAAGACGGTGATCACCACGAACGCGACGATGATGCCGAGCAGGAGGATGATCGCGCCGTTGAACAGGAGGGCGACTCCGAGCGTGGGCTTGGGGTTGCGGCGCATGACCTGGAAAGAGGCGCCGAGGAGCGTTCCGAAGCCGAGCGGGCGCAGGGGGATGAGCCCCGGCTTGGGTGGCGGAGTCCAGGCGGGGCCGCCGACGATCGGCGGGGGCGGTGCGAAGCCGGTGCCGAAGACGGGTGCGGGCGGCGGCGGGTAGGCGCTGGGCGGCGGATACTCGCCGGGAGCGACCGGCGGCGGCGGTGTGTTGGCGGCCGGGGCTCCGTAGGGCGAGGGCGGCGGCGCGGGCTTTCCGGCGGGAGGCTGCCACGTGTTGTTGTCAGTCACCGGTGTGCCCCCTGGGTCGCGCTCCGCAGCAAAAGCTATTGACGAAGCCTCATGCTACGGCTTCACGACATTCATGCTTTCACACTCGACTACTCTTGTGCGAAAGCTTGGCTCTCCCCGTGTGACCCGGGCCGATCAACGATGAGGGTTATGAACGCCAAAATTCTTGTAGTCGATGATGACACCGCTCTGGCGGAGATGATCGGCATTGTCCTGCGCACCGAAGGTTTCGAACCCTTCTTCTGCGCCGACGGAACGGGCGCCGTGGAGGCGTTCCACCTGTCGAAGCCCGACCTCGTGCTGCTCGACCTCATGCTTCCGGGCATCGACGGCATCGAGGTGTGCGCGCGCATCCGAGAGGAGTCGGGTGTTCCCATCATCATGCTGACCGCCAAGAGCGACACCTCCGACGTCGTCAAGGGCCTCGAGAGCGGCGCTGACGACTACGTGGTCAAGCCGTTCAACCCCAAGGAGCTCGTCGCGCGCATCCGCACCCGGTTGCGACCGACACCGGATGCCCCGACCGGTTCACTCACGGTCGGTGACCTCAGCCTCGACGTCGCGGGTCACGAGGTGCGCCGCGGCGAGGACCGCATCAACCTGACGCCCCTCGAGTTCGAGCTCCTGCTCGCGCTCGCGCTCAAGCCGCAGCAGGTGTTCACCCGCGAGATGCTCCTCGAGCAGGTCTGGGGATACCACTACAAGGCAGACACCCGCCTCGTCAACGTGCACGTGCAGCGACTGCGCGCCAAGGTCGAGGTCGACCCCGACAACCCGCGCATCGTCATGACCGTGCGCGGCGTCGGCTACCGCGCGGGCAGCGCCGCCTAGGTTCTCGTGTTCGATCTCGATTGGCGCTCCTGGGTGCGCCGCCTCGCCGGGTTCTGGCGGGCGTCGCTCCAATTGCGTACCGTCGCGATCTCCGTGGCACTCTCGGCGCTCGCCGTGGGCATCATCGGCGCCTATATCTCATTCAGCGTCGGCAACAACCTGTTCACGGGGCGACTGGATTCCGCGCTCGACAGCTCGGAACGCTCCAACGTCGCGGCCCAGAACCGCTTCGACGCGACCGAGGAATCCGTCGGACTCGACCTCGAGCGCGCGATGGACAATGCGGCGCAGGCAGCACTGCAATCCGCCTCGAGCCCCGACCGCTCGACCCTCATCGCGATCCGTCGCACCGCGGGACAGAGCGGGGCGCGCATCCCGATCAACAAGGTCAGCCCGACGCTCGACGAGGCTGCCGTCATCTCGCCGGAACTCGTCGAACTCGTCTCGACGTCGACCGACCGCAGGCAGTACTGGCAGTCCGTTTCCCTCCCGCAGGAAGACGGCACCGTTGACCCCGGCATCGTCGTGGGTTCCGTGCTCGACGTGCCCAACTCCGGCCAGTACGAGCTCTACCTTGTTTTCAACCTGAGCGACACGCAGGCGACCCTGTGGTTCATCCAGCAGACACTGTGGCTCGGCGGCCTCGCCCTCGTCATCCTCATCGGCGCCGTCACCTACATCGTCGTGCGTCTCGTCGTCGGCCCCGTGCGCATGGCGGCCGAGACGAGTGAGAAGCTCGCCGCCGGCCAGCTCGAGGTGCGCATTCCCGAGAGAGGCGAAGACGTCATCGCGACCCTCGCCCGGTCATTCAACGGCATGGCCGCGAGCCTGCAGAACCAGATCACCAAGCTCGCCGCGCTCTCCCAGGTGCAACAGCGGTTCGTCTCCGACGTCTCGCACGAGCTGCGCACACCGCTCACGACGATCCGGCTCGCGGGCGACGTGCTCTACGACCAGCGCGACACCTTCCCTCCCGCCACCGCGCGCACCGCCGAGCTCCTGCACACCCAGGTCGAGCGCTTCGAGCTGCTCCTCGCAGACCTCCTCGAGATGAGCCGCTACGACGCGGGCGCCGTCGACATGGAGACCGAGCCGACCAACCTCGTGCGGCTCGTCGAGGACGCCGTCGACTCGGTGTCCACGCTGGCCAGCTCCAAGGGATCCGACCTGCGCCTCGTCGCACCGGGCGGCTACTTCGAGGCCGACGTCGACGCGCGGCGCATTCGTCGCATCCTGCAGAACCTGCTCGGCAACGCCATCGACCACGGCGAAGGCGAGCCGATCGTCATCTACGTCGACAGCGACACGTCAGCCGTCGCCATCGCCGTGCGCGATTTCGGGGTCGGGATGTCGCCTGCCGCCATGGAGCGCGTCTTCGACCGGTTCTGGCGCGCCGACCCCTCGCGCCAGCGGGTGACGGGTGGCACGGGGCTCGGGCTCGCCATCTCCCTCGAAGACGCCGCCCTCCACGGAGGCTGGCTCGAGGTGTGGTCGGCACCCGGTGAGGGTTCCTGCTTCCGCCTGACCCTGCCGCGCGTGCGCGGCGTCGCGCTCGTCAGCTCGCCGCTCGAGCTGCCACCCGTGGACGACATTCCGGAGCGGGAGGCCCTCGATGCGTAGACCGATCACCGTGCTGTCGCTCCTGCTCGCGGCCACGCTGCTGGCCGGCTGCGGCGGCATCCCCACCGGCGGAAACCCGGTGGCGGGCGACCCGATCGACGACGACGTAGAGATCGAGATCGGCTTCGCGCCGCAGGGGCCACGACCGGGGTCGACGCAGGAAGAGATCGTGCAGGACTTTTTGCGCGCCGCGACCAACCCGCAGGGCGACTTCGCCATCGCGCAGCAGTTTCTCACCACCGACTTCGCCGAGAAGTGGGACCCGGATGCGAGCGTTCTCGTGCGCTCGAGCGTCGGAACGACCGAGCCGATCTCCGAGACGTCGCTCGACTTCACGTTCACGACCTCGGCTTTCGTCGACGCTGAGGGGCACTACAAGGAGCAGCGCGACTCGAACACCGCGACCCTCAACTTTCAGCTCGTGAAGGTCGGCGACGAGTGGCGCATCAGCTCGGCGCCCGACGGCATCGTGCTCGCCGACGGTCAGCTCGACGACGTGTTCCGCGAGTACGGGCTGTACTTCTTCGACCCGAGCTACGACTACCTCGTGCCCGACGTGCGGTGGTTCCCCAACCAGGGGCGGGTGGCATCCCGCGTCGTGACGCAGTTGCTCGCCGGGCAGTCGAGCTGGCTCGGCAACGGCGTTCTCGTCTCGGCCTTCCCAGCCGGAACCGCGCTCGGCCCCGACTCCGTCTCGATCAGCTCGGGCGTCGCGAGCGTCGACCTCACCGAGGAGGCGCGTGCCGCGAGCAACACCGACCGCGACCGTATGCGCCAGCAGCTCGTGACGAGTCTCGCGAGCCTGTCGAACGTGTCGAGCGTCGTCATCACCGTCGAGGGCACGCCACTCTCCGTGCCGGTCTCGGGCAGTGCCGGGGCAAACTCGAGCCCTGAGATCGAACCGCTGCCGCTCGTCGGGCGCATCGGCGGCGACACCGACGAGTTCGGCTACATCATTGCCGACGCCATCTCGCCCCTCCCGGTTCTGAGCGCACGCATCATTGCCCTCGAGCCGCGTGCCGTCACCCTCGCTCGCGGCGGCAAGCGCGCTGCGGTTCTCGGCAACGGCGGGGTCTTCGCGGTCGGCTCGGGCGACTCAGAGCCCGCGCTCATCGACAAGCGCCCTGGCCTCGTGCCGCCCTCGATCGACAACGGGGGCTTCATCTGGTCGGTTCCGCGCTCGAACGCCGCAGCGCTGCTCGCCATCCAGCCCGACGGCACCAAGCACACGATCGTCTCCGGCCTGTCGAGCGACGCCCGCGTCATCTCGATGGATGTCTCGCGCGACGGCGCCCGCATCCTGGTCTACGTGTCGATCGCGGGTAGCCCGCGGCTCTACGTCGCGGGGATCACCCGCCAGGACGGCGTGCCCACCGGTCTCAGCGAACTCCAGCTGATCCCGGTCGGCGGCGGCGCACCGCTCGACGCGACCTGGGTCGACGACAGCACGGTCGCGACCCTCTCAACCGCCGACAACACGACGGCGGTCACGGCCTGGATCATCGGCGGCCCGAGCGAGAGCGTCGGCACCCTTCGCGGCGGCAAGGCGATCGTCGGCGGCAATGACGGTATCGACGGGCTCCGCGTGCTGACGAGCGACGGCGAGGTCTACGGCCCACGAGGCTCGTCCTGGCAGCGCACCGCCACCGCCTCCTTCATAGCCACGCAGCAGTAGCGTTCTCCACAGTTTCACCCGCGGCCCGACGCAGTCTCTCGCGACCGGGTGATCATGGCGAATGGATGTCACGGGCGCCCTCCTCGACGCACTCGCGCTGGTGTCGCCGGTCGACTGCGCAGGGTGCGGGCGGGTCGACCGCGCGCTGTGCCCGGGTTGTGCCTCCACTCTCGCCGCGCGGGTCACCGTGCACACCCTCGACGACGGAACCCCGGTGTGGGCCGCCCTGCGCTACGAGGGCGCGGTGCGCAGGGTCATCCTCGCGTTCAAGGAGGCCGACCGCACCGACCTGACGACCGCGCTGGCCCGGCCGTTCGCCGCCGCGGTGGACGCCGCGCTCGCGCACCTCGGGGCGGCGAGGCTCACGACCGTGCCGCCGAGTCGCAGCGGGCTCGCCCGGCGCGGCTACGACCCGGTCACCCGCCTCCTCGTGCGGGCAGGGCAGCGCCCGGTGAAGTCGCTCGTCGCGGTGCGCGCGGGAGATGCGCAGAAGTCGCTCGCGGTCGCCGAGCGACGGGCCAACCGCGAGGAATCCCTGAGGGCGCGCCGACCGCTCGACGGCTGCCGACTCCTGCTCGTCGATGACGTGCTCACCACCGGCGCCACCCTGGAGGAGGCAGCCCGCGCGATCCGGGCGGCGGGCGGGGAGGTGTGCGGCGCGGCGGTGCTGGCATTCACGCCGAAGTTGTACGGCTCAGGGTGATTACTTGTCCAGTTCTCGTGACTTTGCCAGACCGCAGGGCTAGGTTGGGCGAAAAGGCGCGAAAGTTTAACCGCCTGGTACCCCCTGGCGGCGCGTCCTACGGCTGGGAGGTCACCATGGAAATTTCTGTTACCGGACGCAACGTTGGCGTTACGGATCGATTCCGTGAATACGCGACTGAGAAGGCTGAAAAAGTCGGGCATCTTGCCGACAAGGCCATCGCGTTCGAGATCAAGGTCACACGCCACCACGAGACCCGCGGTTCAAGCGGAGACGACCGGGTTGAACTCACCCTCGTCGGCCCTGGCCCCCTCGTGCGCGCTGAGTCCAGCGGCTCCGACAAGTACGTCGCCTTCGACCTGGCGATGGGCAAACTCGTTGAGCGCATCCGCCAGGCCAAAGACCGCAAGAAGGTGCATCGTGGGCAGCATCGCCCGACGTCGCTGCACGATGCGGCGGGCCGTGGCTTCAGCGACATCGACCTGACACCGGCCGCTCCCGAAGTGCTCGAGAAGGTGCGCACCGGCGCCATCGACGTCGTGAGCGAGAACCCTGAGGTCGACGAAGACGAGGAGTACACCCCCGTCGTCATCCGCACCAAGACCTTCGGGGCGACCCCGATGACGGTCGATGACGCGCTCTACTACATGGAGCTCGTCGGCCACGACTTCTACCTCTTCATCGACAAGGAGACCCAGCGTCCGAGCGTCGTCTACCGCCGCAAGGGCTGGGACTACGGCGTGATCGGGCTCGATCAGGATGCCGAGACGTCGACGACGGATCAGCTCGCCGGAGCGGGCGCGCGGCGCTAAAGCAGTCGCAGAGGGGGTGGATGCCGCGGCATCCACCCCCTCGTGCTGTTAACCGGCTACGCGCTGGGCGTAACCCACCTCAGCCCTGACTCAGGTTCCTGCGGAGTTGCTGGGTAAGATTGGCACGGCTGTGCGCCAGGACGGCGCGCAGGACACGACAAGTTGTGGAGTAACCGGTGGCCAACGTTCTCGAACGCGTTCTTCGTGTGGGTGAGGGTCGACTGCTTCGTCGCCTCAAGAATTACGCAGATGCCGTCACGCACCTCGAAGACGACTTCACGTCGTTGACCGACGACGAACTGCGCGATGAGACCGTGCAGCTGCGCGAACGCTACGCGAGTGGCGAGTCGCTCGACGACCTGCTTCCCGAGGCTTTCGCCGCCGTTCGTGAGGCCGCGCGCCGCACCCTCGGCATGCGCCCCTTCGACGTGCAGGTCATGGGTGGAGCCAACCTCCACCTCGGCAACATCTCGGAGATGAAGACCGGTGAGGGCAAGACCCTGACCGCAGTGCTCCCCGCCTACCTCAACGCGATCGCCGCACGCGGCGTGCACGTCATCACCGTCAACGACTACCTCGCGAGCTACCAGTCGGAGCTCATGGGCCGCGTTCTCCGCGCGCTCGGCATGACGACCGGTGTCATCCTCTCGGGCCAGACGCCCGAGGAGCGCCGCGTGCAGTACGCCGCCGACGTCACCTACGGCACCAACAACGAGTTCGGCTTCGACTACCTGCGCGACAACATGGCCTGGCAGGCGCAGGACATGGTACAGCGCGGCCACTACTTCGCGATCGTGGATGAGGTCGACTCGATCCTCATCGACGAGGCACGCACCCCGCTCATCATCTCCGGCCCCGCATCGGGCGAGGCGAACCGCTGGTTCACCGAGTTCGCTGGGCTCGCCAAGAAGCTCGTTCCCGACGTCGACTACGAGGTCGACGAGAAGAAGCGCACCGTCGGTGTGCTCGAGCCCGGCATCGAGAAGGTCGAGGACTACCTCGGCATCGACAACCTCTACGAGTCGGCCAACACGCCCCTCATCTCGTTCCTCAACAACTCGATCAAGGCAGCAGCCCTGTTCAAGAAGGACAAGGACTACGTCGTCATGAACGGCGAGGTGCTCATCGTCGACGAGCACACCGGTCGTATCCTCGCCGGCCGCCGCTACAACGAGGGCATCCACCAGGCGATCGAGGCCAAGGAGGGCGTTCAGGTCAAGGCCGAGAACCAGACCCTCGCGACTGTCACGCTGCAGAACTACTTCCGTCTCTACAACAAGCTCTCGGGCATGACCGGTACGGCCGAGACCGAGGCCGCCGAGTTCATGGCGACCTACAAGCTCGGTGTCGTCGCGATCCCCACGAACAAGCCGATGCTGCGCAAAGACCAGCCCGACCTCGTCTACAAGAGCGAGCAGGGCAAGTTCGAGCAGGTGGTCGAAGACATCGTTCAGCGTCACGCCATCGGCCAGCCGGTGCTCGTCGGAACCACGAGCGTCGAGAAGAGCGAGCTGCTCTCCAAGATGCTCGCCCGCCGCGGCGTCAAGCACGAGGTGCTCAACGCCAAGAACCACGCGCGTGAGGCTGCCATCGTCGCGCAGGCCGGTCGCCTCGGCGCCGTGACCGTCGCCACCAACATGGCCGGTCGTGGAACCGACGTCATGCTCGGCGGCAACGCCGAGTTCCTCGCCGTCGCGCACATGAACAAGCAGGGCCTCAACCCGGTCGACTCTCCAGAAGAGTACGAAGCGGCATGGGATGGCGTCTACGAGCAGGTCAAGGGCGAGGTCGAGGTCGAGGCATCCAAGGTCGTCGAAGTGGGCGGGCTCTACGTGCTCGGCACCGAGCGCCACGAATCACGCCGCATCGACAACCAGCTGCGCGGACGCAGCGGCCGCCAGGGCGACCCGGGCGAGAGCCGCTTCTACCTGTCGCTGCAGGATGACCTCATGCGCCTGTTCAACTCCGGTGCCGCCGAGGCGCTCATGGGCCGCGGCAACGTGCCCGACGACCTCGCCATCGAGTCGAAGGTCGTCAGCCGTGCCATCCGCTCGGCGCAGTCGCAGGTCGAGGGCCGCAACGCGGAGATCCGCAAGAACGTGCTCAAGTACGACGACGTTCTCAACCGCCAGCGCGAAGCCATCTACGGCGACCGCCGTCACATTCTCGAGGGCGACGACTTGCAGGACCGCGTCTCGCGGTTCCTCGAAGACGTCATCACCGAGGTCGTCGACGTGCACACCGCCGAGGGCCACTCCGACGAGTGGGACTTCGACGCCCTGTGGACCGAGCTCAAGACGCTCTACCCGGTCGGCATCACGATCGATGAGGTGCTCACCGAGGCAGGCGCTCGTGGCAAGGTCACCGACAAGCTGCTCCGCGAGGAGATCCTGTCTGACGCGAAGGTCGCCTACGACAAGCGCACGCAGCAGCTTGGCGAGCCCGGCATGCGCGAGCTCGAGCGTCGCGTCGTGCTCAGCGTCATCGACCGCCGCTGGCGCGACCACCTCTACGAGATGGACTACCTGAAAGACGGCATCGGCCTGCGCGCCATGGCGCAGCGCGACCCGCTCGTCGAGTACCAGCGCGAGGGCTTCGCTCTCTACCAGAGCATGATGGGCCAGATCCGCGAGGAGACTGTCGGCTTCTTGTTCAACCTCGAGGTCGAGGTGACCGGGGATGGCGCGAACGCGTCGGCCCCGCAGGTCGCGGCTCGTGGCCTCGGTGGCATCCAGGCTCCCGCAGAGCGCCTCTCGTACTCGGCTCCGAGCGCGGACGCCTCCGGTGAGGTCGAGGTGCGCAACCAGCGCGGCCAGGTGCAGCAGGCGGAGACCCGTCGCGCCCAGCAGCAGCAGGCGGCGAAGCAGCCCCCGGCCCTCGGTGCGTTCGGCCAAAAGGTCGACGACGCTCCGGATTCCGCCGCTCCCGTGAACCGCGCGCAGCGCCGGGCGCAGGAGAAGCGCGGCAAGTAGCCCTCAGCAGTCACTGACTCGCATGTTGTGGTGGGTTCCCTCGCGGAACATCCGCCACAGCATGCGAGTCGCTGTTTAACCGGTGATCGAGCTTGTCGAGATCAGGTCGAGCGAAGCCGAGACCTCACAGAACGTTGATCGCCGACGCCCGCCACCGGCCGTCGAGTCCTTCGAGCCTGATCGCCACCGCTCGCGTGCGCGCCCTGCCTCGCACGATGATGACCGACTCGATGACGCCGTCGCGGGGTTCGCAGATCGACATCGAGCCGATCGCGAATGCCGGGCGGGATGCCACGACGCCCTTGACCTGGCGTGCCCGCGACGAGAGCACGACACGTTTGAGTAGGTGGCGGTACACGTCGTCCGTCACCCATCTCGCGATCTGTTCGAGCTCGCGCGCTCCGGCGAGAATCTCGATGACGCAGCGCGTGAGGTTCTCGAGCAGGGGTTCTGGATCGGGGAGCTCCGCGCGAGGGCTCGGTTGGGCGCCGAAGAACTCATCGGGGATGAACCGCGCGCGGATGGGTTTGGAAGGAAGGCTGCCTCTGGCCGGCGCAGGTCGAGCCGAGGATACGGAACGTGAGGGCGCGGGGGAGGCGGACACGGGTGGAACAGGCACGGATGGAGCAGGCACAGCTGGATGCGTCGCGGGGATACTCACGTCGGTCCATTCTCTCTGGGCAGCGTGCGATGTGGGGGTAGGGGTGAAACAAGCTGTCCACCCCCAATGGGGTGACGAAACTCAACCAGAATTCGCCTCACTTGTCTAGTGTCTTGTCTCGATTGTGGATAACGCGCAGAATCGGAGGCCGTGCAGGGATAGCGTCGCCGCATGCGGTGGGACAACCTGTTCGATGACCTCGAGGGCCAGCTCGAGCAGGAGCTCACGGCCGAGGAGGTCGACCTGCAGGCCGAGGAGGAACGCATCCGGCTCGGTCGCCTCTCGTTGCGCGATCGCATCCTGTCGATCCACGAGGCGCAGGAGCGGGGCAGCGACTACTCGATCCGCCTGAGCCTTGCCGACGGCTCGACCCTGCGCGTGCGGCCGACGACGTTCGGGCGGGACTGGCTCGCCGCCGACATCGTCGAGAGCGGCATCCACGGCCAGTGCATTGTGCCCCTCGCCGGTATCGCCGGGCTCACCCTCACCCGCCAGCAGGTCGCGGTGAGCATGGATGCCGCGCCCGGCGAGACGAGCGCGCGGTCACTCGCCGCGCGGCTCAGCCTGCCGTTCGTGTTGCGCGACCTGTGTCGGCGCCGCAGTGGAATCGAGCTCGTCACGACCACGGGGCCGGTCTTCGGAACCATCGACCGAGTGGGCCGCGATCACCTCGACCTCGCGGTGCACGAGAGGGATGCCCCGCGGCGCGAGGCCGACGTCGCGCACTACCGCGTGGTGCCCTTGTCCCAGGTGGTGCTCGTGCGCCTGTGACCCAGCGTGAGTTCGGGAACGCTGTCGAAGTCTGCCTGCTGCCACAGGTTCATCCGCCGGGTCTCTTCGTACTTCGCCTCGATGAACGACTCGAGCACCGTGCGTTCGATGCGCCACGCGCCTCGGCCGCCGATACGGATGGCGGGGAGCTCGCCCGAGCGCACCAGCAGGTACACCTGGTTGGCAGAGACGTTGAGCAGCTCGGCAGTGTCGGCGATGGTGAGGAACCTCGCGAAGCCATCGGTGTCTCCCTGATTCATGATCCGATTATCACTGCGCTCGCCAAGCGAAAACCGGGATGTGGATAACTTCGGCACCGGGCAGGTGTGCAGCACACGATGGTCACAGTCCAGTGGAGGAGAGACATGACCAAGGATGCCGCGGCGGCGCCCACGCGCAAGCGAATCTGGTTCGACCCGAGGTTCGCGATCGGGCTGGCCCTCATCGTGGCATCCGTCGCCGGAGTGTTCGCGATAGTGAACGCTGCCGACACGAGCGTGCGTGTGCTCGCGGCGCGCGAGCCGCTCAACCCCGGCGACATCGTCGCCGCGAACGACCTCGTCGTCACGAGCGTGCGGCTCGACGGGGCGCTCGACCACTATCTCGTGGCAGGGGACATCCCGGCCGACGGTGTCGTGCTGTCACGGCCGATTGCGGCGGGGGAGTTGGTTCCCGCGTCCGCTGTCGGCTCCGCGGCGGGCCTCCGACAGTCGTCCATCGTGATCACCGTCAACGGGCAGCTGCCGGCATCGGTGGGTCCGGGTTCCGTCGTGGATGTCTGGGCGGCACGCGAACTCGAGTCGGGCACGTTCGGGGCGCCGATCGTCGTCGTGTCGTCGGCGACAGTCGTGCGCATCGTCGACTCGGAGGGCATCGTCGTCGATGACTCCTCCGGCACCGTCGAGGTGCTCGTGCCGCGGCTGCGCATCGCTCGTGTGCTGGAGGCGATTGCCAACGACGACGCGCTCTCCCTCGTGCCGACGAGCATCCCGGTGAAGGGCTGACATGCGCATCGCCCTCGCCGTGCCGCGCCCCGTCGAATCCCGCCTCGCTCGCACAGCGCGTCGGCACGGTCACGAGATCGCGCTGTCGGCGGCCGACTCGTTCGAACTCGTCGCCGGACTCGACGCCGCCCGCCCGGAACTCGCGCTCGTAGCGGCGACACCGGCAACGCTCAGCGCGGGCGTGCTCACACAGTGCGATGCGCGTGGCATTCGGGTGCTCGCAATCGTGGACACGGATGCCGAGCGTCGCCACGCTCGCGACGTCGGCCTGTACGAGACGCTCGCCTCAGAGTCGAGCTGGGACGACATCGACGCGATGCTCGACGGCAGCCTCGACGAGCCGGCGAGCGACGAACCGCCGCGAGGCACGGTCATCGCGGTCTGGGGTCCGGCCGGGGCTCCGGGGCGCACGACGGTCGCGATCAGCATCGCCGTCGAGCTCGCGGCCGCGGGCAACTCGGTCGCACTCGGAGACGTCGACCCGCACAGCGCATCGGTGGCTCCAGCGCTCGGGATGCTCGACGAGGCGCCCGGCTTTGCGGCAGCGTGCCGCCTCGCCGGAACGGACAGCCTCAACCGGGCGGAGCTCGAGCGCGTCGCGCAGGTGTACCAGGGTGGCGGGGCATCCTTCTGGGTTCTCACCGGCATCGGCCAGCCAAGCCGCTGGCCGGAGCTCTCGACCCAGCGCGTTGCGACGACGATCGCGCAGTGCCGCGGCTGGGTGGACTTCACGGTGCTCGACACCGGCTTCAGCCTCGAGAACGACGAAGAGATCTCGAGCGACCTGTTCGCCCCGCGCCGCAACGCCGCGACACTCACGGCGGTGCGCGACGCCGACCACGTCATCGCGGTCGGCTCCGGAGACCCGGTCGGTCTCTCCCGCTTTCTCCGCGCGCACGGAGAACTCGTCGAACTCACCCAGCCGAGCCCCGTCACGGTCGTGATGAACAAGCTCCGGGCGAGCGCCATCGGCCTCGACCCCTCGGGGCAGGTGCGTCAGACACTCTCCCGCTTCGGCAGCATCGAGTCGCCCGTGCTCGTTCCCTTCGACCTGCAGGGGATGGATGCCGCGCTCCTGTCGGGCAAAACTCTCGCCGAGGTGGCCCCCAAGTCTCCGGCGCGGCTCGCCCTTCAACAGCTCGTGCGGACGCGGCTGCTCCCCGCGCGGGTGCCGCAGCGGCGGCGTGGGGTGAAGCGCCGGTTCTTCAGTCCCGCGCGGTAAGCCGGGCGGGATAGCCTAGACAGGTGTCGACCCTCAGTGATCTTGTCCAGGCCCAGGGGCGTTCCAGCGACGCTGACATCGAGTGGCTCCACCTGCTCGTCGGCGACTGGCAGCTCATCGCCGACCTCGCCTTCGCCGACATCGTTCTGTGGGTGCCAAGCGCCGAGGGCAGTTTCGTCGCTGTAGCTCACGCCCGGCCATCCAGCTCCGCGACCCTGTTCTACCGCGACTTCGTCGGGCAGGCGATCAAGCCGGAGTGGAAGCAGCAGGTCACCCAGAGCTTCGAGTCGAGCAGCATCGTCGACTCCGGAACCCCCACCTGGTACGAAGAGACCCCCACCCGCGTGCGGGCCGTGCCCGTGGTGCGCCGGCTGTCACCCACCGGATCCCAGGTGAGCGACGCACCGGTCGCCGTCATCACCCGCCACACCAACCTGAGCGAGGCGCGCACGCCCAGCCGCCAGGAGCTCACCTTCAACGAGTGCGCCAACGACCTCTTCGCGATGATCGCCTCGGGCGACTTTCCCGACCTCGGCGCCCCCACCGGTCCGCGCCGTGGTGCACCCCGCGCATCCGACGGTCTCATCAGACTCGACGTGGATGGCACTGTCACCTTCGCCTCGCCGAACGCCCTCAGTGCGTTCAACCGCATGGGTTTTGCCGGAGAGCTCGAGGGGGAATCTCTCGCGGAGGTCACCACCGCCCTGCTCCACGGTCGCCTCGTCGTGGATGAATCCCTGCCGCTCGTGGTCACCGGACGCGCGCCGTGGCGCACCGACATCGAGGCACGCGGCGTCACCGTCTCGGTGCGGGCCATCCCTATTCGCAACCGGGGCGAGCGCATCGGAGCCATGGTGCTCTGCCGCGACGTCACCGAGGTGCGGCACCAGGAGCGCGAGCTCATCACGAAAGACGCCACCATTCGGGAGATTCACCACCGGGTGAAGAACAACCTGCAGACCGTGGCATCCCTGCTGCGTATTCAGGCACGGCGCACCCACTCGGATGTCGCGCGCGAGGCTCTCGGCCAGGCCATGCGTCGCGTTGCCGCCATCGCCGTCGTGCACGACACCCTGAGCGAGGGACTCAACCAGAACGTCGACTTCGATGTCGTGTTCGACCGTGTGCTGCTGCTCATCGCCGAGGTGGCATCCAGTCACAACACGACGGTGCACCCCAAGTCGAGCGGAAGCTTCGGCAACCTGCCGAGCGAGTACGCCACCCCGCTCGCCCTCGCCCTGACCGAACTCGTCACGAACGCCGTCGAGCACGGCCTCGCGGGGCGCACCGACGGTGAAGTCGAGATCGTCGCCAAGCGCAACGACGAGCTGCTGCGCGTCAAGGTGCGCGACAACGGCGTCGGTCTGCCCGAGGGCAAGGTCGGCTCTGGTCTTGGAACCCAGATCGTGCGCACTCTCATCCAGGGCGAGCTGGGCGGAACCATCGACTGGCACACCCTCATGGGTTCGGGCACCGAGGTCACGATCGAGATCCCGATGACCTGGCTGACGAAGGCCTAAGACCGCACGACGTCGCCGGTAGCCGGGGTGCGCAACAGCGCGCCAACTGTCTGCTCCTTGGTGAGATAGCCCTGCTGGTCGAGCCAGGCGAACTTGCCGGTCGGGTCATAGGGGTCGGGCTTGGTGGGCGGGAGGTGGATGCCGCTGCGCTCCACCATCACGGCGAGCACCTCGCGGTCCCTCTCGTTGAGTGTGTGCCGCCGCCCCCGGAGGGTCAGAAACGCGTGCCGACTCCTGTGTCCGCCGATCGACAGGTAGAGGTCGTCGTGGCGTGCCGTTGGCAGGTGAGCCACCCACGCCTCGGTGACCTCGGCGAACGGGGTCTCCTCAGAACCGATGCGCAGCACGCCGGCGTCGAAGTCGACGACGGGGGAGGGGTTGCGGATGGCACCGACGACAACGAGGGTGCCGAGCGCCACAACATAAAAGGCTGCGACCGCAGCGATCGCCCACGCCCCGATCCAGTCCCAGAGCAGCTGGTTGCCGAACTGCAGGAAGAGCTGCAACACGATGAACGTCGTGAGCAGCCCGGTTCCGTACCTTCCTGACGCTGCAGCCCACAGGCGCTGCCAGAAGCTGAGCGTTGCGATCTCGTGCTGTCCGGTCATCCACTCAGTAGACGACTCGGATGCCGCGAAAGACAGCGGTTGACAGCCGGGCCGCGCTCACGAGCCGATTTCGGACAAATGAGCCGGCACTTTCTGGCTCTTTCGGCCGAAATCGGCTCGCGAAGCCACCGGGAGCCGAGCCCGAGCCACTCGCAAACAAAGAAAAGGCCCGCAGGGTTCCGGGTAAGGGAACCGCTGCGGGCCGTAGTGCTGGGTGCTAGGAGCCCTGCAAACTTCTGGAAACTAGGAGGCGCGGCGTGCGCGGGCGGCGCGGCGCTTGAGGGCGCGACGCTCGTCTTCGCTGAGGCCGCCCCAGACGCCGGAGTCCTGTGAGGTCTCGAGCGCGTACTGGAGGCACATCTCGGTCACGGAGCAGCGTGCGCACACAGCCTTGGCCTTGTCGATCTGATCGACGGCCGGACCAGTGTTTCCCACGGGGAAGAACAGCTCAGGGTCAGCGGTCAGGCAGGCAGCTTTGTCGCGCCAGTCCATGGGGCACTCCTTTTATTGTTGCGTTGCGCCTTACTTCGGCGCGCGAAAAATGCCCTTAATTCGGGTGGGGGCAAGTCAAGATGGGATACGCGCAGACGACCCTGTAGGCGCTAATCAACCTCCAATAGACTCTCATAGACCGGAATGCAAATCAATGGTTTTGTATGGGATCTCGCTGTGAGCTATTTACGAGGAGTTAACGTGCCCGAAACTTCGGAATCCTCGACTGTTGGCCCGAGGCATCCATTTCAGATCGCGCTCGTTGTCGTGCTCGCGATCGAGGCCGCGGGGCTCGCGGCCGCCACAGTGTTTCTCGTTCTCGAGATTCTCATCGCGCCGGCCGACTCGATCGCGAGCGCGATAGCGCTGGCCGTGGTCGCTGGGCTAGCAACGGCGTGGGTTGTCGCCATGTCCGTGGGGGCGTGGCGGGGCCAGTCGTGGGTGCGCGGCGCCGCGATCGTCGTGCAGGTGCTGCTCGGCGCTGTCGCGATCGGTAGCTTTCAGGGGCTCGTTCCGCGACCCGACATCGGCTGGATCCTGTTGATCCCGGCGATCGTAGTCGTATTCCTGATCTTCTCGAAACCGGTTCAGGCCGCCCTCAGGCGCCGCGACGGCTCGAACTAGGCTGCGAGTCCGAGCTTCTTGCGCAGCATGTTGAGGTGCCCGGTGGCCTTGACGTTGTAGAGCGCGTGCTCGATCTTTCCGTCGGCGTCGATCACGAAGGTCGAGCGCAGCGTGCCGGTAACGATCTTGCCGTAGAGCGACTTCTCGCCCCAGGCGCCGTAGGCCTCGTGCACGGCGACGTCCTGGTCGCTCAGCAGCGGAAAGTTCAGGTGCTGCTCGGCGCGGAACTTCTTCAGGTCGTCGATGTTGTCCTTCGACAGCCCCAGAACGACGTAGCCGGCGGATGTCAGCGCGCTCAGGTTGTCGCGAAAGTCGCACGCCTGCGTGGTGCATCCCGGCGTTGAGGCTGCCGGGTAGAAGTAGAGGATCACACGCTGCCCGGCATAGTCACTGAGCGAGACCGTCGCTCCCTCGTCGGAGACGAGTGAGAAGGCGGGGGCGACATCGCCGATTTCGAGGCGCGTAGAAGGCATGGGTACTCCGTGTTCACGAGGGGGTTAATCCCATGCTAATCTTGCTAGTCGGTTCGGGCTTACCTGAACTACGCACCTCTAGCTCAATTGGCAGAGCAACTGACTCTTAATCAGTGGGTTCCCGGTTCAAGTCCGGGGGGGGGCACCAGCAGCCCCGCTTCGGCGGGGCTTTTGTGTTTTCCGAGGCTGCACACCGGTCGAATTGCGGCAAAGTCGCTCAACCGGCGCGCGCGTGGCGACTGTGGCGCATTTTCGCGCGCCCCTCACACCCCGACGTTGTGATTGACCCGCAACACATTCGTCGGGTCGTAGCGCCGCTTCGCCGACCGCAATCGGTCGAGCGTGGCTGACGGGTACATGAGCTCGGTGACTTCTGCGGAGCGGGTGGGGGAGAAGTTGCCGTAGAGGCCCGTCACCCGGTCTCCGAGTGCGGCCCAGCGGGCACGGATGACCGGGTCGGCGTCGGCGGGGGAGTCCGGCCCGAGAAACGCCGCCGAGATGAGGAGCACCTCGGCGCCGCGATGAGCGAAGGCCGTTGCATCCACCGGCACGTCGTTAAAGGCGCCACGCAGGTACCGCACCATGAGCACCGCCGCCCCGAATGACTCGTGGGCGGCGACGAGCTCGGTGATGAGTTCGTCGCTGAAGTCGTTGGCGAACGAGTTGTTGTCGACGTACGGCACCTCGTTCTCGGGCTTCTCCATGCGCTGCAGCGCATCGACGTAGTCGCGCGGCCCGATCTGCGAGTCGGTGACGCCGGGCAGGTCGAGCAGCGGCTGGATGGCACGAGCTGCTGCCTCCTCGTCGGCTCCGCCCCAGCACACCAGCAACTGTGGCCCGGGGGCGAGCGCCGGAGCGGACGGATCGAAGCCCGGCAGCGCCAGGAACGTCACGTTCAGTTCTGCCGGCGACGAGCGCATGACGTCGCGCCAGGCGCGGAGGGTGTCGGCGAGGTTCGCGGGGTCGAGGCTGATGGTGCCGAAGACGACGCCGTTGAGCGGGTGGGCCTGGAACGTAAAGCTCGTGACGACCCCGAAGTTGCCTCCGCCGCCACGGATGGCCCAGAAGAGCTCTGCCTCCGAGTCAGCGGATGCCGTGACGATGGCCCCCGACGGGAGCACCACCTCGGCTGCGAGCAGGTTGTCGAGGGCGAGGCCGTACTGGCGGACCATCCATCCGACGCCTCCGCCGAGTGTGAGACCGCCGACACCGACCGAGTAGGTGTCGCCGGAGGTGAGGGCGAGGTGGTGTGGTGCGAGGGCCGCGGCCACGTCGCCCCAGACCGCGCCGGCGCCGACGCGCACGCGGTCGCCGTCGAGCACCTCGACGTCGGTGAACGTGGACAGGTCGATGAGCAGGGTGCCCGCGGAGTCGAAGCTGCCGTGGCCGCCACTGCGGATGCTCACTGCGAGATCGTGAGCCTGTGCATAAGTGAAAGCCTCAGCGACGTCTGAGGGAGAGGTGGCTCGTGCGATGACCGCGGGCGGACTGTAGAGCGCGAGTTCGGCGACTGCCGAATCGAACTCGGACGAATGGGGATGGAGAAACATGTGACTCCTCAGCATTGTGAACAGCGTTTACTTTAGGGCGCACCACTGACACGGCGCTAGCCTTCTCGCATGGTTCCGGCATCCACCCTCATGGCGTTCACGCTCGCTGCAGCACTGCTCGTGATCCTGCCCGGGCCGAGCGTCATCTTCGTGATCGGTCGGGCGCTCTCGATCGGCCGGGTCGGTGCGCTCCTCAGCGTTGCGGGCAACGCGATCGGGATGTTCCTGCAGGTCATCGGCATCGCCCTGGGCCTCGGCACCCTGCTCGAGCAGTCGGTGCTGCTGTTCTCCATCGTCAAGTTCGCCGGCGCGGCATTTCTCGTCTACCTCGGCATTCAGGCGATCCGGCATCGCAAGCGCACAGCGAGACCGGTGGATGCAACGCCCGTCAGCCGCACGCGCAGCCTCGTCGAGGGGGTCGTTGTCGGGGTGACCAACCCCAAGTCGATCGTCTTCTTCGTCGCAGTGCTGCCCCAGTTCGTCGATTCCGCCGTTGGATCGCTGGCGCTCCAGATGACCGAACTCGGCCTCGTCTTCGTGACCCTCGCCCTCATCTGCGACAGCGTCTGGGCGCTCGGCGCTGGGGCGGCACGTGACTGGTTCGGGCGCTCTCCGCAGCGGCTGTCGGTGCTGGGTGCCGGCGGCGGGGTAGCCATGATCGGGCTCGGCGTCGGGCTCGCGGCCACCGGTAACAAGCAGTAACTGACTTCCATCCGCCTGCCACCACAGTGTGGGTAGACGCATGGGTACTCCTCCCCATTGGGATTGTTATGCGAGGGTTGCTAACCTCTTGATCAATCGAAGACCGGCAAACCCCGGTCTCAGGACGAAGGGTTGCAGTCATGGCGAATGTAGATGTTGATTACCAGGCAATGTACGACGCCGAGGGCAAGCTCAAGGCGGGACAGATCGACCTTGAGGCGGTTCTTACCGATCTCAAGAAGGTTGTGACGAACCTCGTCTCCAGCGGCTTCCAGACCGACGCGGCGTCCGTGCAGTTCGACACGTCGTACGACGAGTTCAACACGGGTGTCAAGAAGACCATCGAAGGTCTCGAGGGCATGGCCGGCTACCTCAAGACGGCAGCCGACACGTACAAGGACGTTGACGAGCAGCTCGCAAAGGGCCTCAAGGGCTAATAACCCCGCTGTGGGACCGCGGAGCAATCCGCGGTCCCACGCGTGTCCCACTCTGTTGTTTTCTTTCGTAGCGAGGAATGGTTTCCATGGCTGATCGGGCAAATCTGCGCGTTGACCTTGACGGGCTCGCGGAGCTCTCGGGCGATCTCGCCCTCGTGCGCGAGAAAATGACGGAGACGAGCGAGAACGTCGATTCGTCGACGGAGATTCTGGGCTCGAGCAAGGTCAAGGACGCTCTGCACGATTTCGAGCACCGCTGGAAAGCGAAGCGCGAAGAAATCGACGGCAATGCTGAAGCGCTCATCGGAATGCTGGATGCATCCGTGGAGAACTTCACCACTGTTGACAACGACCTCGCAACGGCACTCACTCAGACCGACGAAGACAAGAAGATCGGTGGACCCGGCGGTGGCCGCGGCGGCCAGAACGGGGCAGTGTAATGAGTCGTCCTGACGGTTGGGATGTTGTCGGCTATTGGGGTGACCCGGTTCCTGGTGATGTGTGGGAGATTCGCGCTCTGGCACGTACGTATACGAAGATCGGTGAGGCTGCCGAGGATGCTCGTGTTCGTCTGAACTCGGTTAAGGGTTCGGGGTGGCTCACGGCCTGGGATGCGGATTCTGGTGATGTGTTCATCGAGAAGATCGAGGGCCTTCCGGGGGATCTGGAGAAGTGCGCCGATTCCTACATCGAGCTGGGTTCCACGTTGCAGACCTGGGCCGAT
>Ga0247815_10001154_pt1 | contig 20444 bp, 20 predicted proteins | sample UWRJL194509B1_FD_181014 | JGI IMG/M metagenome (GOLD analysis project Ga0247815, IMG submission 181014) | Plant litter microbial communities from Arlington Agricultural Research Station in Wisconsin, United States - UWRJ-L194-509B-1 | ecosystem: Environmental > Terrestrial > Plant litter >...
CCCCCCCGGCATGCTCCCTACCTTCCTCCTCTCGTGCACAGCTCTCCTAGACTAACATTTGGCTATTCCACATCTCAGATCTTCCCAATTACGACCAGAAGGTAAGTAATCTGTGTACCACCTCCCCCCAGACCATTTGGTCTGTAGCACTGGAACGGCCTGGCCGAAGCATGCACAATCTTTGCGCAATGATAGCCCCAGCCGTGGGCTAGCTCACAGGAAAAACTGTGTGCATCTCAGGGCTCCTGGTCACAAGATTGATGGTGCTTTTCTGATCAGCCACCATTCCCCTTCCTCCAGTCCTGTCTCCACTCCCATCCCATCATCATGTTCTCTCTCACCTCAAACTTTGCACATCTTCTCTCAGAGTTCAGTAGAGCCATTCTGTGTGTTTCATCTGCTATATACTTCTCTTGATTTAGTTCAGCTGCAGCCGTCAAGTTGCATCAGATTAGTTTTGCCTCAACCATCCTCAGTTTTGTGGCTTCTCCTTCTTTTTGTACCTGTCTTCTGTCATATAAAACATCATGTGTATTATGTTAAAATTTTTATATGATATAGTTCTGGCAGCCTGGGTCTCTGGGATAGATGGGTAGCCCAAGACCTGCAAACCCACGGGTAGTGAATTCCACGGGCCTTACCATGGGTCCAGACCCCAGGCCCGTACCCGGCCCGTGATTTAACCGTAACCGTGCGGGTAACCCGCAGTTCACCCGTGGGTCACGGTCCACGGGTAGCCTGCCATTAAAAGTTTATCGTGAACTCAAAAACGAGCTGAATTTCGCACAAATTTGGCTGTAACTTGCCCAGGAACATAGTAATAGACACATAAATGACACTATATTTCAGCTGTTAATCCATAGAATAGATAAAAATATAATACACTTCTATCAGAGTGATAGATATGCTACCATTAACTGCAGCCGAGTGATATTGGGTCCACCTAATCTGCATACAGAGGTTCCACAGATATTCATCCAGTGATAATTTATGTAATTTTTGTGAGTGAAAATGAGTCTGACTTAACTCAGAGAGGTGCAGAAAATGATTGAGACAAGGCAAGATGGGCTGTTTCTGTCTTTTTGCACGGTTGATAGTCGAACTGGGAACATGTAGCAGTTGTTTCTCAGCTCCAGCATTATTTTATAATGAAATAGACATAGAATTATCTTAGATTTGAGCTCAATTTTGGTAGGTTGATGTGCAGTATTGGCTATAAATTCATGAAATCATCGAATTTTTGCACATACATGGGCCCGCACGGTTAACCACGGGTCAGGAAAATTCACCCAGCCCAACCCGTACCCGTCGTATTCACTACCCATGGGTAGTGAATTACTCAGGTCAACCCCCGTGTCAGCCAGCCCAACCCATACCCAACCCGTCATTTACCCAGACCCGAGTGCTCTGGGTTCGGGTAAACCCAGGGTGAGCCATGGGTCTCGGGTCTTGGGTTACCCGCACCAGAGATTTGCAAGCAGAGCCCAATACACACTAGCAATAAATACAGAATTCAATACAAAAACCATGCTAAGATACTATTGAATTTATAGCACAGAATTCCAAGGTGAGAGGTGGCCAGGGTGATGTGGGAGAGGGTGTGCAGGTGGGGAGACAGGAATGTCAAGTATGAAATTACATAGATATCGTTATCCAGTAGTACGGTCCACACATACTATACACCGTCAGATAGCCCTTGCCTGTGGCCTTTATCGCGCATTTGTTGCGCATGAATTGGCGCAGCGGATCGACAGTTATAGGCTGCGCAGTATTGGCGTAAAATCGGACAAGATGGGGATATGATCAGCTCACTCCTGACAGCATGAAAGCATCGGGATACTTACTAGATAATGATAAATGTTCACACGCAAAGTCTCAGAGGTAGGGATGGTCGGTGGTGGGGGGAAATCGGTGTGGGGTCGATTGGCGCAGATTTTTAAACTCCGATCCGAATGCGCGGCCCTCTTCCCCTCTTCCCCCCACCATCTGGACATATTGAAAGACATTTATTTCATTTATATATATGTCCTTGATTATTTTGAAGCCCTCTTGGGGCCAAAAATGTATATAAAATGACAGAAAATACACTAAAATTGCGGGTGGTGTGACCCGGCTGGGTCACCCTGGGTCAGCCTGGGTTTCTCAGGCCAACCCGGACCCAACCCGAGCCGGGTCTGGGTACAAAACCCGGCCGGGTTACCCGAACCCGAGTAATTCACTACCCATGGGCTAACCGGCTGAACCAGGCATCGGTCACAGGCTTACCGGGTATGTGTATGGTTCAAGGTTGCTGACCAGGGGGCTAAGCTGTGTCATGCACTAACTGTGACAGACATGGCAGTCAGCCCACTTGGTCCAGAATCTCCAACAAAGGCATTCCACCACACCCTGAACATCCCATCACCAGAAAATGTCTATTCGGGACTATTTCAACCTGATATTGTGTGCCCCCAACTAGTGAATTACTCGGGTTCGGGTAACCCGGCCGGGTTTTGTACCCAGACCCGGCCCGGGTCGGGTCCGGGTTGGCCTGAGAAACCCAGCCTGACCCGGGGTGACCCAGCCGGGTCACACCACCCGCAATTTTGGTGTATTTTCTGTCGCTTTATGTACATCTTTGGCACCAAAAGAGTATTAAAATAATCAAGGAAGTATATAAACATAAAATAAGTGACTTTGAATATGTCTAGATGGTGGGGGGAAGAGGGGAAGAGGGCCGCGCGTTCAGATCGGAGTTTAAAAATCTGCGCCAATCGACCCCACACCGATTTCCCCCCACCACCAACCATCCCTACCTCTGAGACTTTGTGTGTGAACATTTATCATTATCTAGTAAGTATCCCGATGCTTTCATGCTGTCAGAAGTGAGCTGATCATATCCCCATCTTGTCCGATTTTACGCCAATACTGCGCAGCCTATAGCTGTCGATCCGCTGCGCCGATTCATGCGAAACAAACGCGCGATGAAAGCCATGGGCAGGGGCTCCCTGCCGGTGTATAGTATGTGTGGACTGTACCACTGGATAACAATATCAATGCAATTTTATACTTGACATTCTGGCCTCCCCACCTGTACACCCCCTCTCCCACATCACCCTGGCCACCTGTCACCTTCAGCTTCTGTGCAATAGACTTACTAGCTCTTCAGTGTGTTTTTGTATTTTTCTCTGTATTTATTACTAGTGTACATTAGGTTCAGCTTGCAAATCTCTGGTGTGGGTAACCCGAGACCCGAGACCCATGGCTCACCCTGGGTTTACCCGAACCCAGAGCACTCGGGTCCGGGTAAATGACGGGTCGGGTATGGGTTGGGCTGGCTGACCTGGGGGTTGACCTGTGTAATTCACTAGGCGGGGTAGGACATGCAAAGAGGGTGAAAATGTGCACCTTAAATGAGGCCATGTGGCACATTCTGGCAGTCGCATGGGCTGAGTTTTGACATGATTGATTCATGCAGAATGCTGGCATGGCACATAGAGTTGGAAGGCAGGTGGGGGAGAAGGGAGGGAGACCAGTGTGAGACGACAAGAGGAAGAGTGATCACGGTGATTGCCATAAGTGCTTTCCCTCTGCTTTCACATCACTCCTCCTTCCCCACTCATTTCCCAATCAGAGGTGCTGCATCAACATATCCCCCAATAGTCTATCATGTCACAACTCGGCCCATGTGACTGCCAGAATGTGACACATGGCCTCATTTAAGGTGCACATGTTCACCCTCTTTGTGCATCCTGTCATGCCGTAGCATCTTATTGTGCACCTTCCAACCCACATATCCCCGGATAGCGCTTGTGATGAGCTATCTGGTGGTCCTGCACCCCCATCAAACAGACATGTCTTCACAGAGGTCGCAAGTGATCTTTGGCGTGCACGCATGAGTTTCTTGTCATTCTTGTCTTTGCTACCCCCTCTCCACTCCCTCACTACCAACCCAATGCTCCCCATTCCACTCTTCTATGCACATACAATCTCTTTGGCTACTCAGATACTTATAATGGTACATCTTTATCTGGAAACTTGCAACCCGAGGATGTGATCCTTAACCCTTGATACCAGCCCGTGACCCCCAAGCACCCGTGACCCAAGGGTAACAAGGGTTTGACCTGCAGTAGGTTTTGGTCAGGTTAGTGTTTGCAACCCAAGGGTTGACCCACCTCCTACCCTACTTGCTATCTTCCCCAATGAGATTGGTGCTGGTGTCCGGGTTGCAAGGGTAGTAAAGGAACTGTTGGTATGTCCTGGGCCAACAGCATCGGCGGCCACAAGCAAAACAATGTGCCTGTGGTGTAATGGGGTTGGTGAGACTATTGGAACAGTGTAGGTGGATGATTTTTTAGGTGTGGCTGGAGCGGTAGGGTGTGGTTTGCTGCCACCCTAAGATGTGGATCCAGTAGACGTGCTGGATGATGGTGATGGACAGCCAATGAGGTGTCCAGCAACAAGCAGGGGATGAGGGTTGATGATGAGAGCAAGATGGAGGGTAGATTTGAGCATATGTCACAACACACAAGGCACAGAGGCACAGTGGTGAAGCATCACTCTCAGACAGGAGGAAGTGTGAGATGTGCAAAGCAGTCTATGGCTGACCAGCTCAAATCTGAGTACAGTGGTGTGCAAAAGTTGTTGCAAATCACAGCTCCACCTCTTTTCTGACACTTCTAGGTCAAACAAGCAGACAGATTACCAGGCTATGACAATGAAAAATAAATTATCCAAAGTGGAGTAGATATGACAAAAAGAATAGAGGAGCAGCGGCTGTCGAACTGGAGCTGTATGGACAGCAGGGTGGAGTGGGTGGTTGGATGTCACCTGCTCCTGCAGCTCCACCGCACTACTTAACCAACCCCTCCTGCTTATGACTTTATGAACACCAATAAATGGCTTCCATGCCTTATACTCCATGCACTCTGACAAAATGTTGCACTATTGTTCTACTACATGACCAGAACAAGACTCTGGCCCAGGTGGCTGCAGCCACTGGTCTCAGCATCTCCTCCGTCCACTACAACAAGCATTGAACGCGAGAGCTTGACAGCTGCTATGTGCGAAGACCTGTCACTGGTTGACCACTCAAATTTATGCCTCACAACCAGTGCAGGGCCTGCAGACAAATCCAGAGTGGCCAAGCTTGAGATGCCACAGAGGTGTGCCGGCAACTCTTCCCCAAGTTTCATGATGTTACCGTGTGGCAACACCTCACCAAGAAGTGCCTACCTGGGCACATGCATCAAAGGGTACCACACCTGTCAAAACGGCATGTGCCTGCATGCCGACAGTGGTGTGAGGAGGCAGTAGAGTGGACTCATGTGGACTGGGATACGATCATCTTCTCCAATGAGTCAAAATTTAACTTATATGGCTCAGATGGTCACAGATACTGCAGGAGATGTGTGGGCAAAGAGTATCTGCCATGCAACATTGACAAGCAGTAGTACCGGGCCGGCTGGTATGCACCCAATGCAGGCATTTTTCTGGTATAAACCCAAAGTGGAATAACATCTTCCTCTCAATAGCAACTCATTTTGCCTCGGGTATATCTATTAGCATGCGGAAAAACATTGTTTGTTGATTGCTGGTATAAACCATGCCAGCTGGTTCATACCAGCAAACTGCTGCTGAGATGACAGAGATCACACATGGTGTAACCTTTGAAGAACATATAGTGATTAAAATATTTATACAACAATAAACGGAGTGTGATTTACTTTGACAATGCCGATTTATGATCAGACGTAGTGGTTATGACTGTCCGTTTTGATCGACGGGCAGTTGTCACCAAAAGCGAGACTAAGAGTGTATCATAGTGATGCCAGTGTCAGTCACCGACTTCCCAATGTTCATTTCAAAATGGCTAGTGCATATGTTTGGACACAGGTCGCTCCAGGCTCCAAATAATCCAACTCATGTTTACCCTAGCTCCAACACTTCCACCTCAGTTCAAGTCACCTCTTTTTGGAAACTGATAGAAGAAATTTTTTGACATGTTTTCATATGCAGGCAGCCATAGTCTGACACTCACATATCGTCTAATTCTGCAACTTGGAAGAACTGTAATTTAATGTGTTTTAGTGAGAACACTCACAGCTGGCATTGGCACGAGCGCAACAAATATTTGAGATCACAATAATACAATGGATTTTGGGCATAACTGATGAATAATTGAGTGAAAGATGGTGCCTTTATCTGACGACTTTCTTGCAACTCCCTGCCTAATGGGGTAGAACCAGGCTGAATGAGGCAGGGAGTTGCAAGAAAGTCGTCAGATAAAGGCACTATCTTTCACTCAATTATTCATCAGTTATGCCCAAAATCCATTGTATTATTGTGATCTCAAATATTTGTTGCACTCGTGCCAATGCCAGCTGTGACTGTAAAGACACTATGTGGTAATTCAGATCATTTGAAAGAAACTGAGATTGCTTGGAATCATTGCTAGAAAACTGGACACACAACTAATTGATACAGGTCAACTGGAGACAAAATCAGTGCATATATAGTGAAACTCAGTTAATCAGATTGAGCTCACTCAATTGACAGCCATAGCTCCCTTTAAACACATGGATTTAGAATTGAATTGGTTCCCAAATAAACTTCTAGACAAGCCGACATGATTCCTATTGGGGGTTCAGTGATGTGTTATTTATTTACATATGAATTAAACATTTTACCCACTGGCAAAGTCAAAGAAATGGGTCGGGGTCAGCTGCTCGGGTCACGGGTTGTGTCATGTATTGGGTCGGGTCCAAGTTGGCCCAGCTGGACCCGACAGACCCAAGTGCAACCAGGTGGCAAGTAAATAATGCTATTTTGGCTCAGGTACTCATCTGATTGGCTCAGTTGTTTTTATGTAAGAAGGGCCTCATCCACACGCATCAACGCATGCTGAGAAACTTACAATCAATTGTGTCAACATTGAGATCGAGCACAATCAAAATACAATCTGCACAACCTACTGTACCCCAATGACAACAGATTTCGATGCACTTTTTCTGCGCGTTTATTCTCTCATATTATGCAAAAAAAACTGCACTACTCTTTGTGTAATTTAGCTCAGTATTGATTGACCTACAGGACAATCTTTTCCAATTTTGCAGCTAATCACCAAATTTAAGTCTTTCTCTGTCAGGCCACTGATATAGTCCTATATTTCCACTTCCTGTCACATTCATTCAAAAGATAAGCCATAATTAATCCAAAGAAAAAGTCAGAATATTTTTGGGGCAGCTTACAGGTTTTGACCTGTCGAAGCTGGCATCTTCAAGTTTTGGTCTAGTGGTACGGTGTGCGCCCTTTGGGAGCCGTGTGCCTACGGGCCCTGGTTCAAACCTTGAGCAAAACTAATCAGGTTGTAGATGCATTCAGATAAACTTCAGGTATTTTGTCCAATTTTCTTTTAGAGTGAATTGATTCAAAGAATGATTCATTTGAACACACAGTAATGCAACAAACTTGAAGAAATATTTGAATATGCATGTGGCTTGCTCACTCCTGAGTCTGCAATATCTTGTATTGTGTAAGACTGAGCAGAAGCACTGTGTACATGCTCCTGATCAGGTGTGGCGGTACTGAGAGTAAAGCAATCATTTGACAATCACGACCACAATTGTATTTCTGAAACCCAGTTTGGGGGGAAGGACCAATAACTTGTTTAAAATGACATCATCTGAACCCTAGTAATTAATATTGACCTCTAGATTTGGGTATTTATCCTGAAGTTATCATTCTCAGCACAGTGTTAGATGCCACTATTCTTGGGGGATTGGTACATTTGAGCAGGTAGATGACATAGTAAATATTGGTAATATCTGTGTTGTAGTGGGATGATGTCATCATGATGTCATTGTTATGCTGGTGTTCTGATGGAGCATGGGCGAACTGGGGTCAGCATAAATGACCAACTAGGAAGTCGGTGATGAAGGATCAAAATATGCACTGATACACCTGGCTCAGTCTACCAGGTGCGGTAAGTCACAATATGTTGATTTAGGCAACTCAAGTACGCACCTGTTCAGCTGGTGCACACCTGTGGCATCACATAGGGCACCACATTGGTCGAAACACGACAATTGCACACACTTTCAGCTATTAAAAGGTTTTGGAAATTCAAACTGTGCTACATCAATTTATGTATGCTTCGGGTACGTACCAGTTTGGTGGGTACCAACCGGGTGACGCCGCTCACTCAGGCTTATTGAATCCAAGACATAGTTATTCACCCAGTTCAACATATGCGACTTGTATCCAACTTTCAAGTAGAAATTAGATCTTTTGTATGGGTTCAGATGCTCAGAGTGATGCAGGTATGTACCAATTCAACTGGTGAGGACCAGTGCCGTCACATGTACACCACATTAGTTGGACACCTCAAACACACACTTGCTGGACAATTTCAGAGTATCAAGTAACCCAAAGCATGGTATTGCAACATCAATATGCTTTGGGTACATACCAGTTCAGTGGGTACCAACCAGGATGGCGCTGGTTGCCAAGATGTAGAGTAGTGCCAAACGGTGCTGTGTGATTTGTTGCAGTGCCCTCGCTGCTCCAACAGAGTGTTGTATCAGGGAGTTCAATTGGATACACAATGACACTAAATGTGTACATGATTGTTGAGTTTTACATGGGAGGAATACCAGACTTTTGGTACAGAATTGCGCGAATTTCCTTGGCCTTCAAAGGTGTTTCAAGCTGGCAGCAGCTGGCAGCTTGCCTGAAGATTGTCCCAGCGGCAAGTACCACATCTTCCAAGAAACAATTTTGTGGTGCCACACAATGTATCCACCAGACGAACAGTGCCGCGCGAGATACCGCACACTTGTAGATTGCCTACAAACCAATGTCACGAGCGTCAGGCAGTTCGAAGAAGAACTCGCCAAGTAGGAGAACCACCTCAGCACATCGGAGTACTCAAGGGGGGTTAGTAGGCCTAGTGAAGAAGTGCTGCCAGTGCATTCAAAAATTGACTGGCATGATAATAGATTTTCATGATGCGAGTACTCAGTACTCAGTACATCAAGGTACCTGCTGGTTTGTTACTTCCTCCATTAGATTCCAATGGTTAAATATATCTACATTTTTCCAGATTTGAGTGCTTGAAGGCAGAGTACTTGGTACCCAACCAAGTACTTCAACCAAGTACTCCAACCAGGTACCTAACCAAGTACTCAGCCTGAGTGAGTACTTAACCTTGAGTACACACCTAAATATATTGCAAGTACTCGGCTGACAGCAGCAAGTACACTGTAAGGTACTTGACTAAGTACTTGGCCAATTATAATTCCAAATATTATTGCAAATCAGTTTCTGTACCAGAAATAGTTCATGGAATATGTATAAAATAATTCACAACAGATATATGGACAGGTTGAAGACAGGCAAACAGGAGGGATTGGCCAGGATGGGTGTTTGGAGAGTGGAGGGGAACCTGAACTCGAGGAGAGACACACCTGAACGGCCAGCAGGATGTTGAATAAATACCATAGGGTGCTAGATGCTGAGATGGTGTGCTGGTGCCACACACAGCTCAGAGTGTATGAACAGCTGTGGAGTGTAGGGGATAATAAGTTAGCATGGCTGAAAAAATACGGTGCTGAGAGATGACGCACGCACCAATGACGATGGGGGTAACACGTGTGGAGAGCCACAGGCTGGGGCTATCGATCGACACCCCTGAGCGACGAATCGGAGAAGAACTGGAGGCGGGAGAGGGGGAACAGTGATCAGTAAAATGCGACGATAGAAAATAGCCCTGTAATTGAGCTGCTTGATTAGTGTCAAGCATCTCAGTGGCAGGGTGTGCGAGCCAGAGTGCATAGGATGCATGGAAAGTGGGTGAGACACACCATGGGACCAGGGGATGTTGTGGGAGTGGGATGAGCACAAGAGCAGACAACCATGGAAGCAAATTTGGACCCGGGTTCTTGTGTGCGGCCTGTCCTCAGCGAGGCCCAAATGTGTGTCGAAAAAATGAGCAAATAATACAGAAAATTTGGAAATTAATAATAGAGGTCATACAAGAGTTGGTAGAGGATAGGAGAGCAGATGAGCAAAGATACACAGAGAAATGCATTTACAGCAAGAGGTGAGTTAACAATGTGGGACATAAATTAGTGCAGAATGTACAGAAAAATGAGGGGTAAAAACGCGCGCAGAAAGCGTGATGATCGGGACCGCTATCAAGCGGCAAATAAGCATTCTGGTAGGAAGGTTGATTGTAGTTGATTGGGAAGACTGAGTGATGTACTTTAAACAATAGGGCAAATTTGGATTGATGAATGCAATGGTCTTGGGCCAAAAAAGAAGGAAAAAACCTTCATTGTACAGATATCTGAACTTGAATTGAGATTTTGGATAAGGAGACAGTGCACTTTCCATCTGTTCTTCTCAACTCCAGTAAGAAAAGCATTGAGTGAAAATTAAGTAAATACTGAGCTAGTACCTGTGGTATTAGCCTGGTGGTAGCCCGGTATTTGCAATCTGGTATCAACCAGGTAGTAGTTTGCGGGTAGTTGCTTGGTTGGGTCAATGTCAATACTGAAATAACACCACCTCAGTATTGGCTCAGTCGTGACCAAGTGCTCTCAGCGAGAATACTAGTATATAATGGGTAGCTCGATACCAAGGTATTTATGACGGAAATGTTTTTGAGGGGGTCTTGTGTGAGTACAACAGTCACTCTTTGAATGATTTGCAAATAAAAGTCGTCCGAGTACTTCGACATTTTGAGTACTTCAGACACAGCACTGAGTAATACAGTCACCCATTCAACAATTTGCAAACAACAGTTGTCCGAGTACTTCGACATTCTGAGTACTCCGGACCAGGAGCTGAGTAGTACAGTCATTCATTTAACAATTTGCAAATACATTCTATTCTTGTCTGAGTACCTCCAATTATGCATACCTCATGTCTTGAGCTATTCTCCACTCATGTGTGTATAGGGCTTACCAACCCTCATTGAGTACACAGGCTGGGGCTGCCAACCCTCATTGAGTACACAGGCTGGGGCTGCCAACCCTCGTTGAGTACTACGAACTACTGATACTATTGAGTAGGATGTGAATGATCCAATTGTGTACAATGTTCCTGGTCAGGTGAGATGAGTCTTTGAGCGCAATGGCTGATGTGTTGAGGATTGTGTCCGTTTTGTGGAGGTATTTCAGCTGCTGAGCTACCGGCTGAAGAATTGTGTATGATGTGTTTGGCAATCAACAAGCACATCCACGCTATGTTCCGTGCTGGCTAGTCGCAACAATGAGCCACAAAGATGGAGCACAGCAACCATGGTATCTTGAAGCATTGTGTTTGGCAGGAAGCTTCCGCCCCTAGTGATTGCATCATCTGTAGTTAGTGCCTCGTAAATAGTGCCGGCAGGGATGATCCTAAAGGGATTGGTGAGCCCCAGCAATCATCTACAGTCTCATTGCTTACAAAAAGTCACTTGCATTCAACACTACTGCAATGCGTTTGTGATCCTCCATATCAGGAAAATCACGGGTCGGTGACAAATCAGCCGGCTTGTTTCCACCAGCAGCAGCTACGTCAGGCAGCCTGAAAGCCACAATCTTCCGCCCGTGTTCCACATAGAGACACATTCCGAATCTGTTGGTGTTCATCTGTTTAAGGTCATAACCTCCAGTGTGAGTGTTGGTTTCGAAATCAATAGACGATTGAGGTGTTGCGATGAGGACTTGAGCGAGCTCTCTGGCAACAATGTGGTGGTCCATCAAAAAGTCAATTGTAATGCTGCAGAAGTGGTATCAGATGGAGCTGCACCAGTGTAGACAAAAGATATCAAACCCATGTAGCCACTCCACCTGCTTGGATGGTCTCGAGGTTGTGTGCAAACACATATTCAATCTGCCACTGAGCTTGTGCTTACCAAACTCGATGAACTGGCGCCTCGAGATTGTGTACAGATACTTCTGGGCTGAATGAGTGTCTACCTCGGAAGCCACCCAATTCTGCTGTTTCCAGTCAGAGAGTGAGCTGAAGTCAGTGAAAGCTGTTGTTTCAGACACTGGCTGGCAGGTTGTAGGAGTTCCGTCATACACATTGACGAATTGAACCTTAACAAGGCCGGAGGGATTGCCGTTTTTCTGCAGCACAAAACACTCAAATCTGTTGACCAGTGCGCCATTCTGTGTATGTGGCAGCTTGAATGGGAGCCTCCCTTGGATGACAATAGGGTTTACATTGGAGGCAAGGCAGCGCAATGGTTTGCGTCCGTGTTTCGACAGCCCCCATCTGAAATGGTTCCACCAACGACTCCGACCCGGAAATCCCCATAAGGTTGACTGGCACTTTCATCGGCCCACCCTTCCAGCCTCGTTTGCCCCTCAGTGTGAAGTGAGCAGCATTTGCCGGTGGATTTTCTGCTCCGAATTTCCACTTTTCAAACCTACTTGCATTGCTGTGTGACTATCTTCAGCACCACCGCCGCTGCCAGCACTGGCCCTGTGAGGCACCCCTCTGTGATTTCTAATGACCCTGCAGCATGGCAGATGCCCCATTCTTACTCACGTCTCTGCTTTGCCTTGCCCTGCCATTCGTGATCTGCTTTGTTCGAGCACGGTCGCCTGCGCCAACTCAAGACACTGGGCCAGCGAAGAGGTGTCTGACTGGATATCTTGGCCCAACATTCTGTCCAAGCAGTGGGTCGCAGTCAGGCACCAGCCCCATCTGCTGCTGACTGACAGTCTCAGCAGCGACTCTGTGGATTCGCGGCTTACAAAAACACCCGCTAAGGCTAGGTGCACTGTCCCATGCCCAGCACCTTACGCTTGCTGACAAGCAACCACCTGTGCACGCTGCTGATATCATTAGATGTAGGATGCAAAGATACTCTAGAGCGCACACTGCTGAGGTTGCAGCATGCCACTGGGCTTCCTGCAAATGAGGGGAGGGTGTATCCGTCGCACGTCAAGCTGCCGGTTGCCTCCAGCATTGTCTTGTTGTCCTTGGCCTTGGATTCTCTGACAATCATCATGTGGTCGGCATTCATACTCGGTGGGGTCACACATCAGGCAAGTTTGGCAGCCGACAATTCAAGCTCCGGCTCGTCAAGCAGTGGCAAGCGACGTCGCAAGCAGTCCTGCTCACCAGTGCACTGCAATTGCTAAGCAGAGCCACATCACCACCACTGACAAACTTCTTCTGCAGGAGCCAGGCCAAGGGCATGCAAAATTTGCCCGGCTTGACATGCTGGCTGCTCTGGATGACAACCTCACAGGTGCTGAACTTGAGGATGCCGCCAAACTTGCCACGGAGCTTGCTGCAAAGCTGTGAGCATTGTGCATGCTGCTGTTTTCAAAGCCTGACAGTGTTTAGTCTTTCAGTTGTTGAAGACGCAGATGCTGGCACTCCAAACGTTGAGGTGCACGTAGTGCATCTGGCTGGGTCTGGGTAACCCGGGTAACCCTGGACCCAGGTACAGCCTGACCCGGGTATGGGTTGAGCTGAGAAACCCAGCCTGACCCGAGTACCCAGGCCATTATTATTTTTTCACGCTTTTATGTACATTTTTGTAGTAAATACAGCTATATACGGCTTCTTGGAGGCGAAAAATGCTAGAACTGACGAAATCATGATGCTACACGACTTCATGGGGTGAGGAGAAGAAGGCCGCACGCTCTGAGCGGAGTTTTAATTCACGCAAATCGCGTCGGCCTCTTCTCTACATGTTTCCCCGCATTCCCTACCTCTCGCACCTTGTCTCTAGCCATCTAGGGCCCTGGGAAGTGTACTGAGCTAGTCTTCCGTGTCGTAATTCGACTTGTAGGTGAGTAGTCTCTGTTCTGCACACCACCTGACCAGCTGATCTACAGCTTCATAACGGCTGCTCCGATTCACGCACAACCAACACACGTTGGTAGCCTCAGGGTGGGGCTATCCCTTCGTATAACGTGTGCGTGGTTCCGGGCTCTAGAACAAAAGATCAAGGGATATTTTCCCCAATCCATCCTCCTCCTCCTCCTCCTCCTCCCTTGTTCTGTGCTCATATCCCTGGTCCTCTCTCCCTTCAGATTTTGCACAGTCCTTTTAATTACTCTCCAAACTAGTTTCACATGATTTCTGCGTTGCTCTTTTCTATTTTATGGCTTCAGCAGTTGCTAACATCTGTCACACCCTTTCCTCCCACTCTTGTACCCATCTAGTCCATCTCTTCCCTCCTGTACTAAGTTGAATGCATTTAATTAATATTCCTAACATTATTTAATACATCAAAATGGGTTCGGGACCACAGTGGATGCTGTGGGGTACCCAGAACCCATGACCCCGGGTAACCCTTGGGTAACCCTTGGGAATACCCAGACCCACCGTACCTGGGTCGGAATCTGCCGAACCTGGGTATGGGTTGGCCTCTCAGACCCTGGGGTTGACCCGGTGCAGGCACTAGGTGCACGTCGCCTCAACCTTCTGCATAGTGACTTCCTTAGTTGAAGCGTCAGCCACTTGACAACCAGAGAGGCTGAACCCAGACCCTTACATGGTTGATTACTGGGCATCCTCCATTGCCACCAGAGTCAAGAAGAGGCACACTCTGCGCTTGTCAGTGCTCAACCTTTTGCACATGCTGACCGCAAGCACAGGCACCACCAACCTGCCCAACATGCCCAAGGATGGCCACAAAATTCATTTTGCAAAGGTCAACAGGGCCCCTTAGCCACCTCCCTGCACACTCATCCCTGCAACGACGCCAGTCTTGGAACAGTGGCGCTGCAGGTGGCACAGTTGTGCCGACCGGCACATGCACTCCCGCCAAGTGCAGGACTCTGTTGGCCAGGACTTGAGCTCATTGGAAGAGATGTTCGAGTGTGCCCTTGCTCCATTCAACACTGCCGATTTTGTCTACAACCAGAACCTTGCTTTCAACCTGTCCGCTCTTTCCAGAGCCTAACTGGCACAACCCAGGAACAGCTCCAAAGCCGCAAGCTGTGCAGGCCACATGCAGGCACCATCGGCATCATGCAAGCATGCCGTCAGAAGTCTTTCGTCCAGTGATTGTGGACGAAATTTGCAGCCTATTGGCCAACCTGGATGAGGTGTGAGAGCGTGCAACAACAGGTTTGTGCAGCACTTTCATTGAGTTGCTCAACACTTCTTTCAATGGCTGGTGCGGGCACATCAAGAAAACGGACACTATCAAGCAACTGTCTGCAGTGTGGGGGACACTGGTGCTGCCCTCACTCCTTGTTGGCTGCTGGTTTCTCCCATACCGGGCTGGAACGGACACCCTCATCTGCAACAGCAATTGCCGGGCTGTAGTGGTGCAAACAAAAGCAATCAAAGGTTGCAGCCTGATGCAGCAGTTTGGCCACGAGTGCCAGCAGTTTGCTGCACACTGCCAGCCTGCCCAGAGTCTCCAGAACAAGAACTCTCGTGGCTTCCACTTTGCCTGCATTGCAGGAGCGCACAGGCAATATGCCAGCATGAGTGAGCGGTCGAGACCGGATTGTAGCTGCCGAGCTGACAGCACCGGAAGATCCCATTTGACACCAGCTTCCAGTATTGCTTCGAGATGCAAGTGCAATGGCTGTTCCATCCAGGGAGTCTGGCAAGCAAAGTAACATGGGCCACCACTTCACTTTAGGCTGTTCGCCGTCTAACCTTCAGCCAGCAACTACATCACCAAAGTTGTCGAGAGCCGATTTCCAGGAGTTGCAGCAAGGATGAGATGCAACCACGCCTGGCATCATCAAGTGCACAACATCTCGCTGTGGTTTGGTCTTTTCTGGAACTTTTGCATCAATGTGACAGATGGTGTTTCTCGAGTCATGTGCAACGGCCACTCAGTCAACATTGCATTATTGTCTCATACTGCAAGCGGTCGGTCGGGTCCTAGCCACTTGCATTATCAGCTGACATGCAAAAGCAAGTACAGTTGGTAAACACCAGTTCGGGAACAATGTGGTCACTACATAAGGGTTGGGTCTACTACCTCTCGTCCACTTCCAGGCAAGGGGGGAACATGAGAGACAAGGGGATTGAAAGCCCCTGAAGGCCTGCCTGTTTAAAATCTGGCCTTACTTTGAGTGAAGAGACATAATCTTGCGTCAGAGGAGGTGGCTGCTTGCATGCACATGTCATGATCCGGCAGAACCTGCACCACCCCTGATCAGTTGGGTGCTACATCTGAACTCGCAAGTTGGGCTGTGGGACCGCTTGCAACTTGCAACTTGCAATATGAGCCATTTTTCTCACTGCCCATGCTTGTTCCACCCTTCACAGCTTGCAAAATGAGAAACTTGCAGTATCATTGATTGCAATATGCGATGTTCTACTATATTGCTGTGGTAGAGAATGTGCTAGAGGCTGAGGTGGATTAGCTGGCGCAAAACAGTGTTCTCAAGCAAACAAACTGCCTTAACCTCCTGGAACTGCTTAGCCCTGTTGAATAAACCACCCTCATAGATTCAGAAGATGCAGATATCTGTGTGGCTGTTCTTGCTGCACAGCTTGCTGTGCAGCACATTGAGGGTCTGGGGTCTGATGAACTCAATGCCCCACCTTTTGATCCCCCTTATCCTTACGCCACTTACCTCAAAACCATTGCTGCTGCTGCTGCTGCTGCTGTTCTTTCCCACTACAAAGAGGAGGAACTGGATCCATTGGCTCAGATCTCAATAAACTGTTATCAAAGTTGTGGCGCAAGCTGCAGCTCCCTGTACTGAGAGGTGTTACTGTGGTGGTACATTTCACCCTCCCAGCAGCTGGCACATGTGGTTCCAGGTATCTTGTGGGCTCCACTCATTGTCAGAGGCCTGGAATCTGGGGTGTTGGGAGTGCCGAGGGACCGATGGTGGTGCTGTTTGTAACTTCAGAGATTTGCCCAAAGTTGAACAATAAGAAACCTGTGGCAACTACTTTCTCTTGTGCACTGAGCCCAAATTGTGTGGTACTGCTTATATATCTGACAGGATCATAGTCATGGGTCTTAGGTACTATTGCACGCAAAATATCGGATGGGTAGAAGGTGTGCACAACAATATGTTGTTCACCGACAGGACACTCAAATTGGTTGTCCCCAACCAAACTTTAACCGAAGTGGCACCTGATGAGAGTTTTGCCAAGTCCCCAGGACATATAAGAAGGTTTTTTGAAAAGCTCTCATTGTCCAGACTCCAACTTCGCTTCCAATCCTTTGTCCGCAGGCCAGCCTCTTATTCTCCTCTGCACATCCTTGCAACTGGTGCTGAGCATGGAACACATCATTTACCTTACTGAGACTTCCAAACCTTGTCCTCCTTCTCCTTCTCCTTCTCCAGCATCCTCTGCTGTGTCTGGTCTGTCCATCTCTTTCAACTTTGCCACCAACTTGGTAATGACTGCTGAACTTCTTACAGAAAGATTGGAGCAAGATTCCGGGCTTCACACCTTCTGTGGTGCCAGTCTCAGTCCAAAGAGACCACCTCTTCTCCCCATCATTGCCCTGTATCATTGATGACAGTGATCTGCTTCATGATAAGGCTGCCAGGCGTCCAGATGCCCTTCCTCAACCTCCAAAAGCAACCACCAGTGAGTTTAGGTGTCATTTACTCTATAACCCTCGTCATAAATCACTCATAATTGCTCTAATAGTCCCATCTAACCAATTGGCTGGTCCATTAATCAGCCCAGTTGCTCAAATGACTTTTGCTGGTTGTGTCCACCTCTATGTGGAGGCTAAAGCTGTTCTGGCTGCAACCAATGCCTCCTGGAGGATGCAATCCATATCCTCAGGACCAGCTCAGTCCCTATGTTTGCTACAGTTGCTGGCTTGCTGTGAGGTGCCTCATTACTTTGCCATCTTCCTCCCTTATTAATCCCTTTCGATCATTTACAGCACATGTTCTGGGTGCATGCTGGCAAGGCCCAAGCGAGGGGGCTCTTCAGTAGGATTGCTCTAGAGCTCTGGGAGGCTGCTGATTGCACTCATGCTCTCCTAGATGGTGAGCTTTATTCTGATAGGGTTGAGTGGCTCAATCAGGATGCTTCTGAGCTTAAGGAGAACATTGGACACATGGAGTTGATGATCCAATGCATGGATCTTGAAAAGGACTTGATTCTTGATGATTTGGACAGCTGAAGACTGCCTGTGAGTGAGCTATCCAATTCAACAATACATAGTTCCAAAATGTAGTCATGACTGCTCTCTCTTGTCATACATACTCTTCCTAGGCTCTGGTAGTCATAGTATAGATTGTACCATTTCAGTTTGCCGGATAGATGTTGATTTACATACCCCATATCATGAGTTCAGGTTACATTTTCACCATCCCGGGTCAACTCTTTGCCTTTGCAATCTTGAGCAAGGGGGAACTTCATCATCTGGACTTGCACTGACTTATGCAAACTTAGCTGCAGTGGCTACAAGTCATAATCACAAGCTTCTTGTGATGCATCTCATTGCATTTAGTGTTGGTGCACTCAGTGTCAACTCCAAGCAAGTGGCAACAGTAATTCAAGTTAGTTCTGTGGCAAAAGTTGGAGCTGAAAGGTACAGACAGGCGAACTGAGACTGCATATTCAAAGACTAATATGACCAAAAACAAAGAAGCAAGTAAAGTGAGCTGAGAAAGGATTTGGGATTGTACAAATGGGCCGCGCAAATTGAGATATCATCATCTTCAAGCTGGGCACTCAAGTGATGAGCAGAAATCAAAAGAGATGCAAACAGAGACCACACATCAAATATCTACCATAGAGGGAAGCATGGTCAGGTTGAGATCCAGCTGCAGATGGACACTGGGTTGTACATGCAGTCACAGCTCCAGCTCAAGTCCTTGTTGAACCGGCAAATGCTCCCAAGGTATTGATGAGGGGGGAAACCAGATAGCTGGCACCGGAAACCCAACTACAACCAAACTAAACACCAAAGCTAAACACACACACAAACACACAAACACACAAGTACAAGGCTTGGGAGAGGTGAGCGAGGTGAGACGGACCAGGGGAAAGGGCGGAAGGCTGACGAGAAGAGATAAAACACAAGGAAGGTGGGAATGCGCATGCATGATGGCACACCAGGAACACAGAGACAGGGAAGCGAGAAACCGTAGGTGATGCTCATGGCAACAGATCAGGGATGTCAGAATGGGACTGCAAGAGAGGAGCAGAACAAATGAGAGAAATTGATCAGGTGGATCGCAAGAGAGAGCTGAGGTAGGAGCTGAGGAGGTCAAGAGCTTGGGGAACTTTGGATCTGAGCACAGAGAACACCTAGAGACAAGAGTAGGAGGGACAGAGTCTATATCGGGTCCCTCCAACGAGAGAGTGTATACAAAAGGGGTTGTGACGCAAAGGTGCACAGCCAACATGATGGAAGAATGATAACAGACAACCAATGTCTGATAAATAACACCCCAGCCCTAGGGCAAAATATAGAGAATATGGATACCAAATGGACCACACAAGCAAGGCGCACACAGTGGGACAAAGGGAGAGACAGGAGGTGGTGGTGGGATTGCGGGGTGCAACAGATCTTGAGTTGGTGATGGTGCTGAGGAGCGGCGCAGCCAATGTTGGAACCACCATCAGAACCCCCACGTGAGCTTTGCAGAAGGTCGGAAATGGTGTCTGAGGAGATGGACCATGGTGGGAGATGTTTCCGACACCTGCGAGGATAGACAGTACAGTCCAGCACATGAACTGGTGCAAAAATGGACTGCTGGTGAAATCCTGCCTCATCAGCATGGAGTATCAACAACAGTGTAAGGTGGTGTGTGTGTACCAATTACCTTGAGCATGTGCCTGACCTTACCAGTGCCAACATAGTGCACTTTCTGAACCACAAGGAGGTGCAGGATAAGGTGTTCTCCATGAAGGCCTTCAATGCTGAGTAGTGAATTACACGGGTCAACCCCCGGGTCAGCCAGCCCAACCCATACCTGACCCGTCATTTACCCAGACCCGAGTGCTCTGGGTTTGGGTAAACCCAGGGTGAGCCATGGGTCTCGGGTCTTGGGTTACCTGCACCAGAGATTTGCATGCTGAACCAAATGTAGTAAACCTATTGCACAGAATCTGAAGGTGAGAGGTGGCCAGGGTGATGTGGGAGAGGGTGTGCAGGTGGGGAGGCAAGAACGTCAAGTATGAAATTGCATTATTATCGTTATCCAATAGTACAGCCCACACATACTATACATTGGCAGAGGGCCCCTGCTCAGGGCTTACATCGCGCATTTGTTGCGCATGAATCAACACAGCGGATCCACAGCTATAGCCTGCCCAGTGTTGGCGCAAAATCGGACAAGATAGGAGTATGATCAGCTCACTCCTGACAGCATAGAAGCATCGGGATGCGTACTAAACAATGATAAATGTTCACGCGCAACGTCCCAGAGGTAGGGACAGTTGGTGGTGGGGAGAAATAGGTGGGGGGTCGATTGGCGCAGATTTTCAAACTCCGATTCGAATGCGCGGCCCTCTTCCGCTCTTCCCCCCCCCCCACCATCTAGACATAT
>Ga0247815_10001155_pt1 | contig 20443 bp, 17 predicted proteins | sample UWRJL194509B1_FD_181014 | JGI IMG/M metagenome (GOLD analysis project Ga0247815, IMG submission 181014) | Plant litter microbial communities from Arlington Agricultural Research Station in Wisconsin, United States - UWRJ-L194-509B-1 | ecosystem: Environmental > Terrestrial > Plant litter >...
TACCTTGATGTTCCCCTCAACCACATGCACGATCGAACCATGTCTGCCATCCCGCTCGCCCTGCGTGACCAAGTAATCACCTCTCAAATCTTTCGTTATGCGGCATTTCTCGACATATCGGCCTTTCAACGAGTGTGCAAACCTTGGTGGGCCGCCATCGCGCGCCGTGTACGATTAATTACACTGGGAGTGCTCAGCCGGTGGTTCGAAAATCCAGCTGCCGTGCTCGAGGCGATGATACGCCACGGTACGGCTATCCCTGCTACCGTGGCTTTGCGAGTTGCCCGTCGCCTGGGCTTTTATCAGCAATCATTGCCCAAGAAGTATTTCTACCGCGAGGAAGTTGGCGAGGTACCAAGGGTCACAATTGTCCTGCCCGACTCTGACGTTGCTGAGCTGGTACGTGAATCGGGACTCGGCGATGCAAAGATGCTGAACTGTGCTCGCTATTGGCTTCAGGCTTTGAAAGCAGTCATCGAGGATGCTCGCTATGCATATCACTCATACCTATTTCCCTCGTGGTACGCCGATGTCACTCTTTGTGGCCGTTGGACCAAACCTGGCGCGCGGTTTCGGTGGGTTGCTCCCTGCACCACGTGGGCGGCGTACTATTCGCGAGTGTTACGTTACTGTGCTTGCCCTAGAGACGAAGACAGTGAACTTTACCTTTGCTTGAAACCAGGATGTAGCTATGAGCGCCTTGAGGTCGAGATCTTGCGGTCTATGTCGCCGTCAAGCTCGCCGTTTGCCGAGTTCAGCTTGTATCCGCATCTTGCGCTGTTCATCACAGGCAGGTGTCTGAGCTGGGTCCGTGATCATTCAGAAAATCCGCCATTGTATAATATTTATCTACTGGAGCTTCCTCCTACGTCGAACTTGTGAGCAATCTGGTACAATTGGCTATCGGTAATTTGCGGCCGACAACCCTACTCGTGGGTCGCGTTGGAACAGATCACACGTGACGCGGGCTTTTTACGGCAATTTCCAAGCTGTTCATTTGTTATAACAGGCTCGTATAGTACGATCAAACAGCACGGTTTAATTTCATCTTCACCCTCTGGTTCCAAATACTAAGAAATCGATGCACATACAGAACTGCGTGCCCTTCTGTCATGTATCTGATGGATTTTCGAACGTAACGCAGCATGGAGTTCCCCATCTCTGCAACGCTTGAGTTAACAGCCGCTAGCCGTTGATTGTGATCGGCATATGTGCTCAGCATGCACGCCGCTGAGCACGTTTTGTGACCCGACGCGTGAAAACGATCGATGACGAATAGGGTGTCGCGCCAGTACTCAGCCTCACGAAGCATGCAGTACGGACCGAGAGCGCACGCAAAATCGTAGACAACTACCTCCGGCGCGATCTTGAACCGAGTGTAAATGGCTGAGAAAACATCGTTTCTGCCCTCGCCTTGCGGGATGACGTGAAACCCGTAACACACGCCATGCGTGCACCACAGTCCCAGTAGTCCGCCTGTGTATCCGCGACGCCCATACATGGCGTAGTATTTGGAGCACATGACGTCCTCACGAACGCCTTCAGCGTCGGGGACAATGTTGCGCTCGTAGCTGCCATCGGTTCGAAGCCCAGGATACCGCGGACGGTACCGCACCTGAGGGCGACTGTAACACTGGCCGGTCTAGGACACAGAGCACAGAATGCGTCAGCTAAAATATTGCTCAGAGTATTGGAAAAACTCACCTGTGTCCAGTCAGGTTGCGTGATGCTCTCTGGGAGTGGTTGCCCGTCATCTGACTGGTGGCGCTCAAGGTCATTGTACACAGCGTGTGTTCGGCAATGCAACCACCCAGCCAATTGCTGCAACAAGAGCAGCAGCTCGCCTCCACTCTCTACGCTGTTAGATGCAACAACGCCGAAACAGGGGAACTGACGGCGGAGTCCATCAACAAGGTCGTGTAGAGCTGATTGCCGCTCGTCGTCGTTGTCAGCCGACCAGGCTGCAAACTGCTGCAATGTTACGATGCAGTTAAATGAAACAACCTGTAAGGCCGATTCCTCACAGAAAATCTGGTCTGACGTAAGTGGTGATTGTAACACAGCGACTGAAAATTGGCGCACCTGCCGCAGCAACCGCAACCACGATGTGCGCCACGTGCCTTTACTGCTGCTGAGAATCAGCAGCTGAAAGGTATCCGCGACTGGTTGAAACTGCTGATCATGGTCGAGGAGAGACTTTGCAGCCTGTGCTACGGTCTCCATCAGCGGGCGATCGGTAGGCCCACAACCACGAGTCGTGACGCCCGAGTGCATCAGGTTGACGTAAGCAAGAAGATCGTCTTGCTCGTCCGACTCGGAGTCATCAACCAGCTCCCATTGGCTTTTTGTCCGTGCCACGAGTTTTCGATGGGTCCGCGGACGGGTATCCACCGGAGCGGCCTTAAGAACTGAGTCGATGAGGTCGATACAGCGCTTGCGTAACTGCCGGTTTGGAACCAACTGAGTGCCACCTCCACGCGCTGCTGGTCGGACAGCTTCGCGGACGGGGGCTTCTGCGTGCGGAATGGTAGGCGGGTGGATAAGACCGGTCGCCTTCTCGCACTGTGTCGACACGGTGACTCCGTCCGCGATGATCGCGTACGGCCTGTTGCCGCAGATTGGGCAGATCATGTCGTCGGAAAATTGTTGGAGACGAATAAATGAGAACCAGACGTGCCGAAAAACGTCCACATGCATAAAGGTCGCCGGGGTCGATAGTTTGGCGTCGTATTCGTAGTTGAGCAGCTCGACAAAGGCCGCAAAGGTTCCTTCCTGGCCAGAGTAGTACGCGTCGTACTTGTGGATTAGGCGGTGCGTGACGATAATCTTGTTGTCGAAGTTGAAGAGGCCTAACTGCCAAAGGTCAGGGCCCGCGCTCATCTTATCACAATCCTGGCAGCGATAGATCTCGATGAGTGTCTCGTATGCGCGGTCGATATCGTAGATTGTACATCCTCTGGTCTCCACGACCAGTAGATCGACCGAGAATGCACCGCAACGACAGGCTGACGGCTCTTCAAGACACAGTGGTCCAGGAATGGATCCCCGGCGAAGAGCTGTGAGCGACGCATAATCGATATCGAAGTGTATGCGTCGCTCGATCGGCTGAACGAATGGGATTGCTGGCCGGGGCAAGTACGAGACACACCGCTCGTTCTGTCGCTCCAACTCTGGCTGAACCTTGCGATACTCGCGGAGGGGAACAAAAGGCCGCCCGACAAACCGCCGCTCACCATCGACCTCTTCTGGTGCAAGTACGAGAATGCGCAGGCGTTCCTGGGCAAGCTGGATATGCGGACATCTTTCGTCCGCGCACCGCGCGCAATGCCATGCCCCCGGACTCTGAATGGCACGGCCGACAAATCGCACCGTAACACGTCCTTTACCGCGGTTCTTGCGTACCGGTTCGGACACCGTGAATAGTGCACGAAAGGTTCTTGCGTCGACGGTGGCGGCAGGCTCCTCGTCATCAGGGCGGAGAACCGGATCGATTTCCATCTGGGTGTCTGACGGCGATGGTACGCTCAATGCCGTCGCTTCGTGTTGCACCTGTGCCTGATGGTCTATCCAGTCGTAGTGAAACACCAGCACTTCGGGGTCGCCTTCCAAAATGTCAGGGAAAACCGCCGCGGTGACAAAAGTACGTACTGATTGCGCTCCACTGGACGTACTCCAAAGCCCGATTGCGCACAAGTAGAGTGTGTACACACTCGTTGAGAGCCTTGTATTGGGCACACGTGGAGCAACCGAACGTTTCCTCTCGATCGTCCCTGTCGACGACGACGTGGGTCCACTTGGCTAACCCTCGCCGTGCGTCGTCCGGAAAATCGTCCTGGAGCAAGTATTAGCGCGCTGCAGATTCAATTAAATGAGAAGCACACTATTCGATTGTCATTTTGGAGGTCGTATTGCTCGGCAAGCCAGGTACGGCGGTCGATTTGCAAGAACCTGACGTGACCATCTGCGACCAGCTGGAGGTACGACTGCCACTCGTCCTCGGGCAGCCCGAAAGAAAATTTTAACGGCCCGCGGTCACGATGCCCGTTCTGTGCGTCCGTGTCGCCACCTGCTGGTTCGTTCAACCGGACCTGTTTCACAGATTGCTTCGGGCGGTTGGCCTTTGCCGGCGGTTTCGATTTCTGAGATCGTAACACGGCTGCCGGCCCTCGGGTCGCTTCGAATGAGGCTTTGGACATATCTAGAGCTGAACGCTCTTGAAAGGTCACTCGTCGCTTCGGTGGTGCATTCGCCCCAGAAGCATCCGACGATGAAGCCGGAAGACGAGACATGGAAAGTAAACACTTTTGGCGCAAAGCAATTACAGCAAAGTCAGAGTTTTTATTATCTGCGCTGTATGTGGTCGGACTGTTGCCAACGCATGTCAAAACTTGCATTTCTGAAACATCTGATGAGACCGCTAACCCTTCACTGGGCATTGAACACACCATTGACACGATGAGAGACGCGCAAGAAAACCGTGACTTGATAATTTTACATGCTCGGCACCCAGGTTAATGTCGTACACACTTCGCTGTCGTGCCAGCATATTGCGGAGATCAGCGGAAGAAGTCTATTCCGGCTACAGAATCCCGATTCCGCGCGTAGTCTAGCCTTGTATCGAGCACAACTCGATCGCTACATGCGGCTCTCAACGTGACCTGACGACTTCGTGACATCTCTCTGATACCGTAATGTTGTGGCTAAACCTAGCCACGCCTGGTAAGACGTCTGTGAGTTCGCTTGAGCCGATTAGTGTCCGCACGTGACGTCCCACGCACAAGAAACAAGTTCATCGGTGTGTGCCTGAATCAAGCACGAGCATGCGGCGATTTCGGGCCATCACATAACGCCGATCTCACAAATCAGTGAACTGGAAAGTGTATAAAATGCGTGAGTATTTGGCGAACTCGGGTCCGTCTACTCACAATCATGCCTCGCCGTACTGATGAGACTGTTATCACGAGCAACGACAAACACGACGCAGAGCAGGCAGTCAAACCGAACAAGAAGAAGCCACGTCGGAAGACATACGCCTATGTACGTGCTCACAAGCCACCTTGTACTGCTGTTCTCACAACTCGCCGTGCGCGTAGATCGACGATGACGGAAATATCGTGGAATCTTCGGACGACGAAAAGAATGTGGGTCCAGATCAAGTACGCGTGACCGAGTTGTAATCACATCTGCTCGCAAGCGCTGACACCCGTTGACATTTAGATGCGTATGCCCTCCAAGCAGGCTGTTTTGAAGACCACACGAAAGGCACCCATTGATCGCAGCATAGCAATCAAGGTTCGTCCACAACAGCAACCATAACGAAGATGTCCTGACGACTTCGAGTTAGAGCCGCGCGCCTACCAGAGGCCGCGCCCCAGGGACCAACACGAAGGCAGCTCCTCAAGTCAGTACCAAGCCATGCTCTTGCACCGATTGTTTACTGATATTGCTTATTCAAGGTACCTGACGGAAGCAACAGCTGGGTTACTGTCGAAAGTCGCAAGAAACAGCGGTCATCGCCGACGCCCAAATCGCCGCCACCGCGGTCGCAACGATCTCAAACTGTCATTTCTTCCAGCATCCCATCTCGGACTCCATCGCCAATTCCAACTATCGCTCTACTTGTGGCCCTTCCGTCTCCTGCATCGCGCCAGAACTTGCGTCCTGACTCAACACTACGACCCAGCCCCGACGGACCAACTTACGCCGCGGTAGTGAAGCCAATCTCACAGATGCAGCTCATAAAATCATCCAACAAGACGCGCTCTCTACCAGAGCCACTCACAGTCGCTGCACCGCGCGAACCGATTGTCGTGAAACCCGCTCCTGTTACTATCGTTGCCGAACCTGCCGCCGCCAATATTGCCGCCGCGCCTTCCACCGCCACTATTATCCCTGAGCCTGCTCATACCGCCGACAATCAGGAGGCATCGGAAGCTGTCGCCATCACGGTCCTTCAAACTCTTTTCTCGACCGTGGCGCAGACATCTACGCTTGCTAGGGTCTCTGGGGCTGCTCCTGCGGCTGTTATAGCCAACGAATCCACGATTATCGGCAAAAAGCGTCCAGCACAGCGCTCAGATGACGATGACTCCGACGCTGGCACCAATTCCGCTAGCGGACGCGACCCTAGTCGCAGGAAAAGGCCGCGGTCTAGCGAGGTTCCGCTGGACCAGTCGACGCGGAATGAAGTGCGGCAGCAACAGCAACCTCAGCCCCCGCCTGGACAGCTTGATGAAACGGCACCGCGGGCACGGGTGTCAACGCTGAGCGCGTCCAAGCGCACTTCCCTTCGCGATGCCGCAAACGAGCGATCCACGACAGAGCTTTCGCAACGGCAGCACAGTGCCACTATGGCACGTGCTAACATTTCCCACAGGCTACCAGCTCCAAATTCAGTCAGACCAGCGCCCCGCGCGACTGCGACCGCCGTCGTTGGTCCTGAAGGGACAGCTAAGACGGCTACTGCATCTGGTCATCGATCTGGTATGACCGGCAATGTGGCACTCGACATCGACATGCGTCGCTCTATCGATAGACAAGTCTCTGCGGCGAGCCCCCAGCGCATCGAGCTGCCGCACGTCGTGACAAAGCAGCGGAAGCAGCGCGCAGTAGACACGGAGCACTCTTCGAAGGTCGTTAGATCTCAGGCCGGTCCAAAAGCTGGCGGCAGCGTCTCGAAGCACCGCGCGTCTGGGGATGGTGATGGTAACGTCGGTGCTGGTGTCGATGTTGATGTTGATGTTGATGTCGATGCTCATGCCGACGATGCCGATGGAGACGGAGATGTTGGCGGACGAGTGCGGAAGGATAACTGCAGCATGGAATGCTTCCAGTATCCGAAAGATGGCGATGATCTTCAAGCATTGCTCTTTGCCGATAGCCAGAACGAGTCGAAGAACGGAGGGCGCCATGGTCACTGCTACCCGGGCCAGCGGCTATGTTTGCTACGAAGGGAAGGGGAGGAGCAACTGGTCCGCTTCAAAAACAGTGAGTCTCAGGATAAAGTACTCGATGTATGCCGCTGAAATACGGCCTAGGTGTTCCGAAGGACTTTGCGTCGCTGACGGAGCGCCTATCTCCGAAGGTCCTCTCACAACGTCGCTACGCTCTTTGGAATGCTTTAGCCAAAGGGGTGAGTTTATTTTGTTGATATATGCTGGTGTACTCTAATTTTCTACAGGGCCAAAAGATATCCGAGCTCTCGCACAGCCTCACCGTCGTCATGCATCTGGACACCGCTCGCCGCAAGCCAGAACTTGACGTGTGGGCTAACCCCTGGGCTCTCTACTACATGCAGGATGATATCGACACGATGGCACGGCAAATGTTTCTGGCATGCAACCAAATCACTCGAAACGATCCCATGCATCACACCAACGTCTCCGTCACTTCAACACTGGTTCGTGACGCTCAGCTCAAGTACGAACAAGCCAATCGGCAGCTGGAGCAGGAGCAGCAGGAGAAACGGGTGATGATGGCCGAGTTGGAGGCACTGCGAGCACAGCGACAGGACCGGCAGTAGTACAAGACAACGTGACATTGTATTTGCATTGAGTGCACAAATAAGAGCGGAGACACGGCGAACCCTGTGACTCGGGAGAAGGAGCCCCCGTAACGCCCCACTTGTGCGGGAAGCGACATCATGAGTTGGGTTGTGGAGATTAACGGCCATCATGAGCCGTAAAACTGCACCTTCTGCATTAGAGATGCAAGTCGTTAGCACAGGGGTCTCTCACGAGTGAACAAAAGCTTTAATAACTGCATCGCCTCAAGTTCGTGTGCCTTCCATCTGTGCCATGCGTCTTCCTATGGAGCTCTGGACGGCGATCGCAAGCTACCAGGGACGTGACGACCTGGTGAAAATGTTGCGTGTGGACCGCACTCGAGCACAGGCCGCCGAGGAGTTTGTCTATAGTGATCTTTCGCTCAGGCAGAATCGTGCGGGCCAGCTCGCTCCGCTTAAGGCTGACGTCGTACATGCACTCTTCGCGTATCTCGCCTCTCCGCGGGGTGCACAAGCAGCCCGTCGGGTGAAATCCCTGGACGCTGTCTGGTTTCGCGAAGGACGTACCCTCGATGTGTCAGAGGTACTCTGCAAGGCATTGATCCGGTTGGACAACCTTTGCGTCCTGCGAACCGGCACGAGCGTTGACAGAATCAAACTCGAGGCGCTACTGTCACAGCATTCATGGCCAGTTCTCCGTGAGCTGTACATTGACAGCGCCGAACTTCCACGATCTTTCCTCAGCCGACATCCGCTCGTCGAAGTGCTCCGCACGTGTTTCGGCGTCAAATACGCCGGACTCCCGCGGACCATCGGCGTCACGAGTCTCTCCAGCACCTGCGTTACGACGTACGAAGACTGCACGTACATGTTTGCTGTCAGACAGCCATCTATTGTCCGCGTGGATGTGGTATCGAACCATGACATGGTCCAGTGCCTTGCAGTGGCCCTCAGCCAATCCCCTTCGGTCCAGCAAATTAACTTCGCATGGACAGGGCCGTTCGATATTGAGCGCATTTTGGCAGATGTGCCTCTGCTGCGGCGTCAGCAGGTCATCTCTTGCGGGGTTTGGATTTTCCCGATCAGTGACCTTGCGACTTTGGCGGGCGTGGATAGCGAGGCGGCGGCGATTGCGCTCATCCTTAATCAGCTGGATGCAGCGTTTCCTTCACTCAAGAAACTCAGCTTTCAGTACGTAGGTGTTTTTCAAGATTCTTACAAGGATCAATTGGCCATTAGCCGAAAACTGGCGCACACCTTTCAGGGTTTGATGTCAGGCGCAAACGTTTCAGACGGCGCCCTGTCATCAGTTCGTCGCGTATCGCTGGGGCTCCTTGTTACTCTGTACCGAAGCACTGGAAGCGAACAGTTTCAGCGTCAAGAAAAGTCTCAGTCCGTCATGCTCGAACCAATGTCTGCCGCCTGGTGATGTGCCTAGAGTAGTCCGCTTTCGACGAGTCAATATTAGCCGGTCTTGTGCACTCCCGAAGCTGTCTTACCTGCATTGACATCGCAGCGAAACACGAGGCGTTGTCCGGTCGCTTGTGGTTTGAAATGCAGACCTTGTCAAGATCCCGTGCTGCAACGCCCATTCCTCACCCGCCCACGACACCCAGTTCCAATGCACGCAACTCCCACGTGAGTCACATGGTCTTGCGATATGTTGAGCCAGCTGACAATGACGTGCCAGAGCGACGAATATTACGACATTGATGCAGCATGCGCTCGGCGAGCGGAACGTCGTCATGTCCATTGTTTCTGCGGCTTGGATGTGCCATCCACGACCACAAATTTGGAAGCTCGCATCAGTCAACAGCGCTTTCCGTGCTGCGGTGCAGCATATCGCCTTCGAGGCCGCGCGGCAGACCTTCTCTCACTGGTTCCCCGATCCACGCGGTATGCTGGGGGCGATGCGCCAGCACTCGGCTATGGTCACAGGCACGCAGGCTGCGTTCGTCGCCGTTCAATTGGGCTTCGAGTGCGCCATTGCGCTACCAGGCGAGCAGGACACCATTACTTTTTTTTTGCCCCATGGCGGTGCACGCTGGGAGGTAGGCGTTGTCGCTCGTCACGCTGCATACATGCTAACAGAGCTTTGCAGTTGTTTTTGTCTCACCTGACTGACGAGCAGAACTACGAGGCCTACAATGAGGGCACGCCGACAGAATATGCCTCCGCGGCGCTCTTTGGCGATCTGTACGGCGATCGGAATGGCATTCATCAGATCGAGGCGTTTGCGAGCAAACACACCGACCTGTACCGTGACGTGCGCGAATGCATCTGTCACGATTTGTACGGGTATCATCAGTGCGAGACCGGAGACGCACTTCCTGGTTGCCGGCGCAAACAGGTATTTGCGGAGGTTCTGCAGTCACTACCAGGCGAGCCGTGCGGATTCATCGAGTCCTCGATGCAGAGACAGTTTCGTTACCTGATTACTCCAACCGGGTTTGGCGTCGTTGAGCAGCTGTACCCTCTTGCTTTCAAACGCCCATTGTTCTTCATCCACTTCGCCTCAACCTAGACACAAATGAATTACGCTGTTACATGTTCCTGCGCGGTGCGAGAGCGGTTGAAAAGCTGCCAATATTTCTCGATCGACTTCACATGACTCGAATAGATGAATAACATGTTTGGTTGCGTTTCAACTGCAACGTTGGCACAACCGGGACGGATCCTGACAGTCTCTGCAACCCTGAACCACCGCATGAGCCGAGCACAACACCTGAATCACATGATCGCGCTAACCCAAATGTGCCGAACGGCAACATAATAATCTCAAGATTTGATGTCGTGTAATTCTAGCCGAATAAACGGAAATGAACGTATGGCGTAGCGTCGATTGGTATTTTTCACTATCACAGTGTCGATTATTTTTTTTCACATTCAGGGTCCCGATTTTGACAATTGGCGATGAGTACAGATGTTCAAGCGGACGCCAATCGACCCGTATCCCTCTCTCTCCGACCCCTCCTCTCATTCCGCGCGATGGAAGACAACGGCGACCCATACGTTCTCCAAATCACTTGCTTTCAAGGACATTGCGTGCAGCTCGCATACCTGGGCAAACTCGATACGGACCCTAACGACACGACGCGCGATCGGTGGCCATACACGGTGAGCGCAAAAATACAGGCAGCCAAACGGCGAGGATGTGAGCTGACATCTCGAGTCTCAGTGTGCTACGCATGGAGTTCAAGGATATTACGCCCGGCGCACCAGGACGATCGTCCGCGTTCAGCACCTGTCAACGGCAGACGCGGTCCACCAAGGGTCTCGCACGCATCAAGAGCATGTCAAAGTTATCACCAAATGGTCGAGATACCAGAAGTTTGGCCACTGCTTCTGGAATGAGAAGGAAGTTCTTCGCGCTGCCGGTGCCGACGTGAACGGTCCAGAAACCCTTAGGATTGCTCTTACGGTGTGTATTGGTCCACACCAAGTACGCCGTGATCTGACATTCTCCCAGTGCAACAGTCACCCGGTCTGCACATACACGTTTCCGCTGTCGAACACCAACGTCGACGTGAACCTGCTCTCGCTGAGCGAACGGCTTCGAATTGGCGTTCGGACGGAGGCACAGCATACGTACGTTCTCTCACGCCTCCAACATACCGACGGCATATGCCGAGTGTCCACGTGCGGCCGCGCACTCTCATCCCGCGGTGGACTGGCAGGGCAGCCACCAAGGATGCGTATGGAGGTACGACGGACATAATCGTTCCGAAATACGAGTATCATAGCTAAATTACACGCAGTGCACACCTGAGCACGGTCTTCAAGGTTATTGCTATCTCAACAGGAGCGCCAGCTTCGGTGTACCGGCACAGACCCTGTTTTCCGCTGGCAGCGGCCTATGGCTGCGCTATCTATATCAGCTGTCGAGCAGTGAGACCCACCGCAAAGGCGAGCGAGGCGATGCCGAGCACGACAAGATTCTAGCGTCCTGGTTGCGGTTCAACGGCACTACGCAGCAGTTGTCGGACGGTTATACTGCAATCATTGAACGCGCGCTCAAACGGTGCAGTGACTTAGATGAACTTCGACGGTCATCCTCATCGTTGTCCTTGGCGCCGGCGCCAGCATTGGAAGCACTGCCCAATACTAGCGCCATTCGCGACTTCGCCGACTGCAGCCCAGAACTCGAGCTCAAGGCAGATCTAGAAGATGTTCCTGTCACTTCCGCGTCTGATACGGAGCCATCCATGTCGGATGCCGACGGTGTGGACGACAACTCAGATCGCGATGACGCGATCGCAGCCCGCCAAGCCTGGCGTTCGAGTCCGTCTGCCATGTCGAGCCGGTCTCGCTCGGCATCGCCGGCACGCATTAGACGCCTGCGCTCGTCCAATCCGACTTCAACTCGTCTTCAACGCGCAACAAATACGGGAAGTCCAACGGTCGACTCGTCTACCCAAGCGCTTACAGTCACCGAGGCGGCCGCTGTACTCTCCAGCCTGCTGCGCGTTGCGCGGCTGGACAAGACGAGCAACAACCACAGTGACCCGCTGATCTTCATCCATCAACCGCTTACGGATGAGCTTCTCGTCACACACTCGCCAAAGTTGATGATCGCCCTCGGCGTTCGGGCTCCCGGTGCGAGCAGGACCCAGCGCGTCATTGCCTCGCGCAATCATCACCCACGCACCGTTTATTTGGATCAGAACTGCACGGCGACGGGCTGTATCCGCGATGCAGAATCTGGCTGCTCATGGGGACTGTGCTACTCGCACTGCGTCCGACATGGCGGGCTCAGCGTGGCTTGCGACTGCAGCTGCCATGCGCCGCTGACTCAAATCGGTGCGTCGGATCGAGAATCAGCCTTCTTTCAACTAATTATTCATCAGAATTCACCCATAGTGCTCGTATATCTTTCGTTAATACAGTGAGTTGAGTTGACATCACGATCGAGTGGTGATGCTGAGAAATTTATCAGGGCGTTCTCATCGAGGGACAAGTCCACGTCAGCAACAATCGCCTCTACTTGTCGGAACTGCTTTCGGCTGATCAACTCGCCGACGTGCACGATCAAGCCGGCTATCAGTACATGCCATTCCCTCGCGATGTGGCATGTGGACCGCAGGGTGAATGGATCCGTTGCGGTATCACGACGGATTCTTGGATACCAGTATTGCCTGAGCACGAAACGACCATCGTCGTCGCGTCCTCAGCCCACCTGGCGAGGATAGACACGGCAGTAGCAGACATCAGGGCCATGGGCTTCAACGTCAAAGCGGTTGAAAAGGCACTGCGGGTTGGGTACCGTGCACCCGTCGCCGACAAAGAGATCGCAAGCGCCGCGGTCAAGCTCCTCCGCGAGAAGCTTGTTGTGTTCAACTTCCCTGGGAACCGTCTTCTGACTCGAGCTCAGCGCGCGCAGGTGAGTTTTCAGTCCTGTGGAACGCCTGTAACTCACATTTTTTTCAGCAGCGTCGCGCTACTCAGGTGTGACGTGCTGCGGTCACCGACACGGGTCAACGACCGGTCCGCCAGGACGAACGCTTCTCGTGATATGCCGCGTGCTCCACCAAGTAATGACTGATCGAATAGGTACGAGTGATTGTGTGCAGCTGAGGAAATGTGGGAATGTGGGACAGCAGCGTGGATTCGTTTGTCTTGAGTGATTTGCGCAACCGTCATTAAAACGCAGGGACAACCGTCAACATTTCTAAAGTCTTCCGCAAAGGTTATAATTGAACGCGGGCTGACTTGAGGTGTGACGAACCAGTCCATGCATACTAGCCTCTGTGGGATTTTATGAAGTTGAGTTCATCAGATGAAATCCCCTCGGTCTTTATCAGTGAAAACAGTAAACCTCCAACCTCGAGTTCACAAAGCTCCCGCATTCGTGGTCTCTATATGGTCCCAACTTGAGTACTCACAGATTCAACAACCTCGACATTAGGAAAGACCTAGTTTCTGTGAACTCTAGTCGTCGAAATGGTCAGTCGGTGGACCTTGTCCCGCGTGAATGCAGAGGATCCTAATATCTGCAGTGGAAGTTCGACGAGAGCCTCACTGCCTGAAAACTCGAGTTGTCACTTGATCCAAGTCTGTGTTCTTTGAAATTTGGACTCAAATCGAATAAACTTTAGTGAACACCGCTTCGCTGATTTGGAGAACTTGAAGGCTCTGGGAGCAGACATTTGGTGAACTCAGGATTCATGATCAGGTCAACCCGTATTCACAGACGTGCTTCACTTGGTGAACTCGGATGCATCGATGTGGTGAACGGTGATCCCCAAGGTGCAATACAGTTAGGCGGTTAGTTCATCGAATTAGTGATGCGGCTTTTGTGAACACAGCGTCACATTGCTGCTCGGGATTCGATGAACTCGGAGTAACAAAAAGCGTCAGATTGCGATGAACTGTGAGGTTACTCCAGTTCACCAAAAAAAAACAATAGTTCTCCTTCTGAGTTTGAAATTTTCCAGGAATGAAAAATTGCAAAAGAATATTGTTCGGCAGTGCACCTCCAAGTCTGTCAACTTTCGGTGAACTGGTCCACCATAGGATTCGATGACGTTGTTCTTCGAATTTTTGGGATTTGTTAGGCCCACATGTTACACAGGTGATTCGCGGTTTTTCATATCCGTACATTCCGACATCCTAGCTCTCAGCGTTGCTGTAATGGGACGCAATTTTGAGATCATATACGGTTGCGCCCCGTATAACGGTCTGACAAGACGAGAAGCCGGGAGTGTTCTTCACGCTTTGAAGAAATCAAACTCCGATTGTCCTCCTACTAAGCGGTATCCCACCATTCGCAGCGAGGAGAAGCAAAATAGATTTCTGATCTGATTTGGGTTGAATTGTGCAAAATTGACTTGTTTTCCCGTGTGGCCAAAACACCGAGCCAGACCAGTGCTATCCTGTGTTGACGCAGGGCTGCCCGCCGCCCGGGTGTTGAGAGTGGAGAGCATCGCGCATCAGCCGATTGGCCACCGTTGTGTCAGCGACACAGCAAGGCAAGCTTCGTCTAGAGCTCGAATCACCTACGCACAAGGCATGATTACGGTCACGAATGTGCCGTCTCTTTCACTGAGCGATTTCTTCGGAGTTTGCCTAATCGGTACTTAAATATTGCTCCTCGAGCTCGCTTTTGATTGTTGCATTATCACAGCATATAACGCATCTTCAAATCTACAAATGTATCTCTAGACCTTTCAGTAGCTTTCCATTGTGTTTTGGCAGAGCACAATGTGGACACTGCCTGGTAATAGCTGGGAGTCGCGTCTGGCACAGCCACCCGAAAACACCCCACTTTCGGGCGCTCGGAATTTGCCGACCATTGCGTCATCGCCTGCTATCTGCGCACCCACCCTTGTGAGGGCTTTATCGCCCCATTCGTCACATCGCTACCCAATCACTCTATGAGTACGTCTTTGGAGTAAATTTGAGTACATGCTTGGCATATAGCAGGTTATTTTGTGCCAACGTTCCCGCTTCGGGCGCCCCGCCCAAGCTGAGCGAACTACACCTCAAGGAACTCACCTGAACTCACTGCGTGCTGCACTAGGTAGCATGCCAGCGGCACGACGTAAACATCATGTACCACCCAAGATGCCGAGGTCCGGAAGGGTCGGCTTCACACAGCCGGCATAACGTTGTAGACTTTCTGCTACTCAACAGGCTGTAGAGTAGGTAGTAGACTTTGGCTGTGGAGCCGAACAGGCGCCACGGAGATGCTGCGGCGTTTCGAGTAATGGATGCTCGGTGGCGTTGGAGCAGGGAGATCCGGCCACCGACCGGGCCGAGGAATCGAACCGGCTCAGCCCAGATGAAGAATGTCATGATAGGGTAATGGTCTCATCGACCGCTTTGAAGCTGCTGCCGCACCAGATTGGTTGTCCAGGTTGCTGGTCACCGGTGGTAGGTGCATACGGAGTGTTGGTGGGAGTGGATCGAGACTATCCCTCACTGTACACCCTATTTGCAGAAGAATGCAGGTGAAGATGAAGCATGTGTGGTGTACAGACAGCCAGAGAATTTGAACCTATCTTGATAAAACAGATTTAGACTTGTGACTTGTTCACAATATGCCTGGGTGTTAGGATTGGGCATCCATTGCATGAGGCACATCACTCTCGGAGGGCAGCTTGAGAGACAGGATGAAGGTAGATAGTTGACACAAGAATGATGAAGATGCGAGGGCAACTCGGTAAGCCGTGAGTTGAAGGGATAAAAATTCGGGATTATGAATGACGAAGCACGGTGAACTAATGGAAACAGGAAACGATCAACCGACGACAGGAATGACTCCCAAATAAGTCCAAATGACAGAAAGAGCGAAAACTTGATGCAAAAGTCAGATCGCAACAGGGAGATAGGGACAAGGTGCACATGAGCAAAACAAAGCAAAAAAGGAACAAACTTACACTGAAGTGACGAACGATGTCAAGCCCAGCTGAGAGAATAATGTGCAGACTGAGTGCAATCCATTAATGGAGTGATTTAGCATGCAAATAAACAATAATGAAGGGACGAGGAGGAAGAGTACCGGGCTGAAGGCAAAATGAAAGCTGAAAATGCATGCAACTCGACCGCAGGAGGGACAGATCGCAGCGCAACCGATTCGCTGCCTTCTTCTACTGAACAGCCGTTTGAATTTGCGCTGTAGGCAGTTAGACCATAGGCGCTATCTGCGCTCTACATAAGAATAGGTTATAGAGTAGGCAATGGCCCGGGTAGGGGTTGCTCGTGCGTCGGTTCCTGGTATTTTGCATCAGTTCTCGAGTGGTGTACGTCATTCTGCGGTCTATTTTACTGCCTCGGGTTTTCTGGAGCATGGTAGGGTAGACTGAAGAGCTTCTGCACGTCGACTAAATGTTACGGAAGAGATTATAACCACTGGGTACAGAGACGGTAGACAAACGACAGTAACTTTGAGCTAACATCATAGGCCCATAAAATCGGACAACCAATCTGGTGCGGCAGCAGCTTCAAAGCGGTCGATGAGACCATTACCCTATCATGACATTCTTCATCTGGGCTGAGCCGGTTCGATTCCTCGGCCCGGTCGGTGGCCGGATCTCCCTGCTCCAACGCCACCGAGCATCCATTACTCGAAACGCCGCAGCATCTCCGCGGCGCCTGTTCGGCTCCACAGCCAAAGTCTACTACCTACTCTACAGCCTGTTGAGTAGCAGAAATTCTACAACGTTATGCCGGCTGTGTCATTGTCATATTGTCTGTTCGTAGCCAACTGGAACGCCAGTTGCCAGTCACATAGCCAGTTTCACCGTCTAGATACACGCATTAAGAGGCCAAATTTCCTCCTACATATCGTATATGTACTAGTTTGCGCTCGTGTCATCGGCTGAGACTCGTGACGAACCGAGTGCTCTCATCGACGCAGCGTAGCGCATGTACCGACAAACACGGACCCACCCAGCCATAATCTCTCCGTCTGCTCCTTGCTGAGTCTGTGGGATATATCTGTGATAATGTTGGCTTACGTTGCTCGGTCGCGTCGCAAGCACGCTTGCTGTGGATCACACGATCCAACGAAAGTATCGACTCGCATTGCCCCGCAAGCTCACCAGAGGCGATTCTCAAATCTTGTCCCCTGCATCGCCGCCTGCAGGCTAAAGAGAAAGAACAACGCATATTCGACTCAATAGAGGCAGTAAGAATATGTACGGAGGAACAATGGAACTTGAAGGACTCTGGCGCATCAAATGATGCGCCTAAATTCTTCCAAGACATGAACAAATCCACTTCAGAAAACGCTGAGCCTCCAAAGCCATTGTCGACACCGCTTTGGGCAAGGCTTCTCGTTCTCGACATGCTCGACGATTCTGAGAGCTACTGTGATGTCCTAAATTCGGTCTTTCGAACCCAGTGGATGATATACAGGTGGCAATGAACGCAGCGTTCACCTCCCGATTCACCTCGTCGAGTTCAAGACCAAGCAGATGGTGCCTAATTCGGCCGGAGCTCGCCTCGCTCACCTTGAAAAAAGTTCGTTAGATTCTTGCTAATCTTAACCTTAGATTTGCGGGTGTCAAGGAATCGGCGGCGTGGAGGCACATCAGCCTGCACTTCAACTGCTAACGCCCGTGCTGCAACAGATGAACATTCCCTCGCGAGACGCGCTACTACAAACGGAAAGGATTAGTGGCTTCCCTGTCAGAGCACGTAGGATTATGCTTCAGCTCGGCCGCTCGGCGGTTCGTCCCGCTCCCGCATAAAACAGAGCGGAGCCTGTACATCGTTTCCTTGCTTCGAAGACTGAAGAGATCGATTCTTCTCGCTATTCATGCAGGATTCATCCATGAGCAGAAGCCTGCCTTGCGCACCGCCGACACACGAATACACGCCTAATGAATCTCCCGTTTCTTGCCTCAATTTCGATTTCACAGCACCAAAAACCACGCCAATAATCCGAGCTCTTGCCGCTATCGAGGGCTACTTGCAGCGGCCAACTGAGCTCTCAGCCACCTGCAGGTGCGGAGTGGACAACCAGCATTTTGCAGTGTTTTCGATTTTGATTACCATGAGTACTGCATGCAGGCTAATGTTCAAAGACGGAAGGGTTTGAAAATAAAATAAAATCGGGAGTTATGTCGATCGTTGTGTCGCATGACGAAGAGTTTGCTGCTATTCCAAACGCCGGAAAATTGAATGCACGAAATGTGAATGATATACGACATTCGTGACCGTAACCTGCCGTGCGGAAGCAGCGGCTTATTGGCTAGTTGCACTTATAGGGTCCATTGTGTGGGGTAACTGTCGGTGGTGAACAGTGACAGGTTGAGTCGAGCCGGGGTTGGACAGACCGGCGCGGGGCCGGATGCGGGTGCGAGGACCCCCTTTGCCTCTTCCCGCGAACCCGCTAACCGGGCATCGCGCAGCTGCGTAGCCGACGCACACGTTCTCTTCTCGACCTACAACTTCGCCCTCGTACTGTGTGCGTAGGCTGTTGCGTGCGCGTGTTTTCGGATCTCGCGTGACCAGTGCCTGGGAGTACCAGTACCCAGCAATCGCGCACGCATATACAGCACGCGCGAACCTACAACACCACTACCAGTCGCTTGAAGGCTACCCAATACGGTGCTTTGTTGACGAGGAGGACTTGGTGGGAGTGGTAGTGCAGCAGGCCATGGTTGGCTTGTCGCGCGGCGGGTCCAAGTTCCCTCAGATCGCGACCGAGTGAGTGACTCATTAGAGTTGTGCTTGGGTGTGATGCTGATTGTGCGATGTTTTTTGTTTTGTTTTGTTTCATTTCTTTGAACACTGGTTGGTCATCGTCGCCATCTTTCACATTCACCGCGCCGTCTTTGCGCACGTACGCCGCCCCCAACCCGTGAGGGCACCTGTCATTTGCCATGTACGCAGGCGAACCCGACTTCCTGGGACCTGAAGGCGCTTGCGGCTCCACGTGCAGCGTTCTAGCGCGAGGAGGACCGTCGCACGGCTCATGCTAGCCAAATGGCGGCGGCAAGGTTCGTGGCTGGGGCGAATCGGTTGCATTCATTCAGCACTGACACTCGATTCAGGATGTTATTTAGCAGGCTGCCTCGACACTGAACTGGACTAAATGGCGGAAGGGAGTTCGTTCGCGATTACCTGGACGAGTGTAGGGTAGGTACATTCGTGTTTGCCTGACCACGACATTGCTGACGATCCTGGCATGAAGTTTGCCTCTCGCTTCTCGTCTTCGCCGACGCCCTCTGCCGCGGTTCTTCCAGTACAGTCCCCCGTCTCTCGTCCCTGACTGTTCCCAGGGGCACCGCCACCAACTCGACTGCCGTGAGCGAGCTTGCTCGCATGGTCGGTGCGTTTCGACCTTCTTGTTCTCCTTGACCTCTTGCGCTGGGCTTTCCGCTCTTTTCCAGCATTCCTTCCATTGACGAGCTTCTCGTTGCCAGTTACCACTCACGCTATTCGCCTGCTTTCTTGTCCCGCGTCATCCTCCTTTCGCTTCGTCCTTGCCTGCTCTCATTTCCCAGCCCCATTTCCCCTCCTCATCACCGTTCTCAGATGCGTGTTTGTTTATGCCTAGGTGTTGTTTGCCTTTGCTCAACCAGCGCAAAACGCCGATATGACCTGCCTCGCGTTCGCGTACCCACGTCTTCTGGTTGTGAACGCCATTCTTGCGACACAGAGATCGATCGTGGCTATGAGGACTCGTTGTAGCAGTTTGCTTGCGACTCAGTGTGGTCTGTCGTTGTCATGCCCTCATCATCTGCGTGGGTCCTGGCAGGCTTGCTGCCCTCGCGCCGAGTTGATCATGTCCTCGTCCTGCGGTGCTGACTCGAGCGTAATATCAGCTCTCGTACCCCAAACCTGGTCACCTTCCTCGAGCCACGTGCTTGCTGTGTTATTCCCTGCCAACATTCGTCGCGCGCCATGACGGAGAGCTTCTGTCGCGTTGGCGACACCGTTAACCATCGCTAGCAACGTTGACTCTAATGCCTGGTGTCTCTATCTTGGGAGTGGACTGTGCCTTGTGGGTTTCTCAGTCTCGTGTACGATCTCAAGTTGGGCACTTCAATAAACTAGTTCCCATATTTCACAAATTGCGAGTAAGATATCTGCAGAGTGTGATTGCATTAGTAGCTTTGGTCCTGCGGGGGCAGTGACGATGATTTGAAGTCACGACCGAACATGATCAAGATAAAGTCAGTGATAGATTGAGAGGTAACACGCGATTTAGTTGGTCTACACAAGTTGGACGGAATGCTGGCTCGATGAACGACCGTAGCCACTTTCGTACTTCAAATGTTTGCAAGTCGCGTGGAGCATGAAATGCGAGGGAGGTTCTGCTTGAAAATTAATCGTTGATTCTGCCATTAATTTTCCCAAGTGTTTCACATGATCTTCAACACCCAGTTGATTGTAGCGAGTTTTTTTTTTTTTTTTTTTTTTTTTTTTTTTTTTTTTTTTTTTTTTTTTTTTTTTTTTTTTTTTTTTTTTTTTTTTTTTTTTTTTTTT
>Ga0247815_10001157_pt1 | contig 20417 bp, 18 predicted proteins | sample UWRJL194509B1_FD_181014 | JGI IMG/M metagenome (GOLD analysis project Ga0247815, IMG submission 181014) | Plant litter microbial communities from Arlington Agricultural Research Station in Wisconsin, United States - UWRJ-L194-509B-1 | ecosystem: Environmental > Terrestrial > Plant litter >...
CGACGCCGCAGTGACTCGTCCAACGATTACAAAAATCAGCGCGGTCAACCGTAACTTCGTCAGTCAATGGTGGTTTGATCACAAGCGAATCGCTCGCCCAATCATCATTGCAGTCTTAGTTGCTGCAGCGATTACGATTCTTATTATCGAACTTGTTCGTATCGCTTCAAACGCGTAGTCTATTTAATCGGCAAACGGAACCCAAAGGTACTTCCCTTGCCTTCTTTTGATTCAAAGATAATCTTTCCATGATGACCATCAACTACCTTCTTTGCAAGGAAAAGCCCGACACCCGTTCCATCTGGTCGTTGTTTTCGAGCGTTTGTTGCGCGGAAGAACTTTCCAAATAGCTGCGCTTGTTCTGAAAGAGGAACTCCGATACCCGTATCCTTCACCGTGAATTCAACGTGGCCTTTCGTAGCAGAGAGCGTCACCTTAATTTTTGAACCCTCTTTTGAGTAATACATCGCATTGTCACAGAAGTTCATAATTACTTGTTGAATCTTTCCTTCATCAAGTTGTAGTTCAGGAACATTCTTTGGCCTTTTATAGACGAATGATAATCCGTGCGCTTTTGCATTTGGCTCAAGTGCTTCAATTTCTTGCTCGACGATTTTCGAGAGATCAACTGGACGCTTATCCATCATAAACTTCCCTGTTTGTAGTCGCGAGACATTCAAGAAGTCACTAATCAAACGAACCATACGTTCACTACTCATGAAAGCTTCCTGCAAAAGATGCTTTTGTTCTTTCGTCACGTCGCCAACATCCCCGTCCATAAGCATACTGACATATCCTTTAATACTCGTTAAAGGAGTCCGAAGTTGGTGACTGGCCATACTAATAAATTCGTCTTTCGATTCGTCGAGGCGTTGTAGCTGTGCGTTACTTGCGCGGAGTTCTTTTGTGGCAGCTGCGATGCGCTGTTCAAGGTTTGCATTGAGGTCTTTTACTTCTTGAAGTGAGAGGGCATTTTGGATCGCGATAATAAGTTCGTTAGAAATCGTGCCGAGGATACGAATATCACGACTCGTATATCCAGCCCTTTGGTTCTCACCCATGCACATATACCCAATAATTTCGTCGTTCTGCACCAGTGGCACGATCAGTGCCAACCGATAACTTGCCATAAGCCGGCGTAACCCATTGCGTGTCTCATCACTCGTACCGTACAGTGCAGCCGGCATCCCATGCGCCTTGACGTATTCATCAAGCCAACGAGCATCAGCTAGTGCAAGCTTTCTAATATTCGAAGTACCGATTTGCGTACTTCTCTCGTCTTTATAAACAAAGAATGAAACGTCTTTGGCTTTTAGTTCTGCAGATAAATACTGAGCAATCTTCGTAAGGAGATGACGAAGATCAATAGTACTACTGAGAATTTGGTTTAAAGTCGCAAATACCTCATCGGTATTGTACGTATACCGATAGAAGAAACGGTTCGTCCAACGATCAAAGAACAATTTCACAGGTTGAAATAATAGCGCCAATATTACCGTTAGACCAAGATTAAAGAATAGTTGCGATGAAAGATTTGTTTGTCCAAGAAGTAGATTAAATACTAGATACGCAACGAGGAGATAGACGCCGCCAAGTGTTAGCAGTGAAAGTATGTAATTAACGGTTCGAACGACGGTAAATCGAATATCGAACAATCCGTGTCGTGCGATCACATAGAAAATACCGGCCGAAGTAACGAACGCAAATAATGGACCATACGCAATCAGCTCGTAGTTACCAAAAAGTGGGAGAATGATATCGAAAAATCCTCCACCGCTAAAACCGACAAGTAATGACAATGCCACGATCCGTCGGTGCGCGTATACACCTTTCGCCCTGGCAGCCTTACTAATTAAAAACCACAGTCCCATTCCTACATACAGAATAAACACGGCACTATAGAGGATATAGCTCATCTGTACGAGATCAACTGTTTTTGCGGCACCTGCGTCAATTCTGTTAATCATACCGCCCGGTATCGCAATAATGACTGTCATAAGTGCCCATGGAAGAAGTGCAAATACGCGCACTGCGAGTGATACTTTAATCGACAAATATGCCAAGCTAAATAGAAGGAATGAATAAGGTATAAGAAGCCCTAAGCTGTAATAGATAAAGACAAAAATCGAAGCCCACACATGCGATGGAACAAGAAGGAATAGTCCAAGGAATATTGCCCAAAGCCCAACGCTTCCCGCGAACAATACATACGCAGTACGCATATTCTTTGTATTCGTTCCTTCTGAAAAGACGATCGCAGCTAAGCCAAGCGATATCACACCAGCGATTAATGTTAAGATACTGATGATCACAATTTAGTAATCTCCATCACGGCATACACGTTATCTTCAGAAGTTGTAATGGTAATTGTTTCTGGGTCAATTTCTGCCTCGACAGCGATATCAACTAGTTCATCTATGGAACGAGGCTTCACTCCTTGCCAACCAATCACCTTTTGATTCACACCGAGCTGCGGTCGATCTGAAAGCATATTTGATATAACAAGAATTCCGCCTGGTTTTAATATTCTGTGAAATTCTTTCACCCCCTTCACACATCTTTCCCTCGAAAGATATTCCCATAACCCAAGCATGTCGATAATATCAACCGATTCGTCATTGAGTCTAAATGCTTTTGCGTAATCCGCACGATAGGTTTTAACATCATCCTCAGAGATAGCCGCTTCATTAAATAACTCTTTATTTAATTCGAGAGATTTGTAACTAAGGTCGTATTCCTCCCATCGAATTCTTTTTCCGTATTGATCCCTCACCTGTACTGTTGCATCGATGTTCGGCACACCCGCACCAGCACCCAAGGCGAGTGCCGTTAATTCACTTCCTCCAAATTCAGCTGCTTTTTTAAGAAGTAACCCATTATGAATTGAGCCTCTCGCCCTGATCGCGATACTATCAATTGCATTCGTAAAGATATCACGTGCATGCGCATCAATTTTGCCATCAGGGAAAAGTCTACCAGCGTCATCCAGTCTTTGGAGGCAATACAATGCTTCTGCGTTTGGCATGTGGTTGTCGCGCCAGAACTGCATCGTCGTATCATCAAGGTGGTTTTCGTAGAAAATATCGCTTGCGGGATTTGATATTCCCTCTACAGGAATAGGCCAATCATGATTATTATTGACCATCTCATCTAATAGCTGTAGATGATTATTGAGCCTTAATCTTTCGATTGGGTCGCTCACGTCTCCGACAGCTACAAACTTTCTTTCGTAACTATGACCCGAAAAAGTATGCTCCGTACGAGTCTCCTTCACAAAAACTTCACCAGGCAGTAACTCATTAGGACCCACACCTTCAACCAATCTATCGCCTAACAATGTCACACTGACTCCCCTTTGATGTTGTTCTATATATCTGCTACTATACTACAGTAACCATGACCAAAATTGCCATCATTGAAGACGATCCAGTTATTAGCCAAATGTACCGAATGAAATTCGAGGCCGACGGCTTTGACGTGCAACTCGCAAATAACGGCGAACGCGGCGTTGACATGGTGGAAAGTTTTGCGCCTGACATTATTCTTATGGACCTTCAAATGCCTGAAATGGGCGGCGAAGAAGCACTTGCGATTATCCGCAAAAAAGATTGGGGCAAAGACATCCCGGTCATCATACTTACAAACCTCGGTGAAGAAGAAGCACCAAAGGGTATCCGTGAACTGGGTATCCACAGTTATATCGTGAAAGCCGAACTCACTCCTCGACAAGTTGTCGGACGTGTCAAAGAAGCTCTCGGCGTTTAAAAAAGTCTAAACTACTTTTTCTCGACAGTTGCGCGTGCAGCTAAAATAAGATTATCAAACAAAGCGGTCACCGTCAGTGGACCAACTCCACCCTTCACTGGTGTGATTGAAAGATCAGTTCGCTCGCGGACGTCTACAGCAACGTCCCCTACGATCTTTCCGCCCTCAGAAGCCGTACCAGCATCAACAACAACAGCACTCGGCTGCAACATCTGTGTCGTAATAAGACCAGGTACACCCGTTGCAGTCACAACCACTTGAGCTTTTCGTACTTCACCCGCGAGGTCTTCGGTTTGATCGTCCAATATATTGACATTAAGTCCCGCAGTTCGCCAGAGTTTTGCAAGTGGCGCCCCCACAAGTCGTCCATTTCCAACAATCGCTATATATTTATCTCGCAGATCAACATTGTATCCAGCAAGTAGCCAGTCAATTGCCATCGCAGTTGCCGGCGTCAAAGTCGCACCTTCACCAAGTCCGTCTACGTCCTTTGCGGGCAAGACAGTGTTTACTGCTTGTTCGGTAAGAGAAGGATCGGCAAGTGGTAATTGAATAATGATTCCATGAACGGTATCGTCTTCGTTCAGAACTTGAATCGTGTCTAGAAGGTCTGCTTGTTTAATCTTGTGAATCGAAACTTCTGCCAAGATATCTTCACCGTATTCCTGCTTGAGGCGTACATATGTATCGATAACCGGGCTATCAATTGTCTGAATAATTGCGAGTTTTGGAACAACGCGAAAAGATTGACGAAGTGTACGAATCTGACGTGCCTGCCGCTCGGTTATATATTCTGAAAGTTCTTTACCATTAAGTATTCTCACTCCCTTTAGCTTAACAAATGCTGTGATACAATCAAACCATGAATACATTATCACTATTTGCCCATGAAACGCTCGGAGTTTCAGACCACACATCAAACGTTGCAGCAGCATCAACAACAGCACCGTCAGCGGACTACATCCTCTTCCTTACGCTCTTCGTGATTGTTGCTTATATTATTAACGCAATCCTTCTTGGCCGCATCTTCAAAAAAGCCGGTGTCTCTGCAGGTATCGCATGGGTGCCTATCTATAACACATGGAAGATACTCGAACTTGGTGGCCAAAAGGGTTACTGGGCAGTACTCGCGATTATCCCAATCGTCCAATATGTATCAATCGTCTTTATGTTCATCGCCTACTACAACATTGGCTTAAAGCTAGGTAAGTCTGGTAGCTTCGTTTTATGGGCTATCTTCCTTCCAATTGTTTGGATTATTTGGCTCGCAACTGATGCTTCTAAATGGAACAACGCATTAGGTGCTCCAAGCCTCGCTCCTGAGCACAGCGGTTCAACACCAACTGCAACACCAATCGTTTAATATTCATTTACATTAAAAGAACCGGCTCCGAGGCCGGTTCTTTTTTATACTATCGAGGCTACTTCGCCTTCTTACTAATTCGCGTTACGATCCATACAAGCACAACACCAACAATCAAGATAATAAGTGAAGTGATCGCAATCTGCCCATATCCACCATTTACTGGATTAAGGAACGGATAAGGGTACCACTGCGCGATCGGACCACGAATCAGCGAGTATCCAAGGTACGCAAGTGGGAAGATGAGCCACAAAAGACCACGACGGAATGAAATACGTCGACTTGGTGGATCGATAATCCAGTCAAGCGCCACTGCGATCGGAATAATATAGTGAAGCACAATGTTATCCCAAGGTACGGCAGTCAACTCAACACCTTCTAGTCCCGACAGTAGGACTGCAAAAACTATACCTGTCACCACCATTAAGAAGGTTGCAGCTCCTCTGAAGAAATCCAGCTTGTGACTCTTCTTACCTGCAAACACAAAGAATGCGCTCGCAAGAAATACAATGAAAGCAATAATATTAGCTTCTATTGTGAAAAAGCTAAAGAAGTTCCCAAAATTAAACGTTCCCCTCGTCGCCGTTACAGCCAACTCAGTTACGATTGCGCTAAACCCTAATAAACCGAACAATACTTTATATGCGACGAGATAGTTTCTTTTCATGAATTAACTATAACAGGAAGCGAAGGACTAGAAAATAAGCCATTTTTATGATAGAATTACCCCTGTATTGTTCGTGAAATGCAATAATACCGTTCGCACCCGTAGCTCAGCGGATTAGAGCACTGGTCTTCGGAACCAGGTGTCGCAAGTTCGAATCTTGCCGGGTGTACCAATATTATGAATAAGACTTCTTAGTGGAGTCTTATTTTTTACGTTAGTACAGAAGTGCTAAACTAAGTACACAATTAATAGGGAGAATGTATGACGGAAACTGAACAGACTACAGAAGTACAGGAAACTACCACTCAACCTAATGGAGCACGCGTAGAACGACATAACGTAAGTCGATCAACTCAGACATCAGGCGTTGTCGTTGCGCAAAGGGCTATTTGGTTTATCGTAGGAGTCATAAACGCTCTTATCGCAATCCGGTTCGTCCTCCTCTTACTCGGCGCTAACCAAGGTGCAGGATTTGTCGATTTTATATACGGCATTACGGCCGTATTAGTTGCACCATTCGTAGGCATCTTCGGACAGCCAACATTCGGACAATTCATGTTCGACTGGAGCAGTATTCTCGCAATTGTAGTATATAGCCTTATTGCATGGGGACTTGCGAAACTTATTACAGTCGCTCGACCACGAGAAGAGATTTAGTAAAAACCCTAGCCATAAATAGCTTACGTACCAAAAAAACGACTCATTGAATAGTGAGTCGTTTTATATAGGATGACGCTCAATTATGCTCACGCCTAAATACCCTTGTCTCAACAGAGGTAATAGTGTACAATGTGTTCCTGTACACGGGCCAGTAGCTCAGCTGGTTAGAGCGTCTGCCTCTTAAGCAGAATGTCGTGGGTTCAAGTCCCACCTGGCCCTCCAAGAAATCATATATCGGAACCGGTTCAAGTCCTCATAGCTTTGGCCCTCCAAGAAATCATTAAAAAAGACACTTCAGAGTGTCTTTTCTATACCTACAAAACCACCTACTGCAACTTGATTTCGCACGTCGAAGCGTTGCTGTCACTCCAGAGAGTATCCATGCCCTGAGGGCATCTATTATGGAAAAAATTCAAGACACTATAGGCCTGTCCATTCCTGTATTTTACGAGTGGGCCAACCCCATCCGTAAGCTCGGTTGTTGGCGCTGAACTACTTGCTCCCCAGCGCGGTCCGTCCGGTAGCGCCCTGATTGACTCAAGTGCATTTAAAATACCAAAATCAGCGTACATCATAGGTTGATTCATATCACCTTTAACGATTCGATCATAAGGATTCCAGCAGACATTCTGAATAAAGTTCTTACCTAGGCAATAATATCGGCATGCCTCACCCGCTGGACCGCAGCCACTTGCCGACGGTGTGAATACATTATCAGTCGGTGTTGGATACGCGCCATGTTCGGCCTTATACGCATAAAATAGCGATTGCCATGCCTGAAGCTCAACCGCACGATCCGCGTTCCACTTGGTACGTATCACTCCGGTATAGCCCACAATTGTTATTCCAACCAGAATCCCAATAACGACGATCACGATAAGAAGCTCGACGATCGTAAATGCGTTTCGACGAGGCTGTACAGAAGATGTCTTTGAATGAACCATCATATACACAAAACTATGGAGCATAAGCAGTAACGAGTCAAGAGAACATTCACTGCTCACTATGCGCTATACTAATACTAGCTATGGAAGTACACACAAACATACCACTTAAAAACTTCACAACAATGAAACTGGGTGGACCAGCTCGATTTATGGTCGATGTTCGCACGTCTGCTGAACTTATTTCCGTATATGAAAATGCTGTTTCTAAAAACCTCCCTATATTTATTTTAGGCGGTGGCAGTAACGTTATTGCAAAGGACGAAGGATATAACGGGATCATTATCCGCATTCGCATCCCCGGCTTTGAAATTGTCGCTGATGACATAAATGCAACAACAATAAAAATTGGGGCAGGGGAGAATTGGGACGATGTCGTTAAGCGAACGGTAGATATGCGCCTGAGCGGCATCGAAGCAATGTCGATGATTCCCGGAACCACTGGTGCTGCACCCGTTCAAAATGTTGGTGCCTACGGTCAAGAGATCGCCGATACCCTTGTCTCGCTTGAGGCATATGATTCACAGACAAAGTCACTTGTCGTCTTGCAAAACGAAGTTTGTGGCTTCGCCTACCGCGATAGTATTTTCCGTGGCAGCGAAAAAGGCCGCTACGTCATCACAAGTATCACTATAAAATTATCAAAAAGCCTCCCCCAGCCCCCTTTCTACGATACACTTCAAACTTACTTCGACGAACACAGTATTAAGCTGTTTACTGGTGACACAGTTCGTGACGCTGTTATTGCAATTCGGACCGAAAAACTGCCAGACCCGAAACTAAAACCAAACACGGGATCATTCTTCAAGAACGCTATCATCGAAGACTGGCAGCTAACGGATCTCCAAAAAACATTCCCAGATATAAAAGTCTTTAGTATGGGCGACGGACGATCAAAAGTTCCCTCAGGTTGGTTAATCGAACAAACCGGCCTTAAAGGACAACTTTTGCACGGCATAAGAGTTCACGATAAAAACACACTTGTCCTTATTAACGAATCCGCCAAGGGATATGCCGATTTGGCCGCTGCTCGCGACGAAGTAATTGGCGCGGTTCGAGACAAATTCCGTATTCAAATCGAACAAGAACCACTCGAAATCTCTTAGCTTGCGAATTAGCACCAAACCCCTTATGCTATAAGTATGACACGGCGTGGGTTCACGATTGTTGAGCTGATTATTACAATCACTATCATGGGTATTCTGCTAACCTTAGCAGTTGTTAATGTTGGGTCGACTCAATTGAAAGCTCGCGACGATAAACGCGTTTCAAACGTGCAAGCAATTGGCAGCTATCTCGACAGTTTTTATAGCAACGGCACACCAGGTGGCGGTACAATCCCGACAACTACCAATATGATCACAAACCCAAGCTTTGAAGTGAATCTTAGTAATGTCGGAGCCGCGAACTCAACAATTACACAGACCACTGCATGGTCATCTGACGGTGGCAGTTCACTTTCGATTACACCAAGCAACTCAAGCACAGACTCATTCGCATATATCGGAATGCCGGATACTGGGATGAGATTGGGGATGGTTGCTGGCAAAACATACACGCTAAGCGCCATGTACCGTATCCCCGCAATGCTCACAGGAACCCTCGACGGTAATAGAGCTTCTTGTATCATTGTATTTTGGTATGTATCTGGTGCATACCAATCTCAAAAGTCTTGTGGTGGTTCACCAAACGTAGGTACTTACCCACTCAGCCTCACATTCACAATTCCCGCTGGTTCTACTGAGGCATTTATACGACTATACAACGGTGGTACCGTTGGAACGAGCCCCGTCTATTTTGACTCTGTGGTTCTTACCGAAGGTGCATCGCGACCAGACTACGTCGATGGAGATATGGATGGTTGGAGCTGGAACGGAACAGCAAATGCATCTTCATCGACAGGGCCTATCGTCGTCACAGGTATACCAGGAACGTACCCATCAGTCTCTCTTGCCTCATCTCCCCTTTTGACACTTTACCTTCCAGATGCTGATATTAAGGCCTTTATTGCGCCAGGTCAGTCTGACCCATACGCCACGTTTATTGCTGCAACAAATAATGTTCAGACAGCTGAAGGTGTTCTCCCTCAACCGACTAAGGATCAGTACGTTTATCAACCAATCGACAATGATGGTATTCTTTGTGCCACTCGTGATTGCCGTAAATACAATATTTACTATCGCCTCGAATCCGACAATGTTGTTCGTATGATATCGAGTAAAAATCAATGAGAAATATTTCAAAACAAGCCGGTTTCACTGCCGTTGAACTTCTGATTACGCTTTTCGTTGCAGCTGGCTTCCTTGTCGCAAGCTACCAGTTGTTTAACTTGATTATCAAAGATGGAGGCTCAACAAGGTCAGAATCACGTGCCGGTAATGTCGCGTACGACTATATGCGTCGCTACATAAGCACGGCAACGAGCCCTTGTACTGTCCAAGATCCTCTAACAAATTCAGCTATCACCGTCGATGGATTAGTGGACGCAACGGTTTCAGTTGATATTACATGTCCAGTTTCCTACTCAATAAGTACCGTTTCGGAGATTGAAGTAACGGTCAAGTATAACGTTCCCGAACAGACTGTTAAATACTCTACCTTTACCATTGGATCGTCATCAAGTGACAATGAGGTCACTAACGGACTTATTGGATGGTGGAAACTTAACGGTAATACAGCGCCGTCGATTGGTACCGTTACTGGAACATTAATGGGACCCCCTACCCTTACGACTGGACAAAACACAAGTCCAAATAGCGCATACAACTTCAGTGGTTCGACGGCATTTATTGCACTAACCGGCACCGAAGATACTTTACCCGCAAAGGATGCGCCGAGGTCATTATGCGCCTGGGCAAAACCAAGTTCTGTTGCTACAGGTTTGAGATATATCGCAGCCTACGGGAGCAGCTCCAACGATAAGGGCGCGCTTATTGGCATGAACGGAACAAGTGCCATCGCAGGTTCGATGGGAACCAACGCAACAGTAACGAGCGTATGGGCGGTTAACATATGGCACCATATTTGTATAACATTTAACGGATCATCCTCAACCGTTTTGTATATCGATGGTACTTCAAGGTCTACTACATCACAGACATGGGATACTGATGTGAGCGACCTCTACATTGGCCGTAACTCGGGAGGTACTGCAAACCAATGGCTCGGCGCAATCGACGACGTACGTATCTATAACCGCGCGATCTCAGCCGCCGAGGCGCTTTCGCTGTTTAACCAAGGCGCACGATGATGAAAAAAAATGTAAAGACTTCACTTCAAAAGGGCTTTACGCTCATTGAAATGCTTGTTGTTGCACCTGTCGTCATTCTCACGATCGGCGCATTCTTAACCGTTATTATCAGCATGACTGGTGAAGTATTATCATCACGAGCATCCACCGCACTCGCATATAACATACAGGACGCGCTTAATCAGATAGAGACAGACGTAAAGCTAAGCACGACTTACCTCGCAACGAATAACATCGAATTAACAGCCTCTGAACAGCAAGGATATAACAACGACGGCACTAGTTTTGCAAATGCCGGCTACACAAATGGAACGAGTCTTATATTGAATATGCTCGTGACAGACGGTAATCCGATCGCAACAACAAGCCAAGTCGTCTTCCTCACAAATAAACCGAATGGATGTTCAAGTAATAAGGTGTTTACAAATACCCCGATGACAATGAACGTCGTCTACTTTATAAAAAACGACAGCAATAACGTTTCTTCACTTTGGCGTCGAACGATCATGCCTTCAAATTATGCTGATGGAGCATCAGTAAGCTGTACAGCACCATGGCAGCGTCCAAGCTGTGCTCCAAACTACACAAGCTCATTCTGTAAAACGAATGATGAAAAGCTAGTAGAAGGTGTATCGCCTTCTGACTTTGTCGTACAATATTTCAGTTCGGCCGCAGGGACAACACCCAATACTATCGCTTCAAACCCCGCATCAATTCCTAGCGTGAGAGACCCTGTCCTTCAGACGCTTCCAACAGTGAATGTTTCAATCACTGCACAACAAACCGTCGCAGGACGAGTCATCAGCCGATCAGCAAGCCTCCGAGCAACTCGACTTGATACAAATGCCTCAACTATTGCCGCAAATATCGTCACTACTCCATCTGCACCAAGTGCCGTTACTGCCACATTCACCACCCCTGGTGAAATAGCCGTTGCGTGGCAGCCAAATGCGACTTCCTACAAGGTACAGTACGACACAAGCAGTAGCTTCTCTGCACCACAAGAAGTTACAGGTACGACCGCCTCACAAACTATCACAGGATTGAAAGCGGCGTCACTCTACTACTTCCGAGTACAGTCAACAAATTCTGCCGGAACGAGTGGCTGGTCATCAACAGCGACCGCGTATTCAACGATTACAAGCGGCTTGATGTCATGGTATCCAATGAACGGAAATGGAAACGACGTGATTGGAAGTAATAACGCAACAGTGGTAAGCGCTACCGCAACAACAAATAAAGATGGTGTCGCTAGCCAAGCGTACCAATTCAATGGAACGTCAGCATATCTTAGTCTTGGAAGCGGCTTTGTGAACCTTGCGAGCGGTGTGACAGTCAGTATCTGGGCAAATCCGACATCAACGGGATCGAACGCAAAGTTCTTCAACCTTACTTCAGGAAGTGGTACAGGCGGTATCGTCTTTGGACGTAGCACGACAACTTCTAGCCTTGCATTCCAAGGGTCAAATAGCACTATAGTAACCGCAGCCGGCATCACAAACAGTACTTGGCGTCACTATGTTGCATCCGAAAACGCTGCCGGTGCAGTGAGAATCTACAGAGACGGAGTCCTCTTAAGCACTGGTACAACGGGCGTTCTTACCAATACGAGTCGATCTGTAAACTACATCGGACGAAGCTATTCGTCATCAGATGCCTATTACGCTGGCTCACTTGATGACGCGCGTATCTACAACTCGGTGCTATCTGACGCAGAGATCCTTTCGCTCTTCAACGACGGCCCTCGGTAACAGTGATAGATTTGTCATAAAAATGCTTGCGCTTATACCAAGCTCGTAGTACATTAGTCTTAGAGTAATTTACATTATAAATAGGGGGCAGCTCAACAATGAGTTTCAACAATATCAAATCCAAAGTACGATCAGAAAAAGGTTTCACAATCGTTGAACTCTTGATCGTTATCGTCGTCATCGGTATTTTGGCAGCAATCACGATTGTCGCCTACAACGGTGTAACATCACGTGCAAATACAACAGCAGCAGCAGCTACTGGTGCAACACTAGCTAAGAAGGCTGAAGCTTACAATGCAGAGAAGTCTACATACCCAGCAACACTTTCATTGCTTACAGCACCAGCTGATTCAGGGACAAGCTACTATGTACCAGCATCAAGTGTCACACTTGTAACAGCAAACCCAATGGTCGCACCAACTGGTAACAACATGACACAAACTGCTACATTTAAAAAGTGTGGGACTGGTTCTTCATCAACAGCGCCAACAACAGCAGCGCTTGTTACGACCCAAACTGGTGTAAGCGTAGAAACATGGAGCTTCACCGCTAACGCCGTTCAAGTTGTGAATGTAGGTATCACATCTGGAACTGTCGGCGCAAACAACGTCGGCTGTGGACCAGCACTTACCTAGTCACCTGAGACTATATAAGTAACTTAAAACCGGCTCACTCGAGCCGGTTTTAGTTTGCTTAAAGACAAGGTTATCTACACATCGCTCGGCAAAGGAAAGTCCTGCACAAATGTAAATACTTCTTCGCGAAGCTCATTCAATCGTGAAGGATCCTCGTGCGAATCAATCGCCTGCTTCATCCACTCCGCAATCCGCTCCATATGTTCTTCTTTAAGACCTCGAGTCGTAAGCGCGGGTGTTCCAAGTCGAATACCACTTGGACGGAATGGAGGCAACACATCATCAGGTACAGCATTCGCATTGAGCGTTAAGCCAATCGCATCAAGCGCTTCCTCAACAACCTTGCCATCAATGCCAAAGCTCTTATATACGTCAGCCAGGATAAGGTGGTTACTTGTTCCACCTGTAATAAGCTGAAATCCTCGTGCATTCAGTGCATCCGCAAGAACACTCGCATTCTTTGCAACTTGAGCTGCGTATTCCTTAAATTCAGGCTGCATTGCCTCATGGAATGCGACAGCCTTGGCTGCGATCACATGCATGTGCGGACCACCCTGCATTCCAGGGAAGATTGCACGGTCGATAAGTGTTGGAATGTTTTCAATCGTCTTTTCAGGTGCACGAAGTGGATTACCCACAACTCCCTTAGTAAGAATAAGTCCGCCGCGAGGTCCACGAAGTGTCTTGTGTGTTGTTGTTGTCATGACGTGGAAGCCATGATCAAGCGGATTCTCGGCAACACCACCAGCAATCAAACCGGCGATATGCGCCATGTCAGCCATCAATAGCGCGCCGACTTCGTTTCCAATCGCTGCAAACTTATCATAATCAAGCTCACGAGGGTACGCACTGAACCCAGCAAGAATAATCTTTGGTTTGTGTTCAAGCGCCAACTGACGTAGCTCATCATAGTCTATCTCGCCCGTAGCGGCATCCTTCATCTTATAACGGACAAAGTTGTATAACTGCGCGCTACGCGTCACAGGAGCGCCGTGTGTAAGGTGCCCTCCGTGACTGAGGTCCATTGCAATCACCGTATCACCAGGTTCAAGCCATGCATTATAGACCGCTTCGTTAGCAGGCGCACCAGAGTGTGGCTGTACATTCGCATGATCTGCATGAAAAATCTCTTTAGCACGGTCAATCGCAAGTTGCTCTACCTGATCAGTAAATTCTTGGCCACCATAATAACGACGTCCGGGATATCCTTCAGCGTATTTATTAGTAAAGATGCTTCCGAGCGCCGTTAATACATCGCGACTGACATAGTTTTCACTTGGGATAAGTTCAAGTCCAGCGCGCTCACGCTGTTCTTCGCCGGTAATATACGCCGCAATTTGATCATCATTAATTACTGTTCGATTGTTTTGGTCTGCCATAGTATTCCTCTTTTCGGATCTTCTATACCTGATTATACACCAGGGGTAGCGTCTTGACTATATACCATACATGATATATAGTAATTTGCATGCAACCAACCTCGCACACTTCAAAGATCGGGACACTTATTCAAGAGACACGACAAGCTCGTGGCATGACTCAGGCACAACTCGCAAAGGCGTTAAACACGAGTCAAAGCGCAATTAATCGCATCGAAAAGGGTGGACAAAATATCAGCCTTGATATGCTAGCTCGCATTAGTGACGTTTTGTCAAGCCAGATTGTGACACTAAATCACTCAGGGTCAGTCAATTTCCGTATCGAAGGTGGGCACAAACTTTCAGGACACATCGTCGCAAAAACTAGCAAGAACGCTGCAGTTGCACTTCTTTGTGCTTCACTACTTAACCGAGGTACTACCGTGCTTCGTCACGTCGCACGTATTGAGGAAGTAAACCGTATCCTTGAAGTGCTGAACAGTATTGGCGTAAAAACGCGTTGGTTCGGTGATAATGACCTCGAAATCATCCCTCCCGCAAAACTAAAGCTCGAAAACATGGACGTCGAAGCTGCGAAAAAAACTCGCAGCATCATCATGTTCCTCGGTCCACTCATGCACCGCTACAAAACATTCGAGCTTCCCTACGCGGGTGGTTGTACACTTGGTGAACGGACTGTTGAACCACACCTCAGTGGCCTTGAGCACTTCGGCCTCAACGTTAATACCGTGACCGGTCATTACAGCGCCGTATCGAAGCCAATCAAACCTGAAAAAGCTATTGTCCTTTCAGAGCGCGGCGACACGGTAACCGAAAATATCATTATGGCAGCTGCCTTGAACGATGGTATTACAATCATCCGCAACGCCAGTCCGAATTACATGGTCCAGGACCTTTGTTTTTACCTCGAGAAACTCGGCGTCAAAATCGAAGGCATCGGAACAACAACCCTTAAGATACATGGACTTCGCGATATCAATAAAAACGTTGAATACGCGCCTGCCGAAGACCCGATTGAGGTCATGAGCTTTATCGCCGCCGCTATCGTCACCAAGTCAGAGATTACGATCGAGCGTGCACCGATTGAATTCCTCGAAATTGAACTGAGCGTTCTTGAAAACATGGGCTTTGAGTATGAAATTTCAGACGAATACATTGCCCTCAACGGCAAAACTCGCCTCGTCGACATCACAACCAAAGTCAGCACGCTCAAAGCACCGATTGATAAGATTCACTCAATGCCATTCCCTGGACTCAACATCGACAACCTCCCCTTCTTTGCTATCATCGCCGCAACCGCAAAAGGCCGAACACTCATTCATGACTGGGTGTATGAAAACCGCGCAATCTACCTCACAGAGTTAACACGCCTCAATGCCAACATCCAATTGATCGATCCGCACCGCCTTTATGTCACCGGTCCTACAAAATGGAAGCCAGCCGAGATTATTACACCGCCAGCACTTCGTCCGGCAGTTGTGATCATGCTTAGTATGCTCGCAGCACCTGGCGTTTCAACACTACGTAACATCTACTCGATTAACCGAGGATATGAAGATCTCGCAGAACGCCTCAATACACTTGGTGCAAAGATTACTATCATCCGAGATATTACAGAATAATAAAGGGTATCATCGCAAGAACATCTATCATCGCCGATACCTTCAAGAATTGGCCCGCGAAAGGGATATCCGCCGACATGTCTAGATACTAATATCCGATAAAGTAGTCAGTCTTAATATGCTTCAGCTGAAGTTCTTTGAGCTGCTTTTTCGCTCCATCAATCATTGCCGGTGGTCCAGAGATAAATGCCATTCGGTCTGCGATATCCGCTACATGTTTTACAAAAAGTTCTTTCGTTAAATACTGTGCATTCACATGTGTCCAATTATCAGGCAGAGTCAGTGTCTTATTTGATTTCGTAACAATAAATACTCTGATGCCAGATTTAATTAAGATGTCTTGATACGCTATTTCATCAACAGAACTCACCGCGTAAAACAGTACGATATCACGAACTTCTTTTTGGCGTTTCAAATACTGCAGGTGACTCATAAAAGGCGTAATCCCAATACCTCCTGCAATATATACAAGTGGCTTCAATCGATCCTTAGGTAATGTGAAATCACCGCTAATTCCTGTTGATTGAATCACACTTCCCTTTTTTAATTCCCTTAACGCGCGCTTTAACGTGCTCGACGGCTCATAGAATTTCACACCAAGTCGAATTGTTTTCTCACCAGGTGCTGATGTAATACTGAAGCTTCGTCGACTTCCACGAAAATCATCTTTCTTGCTTGGCACTTGAATCTCAAGATACTGCCCTGGCTCGAAATGCTGGACGCTATTTGGAGTAAAGATGAATTCAAACGAAGATGGAGTTAACTGTTTCTGCTCTTTAAACGTAAGTATTAGTTTTTCCCGGTGTGCAAAAGCAAACGCAATTATATTTCCAATGATAAGTGCGAAAGCAGGTGAACTCGAGAACTCACCAATGCTAAATGGAATCGCAAATATAACCGCAACAATAACCGCCTCAAAGATTTGCTGCCATTTCTTTTTTGGAAGCGTCAGCGGTTCGGTCAACATAAAACTCGAGAAGAAAAGAATTGGCCATGAGAACCATAAGATAAGACTCTCTCCAACACTTGAGCCCTGAAAGATTAGCATCGCAATCACGAGCACCGATGCAAGCGCGAGGAAGGTTCCGCTCGATGGAACGCGGCGTGTCTTTTGCAAGATCGCAAAGCCCAGGATGAATGCCGGGATCGCAAGCACAGGCGTTCCTACCCACCACGAAGCATGCGCGACGCCTATAATACTCGTGATGAACACAGCTATGGCGGCCGGGTTAAAGATATGTCGGCCTTTATATACCAGAATAAACTTTGATGCACCAGCAATCATACCTACCAAAAGCAGAGCAGCCAACCCAGACAACTCAATTGTCGGAGTAACAATAAAGAACAATATAACCGCAGTAATAAATGACGATTCATGATGGATTCGAATACCAAATATAAGACCACACAAAATGCTCGTTAACCAAACTGAGAATCCAAGCACAAGAAGGCTCGCAATCATCGCGAGTGGCGAATATGCAATGTATCCAAAAATTGAAAGGACAAGTGCGATAACAAAAAGAATTGTTAGCGCCCCCGAAACTACCTTATACATTGAGTACCGATTGAGAAGTTGATTAAAATAGTTCATTAAAACAATTTTCCTTCAAAGGCAGGTGAGTAGTCAATAGCACCATCTTTGCGTATCCGTAAAAATTCATATGCAAATTCTTTTCGAAGCTTCGCAGGTTCGGTAAAAAAGAGGGCAGTCGCAATCCCATCAGCAATCATCGTTGAATCAGCAATCACCCAAGTTGCGACAACATCATCTGTCGGTGCCATCAGATCTGGGTCAAATATATGATGTTGTCCATTTCCCCACTGACGTCGATTTATTGCTGAGGCGCAAAGACTTTTATTTTGAACATCGATAACCCCAATAACTTTTCCTTCTTCGTAAGGATGCTCCAAGCCCACTTTATTTTCCAATACACCTTTATGCCGAATGTCTCCGCTCGCATCAACTACATATTCACTCACGCCTGATTCATCGAGAAGTTGGCAGATACTATCAACAAGATATCCTTTACCTGCTGCGCCAATATCAAGCGTCACTGGAGTATTTACCTTTAATAAATTTCCATTAAAATCTAAGACCTCTTCCCAACCCAGAATTCGTTCTTGTGGTTTTTGCACGAATGAATACGTCGCATCATACCCAGCTTTTTCAAGCATCCCACCAATAAGTGGTGTTACTTTTCCATCGGTTGCGTCGTAAAGCTTTTTATAAAATGCAAACAGCTCATTTGCATCACTAGGAAATGTATAGATGCCGGCGGACTGAGCGATCTTTGCAACAAGTGAGTCGTTTCGAAAACGCGAATATGTTTTATCAAATGCCTCAATCTGGTCACGAATCTTGTCTTTCGATTCATTCGAAAGTAATGATTCAGTTTCAATCGACCAATATGTGCCAATCGCCTCGAACTGCATACTATGCTTCGGCATCAGTCCTAATTTGTTCAAGCGCGCGGTTGAATCCATTTGATGTGAGTGATGAACCAGCCACCCTCGAAAGCGTTACGCGTTCGACGTTTTTTCCAACGATTAAAGATTTGTAGGCAGAAGCAAATTCAGCTTGGTAATCTTTTGCGTCACCATTTGTCGCGTTTGTCACAAGACTCGTATCAGTAATGACACCGTCTTTAATCGTCACCGTCAGTTCGATTGATTCTAGTCCACCCGGACTTGAGTAACTTCCGGTTGCGCTGTACGTTCCGTCTTTATAGTCAGCGGTTGAAGTACTTGTGTCAGTCTTCGTATCTTCAGTTTGCTGATCTGTTTGTGTTGTTTCGGTCGTCGTATTTGTTTCTTTATTCGCCGCTCCGTTAATTACAATCGCTGCGGTTGCTGCGACGCCAATAAGTACGATGACGATAAGTGCAATAATACCTGGGTGAAGTTTTTTCGCCGGTTCCATTGTGCTCCTTCATTATTCAATAGTGTAACTATAATAAGTATAGCTGATAATAAACTGATATTTTCTATATAGACAGGTCCGCAGTAGCATTTCGATGCGAGATTGATTGCATGACATAGAGGACAAACCTACCGAAACTTAAGTGCCTTTTGTGCACATTGCCTTTTTGCTGAGATCGCACCGCCTCTTGTTGTATCCGCTGACGAAGTGATATTTCGAGTGCTTCAATGAGTTCAAATAAAGACGATAGAGGGTGCGTATACAAAAAGTCACGAATAATCTTTTCTGGATTCTCGTACCCGAGCAGCCTTAAAAGCTCCGTCATTCTTGTGATGATTTCCTCAACTTCTGTACTACATTCTTCTTTGGTTTTTGCATACTGCAAGCGTTCAACTGCAGCCTTGATTGTCACTATCTCGGCAAGCATTGATTGCAATTCAGGAGATACCTTTTCAAGCCCTTCGTCAGTCTCGATAATAACTTCTTGAGCCGCCTGCGGCACAACTTGCACTTCACTGCTTAATCCTTCAACCATCGCGACGAGAAACTCTTCAAGTGGGACATCCTCCTCGGCAAGCTCTTGCCATGAATCAAATACTTCAGCAACAGAAAGTTCTATCTTTTCGTCCTCAATAATTTCTGAAATTGGTTCATCATTTTCTGCTTCGTAGAACACCTCATCGGCTTCGTTATCTATAAAATCAGATAGTTCTATGGCTTCATGGGGCTCGTCTCGTATTGCAACAATCGGCGCTTCTACAGCCTCCTCTTCGGTGGGCAGTTCGGCAGGCATCTCGGCAGGTGTCTCTATATGCTCTTTATGCTCTTGTTGTTGGTTGACCTGTTCTGGCTCCTCAATAATATCTTTTGGGGTTTCGACTACATCACTACGCTCAATAATCGGCACGACGACCTTCGGCACTTCAACTGGTTGAACCTCCGCAACCGCTGGTACTTCGATAACGTTTTCTTGTTCTTTTTGCAGAGAAATAGCAGCTACGACAGCAACCGGCACGACTATATTCGTATCCGCAACTGGCGATTCAGTAGGTTTTTTATCCGGCACAGGTAGTGACTTTTTGACAGGCTCAACCGGAAGAACTTTAGAAATCTCAACAGGCTTCTTGTCATCGTCCAGTTCGTCCTCCACTACTTCTGAAGTGTCGTTATCCGGTTCGCCCTCATCTTTCGCAGGTTCAGGCGTATCAACAACGTATTCACTGAGCCAGTCTACGATCGCTTCGGGACTTTCTTGATCAATCATCATGCGAACAGCTCCACAGAGATTAATCATTTCATCGAACGTGCCCTCATGTTTTCCGTACTTGAAATATTGAGTGCCAAAATGCGCCGCAAGGATCTCAATCTTTTCTTGAAACTCTAAAGCCTTCGGTTCAGCCTCGGACCTTGTCGCGTTTTCAACGTTTTCATCTGCTTTTTCTTTTGCAATGTCATTAACAA
>Ga0247815_10001158_pt1 | contig 20407 bp, 16 predicted proteins | sample UWRJL194509B1_FD_181014 | JGI IMG/M metagenome (GOLD analysis project Ga0247815, IMG submission 181014) | Plant litter microbial communities from Arlington Agricultural Research Station in Wisconsin, United States - UWRJ-L194-509B-1 | ecosystem: Environmental > Terrestrial > Plant litter >...
TTTCTCCCATATTATTTATTATTTGATTAAGGTTTAAAGTTTTAGATTATAAATTTTCTTTGATAAAGTTAGTCATTTTATTATAAAGCTGAATTCTCGTTGCACCGCCGTAAATACCATGATTTTTATCCGGATATATCTGAGAATCAAATTGTTTATTGGCCTGAATTAACGCTTCCATCATTTGCATAGAGTTCTGCACATGAACGTTGTCATCACCTGATCCGTGAATCAGTAAAAACTTACCTTTTAATTTACTAACGTGATTTATTGGCGAGTTTTGATCGTATCCGCTTGCATTTTCCTGAGGAGTCTGCATGTATCTTTCAGTATAAACACTGTCATAAAAACGCCAGTTGGTTACCGGAGCAACTGCAATCGCCATTTTAAAGACATCATTTCCTTGAAAAATACAGTTCGAAGCCATAAATCCACCGTAACTCCATCCGAAGATTCCTATTCTTGCAGCATCAACATAAGGATAAGCTCCAATTACTTTAGCTGCATCGATTTGATCCTGAACTTCATATTTTCCTAATTCTTTTTGAGTAACTTTTTTGAAATCAGCACCTTTAAAACCAGTTCCTCTTCCATCAACACAAGCCACAATATAACCTTGTTGTGTTAGAGAAGCAAACCAATAATCATCAGAATTATTCCAATCATTATTTACCTGCTGAGATCCCGGACCAGAATATTGGTACATGAAAACAGGATATTTTTTTGAAGGGTCAAAATCTTTTGGTTTCAAAATCCAAGCATTCAATTCATTCCCTTTAGCCGTTTTTAAAACAAAAAATTCCTTTGTTGGTAAATTATAGTTTTTCAATTTGGTCGCTAGAGCCTGATTGTTTTCAATAACCTGAATCTCTTTTCCTGCTTTAGACTCATTTAAAGTATAAGTCGTAGGCTGAGAGGCACTTGAGAAAGTATTAATAAAAAATTGAAAGTTAGGACTAAAAGTAGCTGTACTTGTTCCCACTTTTACTGTTAAGCGTAATTTGCTTTTTCCGTCTAAACCAATTCTGTAGATATCTCTGTTGATAGAACCATTTTCTGTAGATTGGTAGAAAATAGTTTTGTTTTTTTCGTCGAAACCGTAGTAAGATACTACTTCCCAGTTTCCTTTTGTAACCTGATTTTTAAGTTTTCCTGTTTTATCATACAAATAGATATGATTATAACCGTCTTTTTCGCTTGTCCAGATAAAGCTGTTATCTTTTAAGAAAGTCAAATTGTCTGTAACATCAACATACGCTTTGTCTTTTTCATTTAGAACTACTTTTGCAGCAGCTGTAGTTCCGTCAACAAACAGTAAATCAAGATTATCCTGGTGGCGGTTTAAAACCTGAGCCGACAATACATTGTTATCATTTGTCCATTGTAACCTTGCAATATAAAAGTCATTATAATTATCTAATGCTACTTTTTTAGTGCTATTTGCAGCTGCATCATATATATGTAATGAAACTACCGAATTTTTCTCTCCTGCTTTAGGATATTTGAACGTTTCTATAGTTGGATATAAATCTTTATGAAACATCGACATCGAAAATTCCGGAACCTGGCTTTCATCAAAACGAATATAGGCTAGTTTTTTACTGTCTTTACTCCAGTCAAAAGCCCGGACAAAAGCAAATTCTTCTTCATAAACCCAATCCGTAATACCATTAATGATTGCATTTTTCTTTCCATCGGTTGTAACGGCTGTAGATTTTTTTGAAGCTACATCATATACATACAGGTTATTTTCTTTTGCATAAGCAATTTTAGTTCCGTCAGGCGAAAAAGTTGGCTCCTGAACCTGAAAATCAAAAAGCTTTGTAAGTGATTTTGTCGTTATATCATATAAAAAATAATCTGCTGTAAAAGAATGACGAAAGATTTTATTTGAATTACAGGCAATTAAAATCTTTTTTTCAGAAGCATCAAAAGTATAGCTGTCAATTCCCTCAGCAAGATCCTTATGATTTTTTGTATCAATTAAGTTCGATACTTTTTTTAGGGTAGCAAAGTCATACAAATCAATCTGCATACTTCTACTCGCCTGGTCTACATTCAAAACTGTGTATTGATCTGTGTTCTTTAGCGATTGCAACTCATCCATTCCTTTTGCACGAAATGCTCCGCTATAAATATCTTCGACAGTAATTTTTTGTTGACCAAAAACAGTAGCCACTAAAAACAAAAGTATTACAGTAATTTTACTCGTATTCATTGAGAATTATTTTAAATATAAAAAAGAGCCCAATTTTAGTAAAAAAAATGAACATAATACACATTTCAACTGTTAAATGTTAAAAAAAATAACGTTTGCGTGCTTTTCAAATTTCAAATACATTACAAACAAAACTCTTAAAATGGTATCTTTGCCGCGACATTATTATTTAAAATACTGAGAATGAACAACGCTGTTGCCGGATTTTCTAAATTATCCAAAAAAGAAAAAATAAACTGGATCGCCAATACCTATTTTTCAAGCCCTGAAGAAGCACTAAATATTATAAGAAATTACTGGAATTCAGACGAAAAGCTGCAGCAGTTGCATGACGAATTCATCGAAAACACCATTACAAACCTCTACATTCCACTTGGAGTTGCTCCTAATTTTTTAATCAACGGACAATACAAAACCATTCCTATGGCAATTGAGGAGAGTTCTGTGGTTGCAGCGGCCTCAAAAGCAGCAAAATACTGGTCGACAAGAGGAGGTTTTAAAGCAACCGTAATTGATACCGAAAAAATTGGTCAGGTTCATTTTACTTTCAACGGAGATGCCGAAAAACTTAATGCCTTTTTCGAAAATATAAAATCTAAATTTTTCTCCGACACGCAAAGCATCACCAAAAACATGCAGCAACGTGGCGGAGGAATTTTAGATATAAAACTAAAAGACAAAAGAAGTTTATTAGAAAATTATTTTCAGCTTCACGCTACTTTTGAAACAAAAGACAGTATGGGAGCCAATTTTATCAACTCTTGTCTGGAGCAGTTTGCGACTACTTTAAAAGAGGAATTTCAAAATTCTGATTTATTTTCAGAAGATGAAACACTAAAAGTAGTGATGAGTATTTTGTCTAATTATGTTCCGAATTGTATCGTTAGAGCCGAAGTTTCCTGCCCTATTGAAGACTTAGCAGAAAAACATATACCGAATCCACAAGAATTTGCAGAACGTTTTTTACAAGCGGTGCAAATTGCCGAAGTCGAACCTTTTAGAGCCGTAACCCACAACAAAGGGATCATGAACGGAGTTGATGCGGTAATTCTCGCGACCGGAAATGACTTTAGAGCTGTCGAAGCCGGAGTTCATGCCTATGCTTCAAAAAATGGTCAGTACGCCAGTTTATCTCATGCTAAAATCGAGAACGGAATTTTTACTTTCTGGCTTGAAATTCCTTTGGCATTAGGAACTGTTGGCGGATTAACTTCTTTACATCCTTTGGTGAAACTGTGTTTTGATATACTCGAAAAACCATCTGCAAAAGAATTAATGCAAATTGTTGCTGTTGCCGGTTTGGCACAAAACTTTGCCGCATTGCGCTCACTAACTACAACCGGAATTCAGGAAGGTCACATGAAAATGCACCTAAACAATATCATCAATCAATTTGAAGCTACCGAAGAAGAGCGTCGTTTGATTAAATCTCATTTTAAGAAAAACGCCGTATCTCATAGCGCCGTTGTTGAGTTTATCGAAACTATAAGAAAACAAAGTAAATAAAAATCAAAAAAAATATAGTCTCCAAATAAATTCCAAATTCCAACGATAATTGGAATTTGGAATTTCAAATATTGGAATTTATTTTAAAATTGAAGCATGAAAACAACCTATTACAGTAACGGAAAACTCTTAATTACAGGCGAATATTTAGTTTTAGACGGTGCCAGAGCTTTTGCATTACCCACAAAATTTGGACAAAATTTAATTGTAGAAAATGGCTCAAACCATGAAATTCAATGGGAAAGTTATGATTTTGACGAAAACATCTGGTATCAGGACACGATTTCATTTTCTGAAATTAAAAACAAAGTTGATGCAAAAATTGAAACTGTAAAAACAACTTTACTGCAGATTTTACATGAAGCGTATCTTTTAAATCCTGATTTCATCAATAATTCAGAAGGATATAAAATCAGCACCAACCTTACATTTCCTAAAAAATGGGGACTTGGGACTTCTTCTACTTTATTAAACAATATTGCCCAATGGACGAATATTAATGCTTTTACGCTCTTAAAAAATAGTTTTGGCGGAAGCGGTTATGACATTGCCTGCGCACAAAACGACACTCCTATTGTATATCGTCTGGAACAGAATTTACCTGTAGTAGAAAAAGTCAGCTTTAATCCTGATTTTACCCAAAACATCTATTTCGTTTACCTTAATAAAAAACAAAATAGTAAAGCGGCTATTAATGCGTATTACAATAATAAAAATCAACATTTAGCGCATAACATTATCGATAATAATAAAATTACCGATGCTATTCTAAATGCAAAAACCGTAAAAGAATTTGCTCTTGCAGTAGAAAAGCATGAAATTCATATGAGTGATATTCTCGAAATACGCACTATAAAAGAAGTTGCTTTCCCGGATTTTAGCGGCGTTGTTAAGAGTCTTGGAGCCTGGGGAGGAGATTTTGTAATGGCAATTGCAAAAGAGGATCCAAAAGATTATTTCGTTTCAAAGGGATATGAAACTATTCTTACTTATGATGAAATGATATTATAGCAATAAAAAATAATTATCTATAATAGACACAAAAGCAAAAAAAGTAAACTATTAGTTTACTTTTTTTTTATTTTACGATGTCTTCTCCAAATGTCGGACTTTTTGAGTTTCCAGTTCGTTTGATTCTATCAAAGTATTATGTAAACGTTCTGCCATTTTTTCGATACTGTTATTAATAGAATCATACACAACTTCCATCCTTCGATGTTTCTCCTCCTTTACGGCTTTTAAAACATCTTCAACAAAAGCTTTGTCATATTTTTCAGCAACAGAATCACGAGTATTGGTAAGCCTGATCACGTAATCGTTACTCATAATCGTAACTTTAAAATGCTGCTCTTCATTACTCAAATAATACTTACCAGCCAGCTCATCACTATTGATATCAGTACTGCTCAATTTTAAAAGCTCTGTAATTATTCCAAAAATGTGATTTTCAATTTTAGAATAGACTCTGGGCCTTTTTTTCAACAAATTAAACATAAATACTAAATGCTTGATTATTAAAGTACTTGATCATTATCCTTTTGTAATTTTATTTAACAACCTTTAGATTAACAAAAAATTGTTAACATAAAAATCGGAACAAATTAACTGTAATATTTTGAATATCACAAACTTTTTACTTACATTTCTATTATTCCTATATAATTTAAGAAAAATAAGGTGATAATTATTACAAAAAACTTTATTCAATATAAAAGAAAAACCCGAAACATTCATAAGAACGTTTCGGGTTTTTATATTCAAACCTTTATTTACTAGATACTAGTAATTAAATTGTAATCTGTTATCTTCAATTTTAGCGTTAGCTTTCAATGCAGGTAAAATTCTGCTTGCATCAGATGCACTTTGAGCTTTTACTTTCGCTACATATTCTGCGTGATTTGCAGCAGCCGGAGCTTTTATAGTACTAATATTTTTTACAACATATACTCCTGTATTTCCTTCGATTGGAGCAGAAATTTTGTTTGCTGTTAATGCAAATGCATTACCAACAACTTTAGGCTCTTGTCCAACTCCCCCAGGTAAAACCGGATTATCCATAGTAACATTTGCTGCTTGTTGAACTGCTACACCAGCGCTTTTAGCAATTGCCTCAATAGTAGAACCTTTCATTTTATCTTTTAGCATTTCAGCTTTTTTCTTGTTTTTCAAGATAGACTCAACGTATGGTCTTGCCACTGTTACAGATACTAAACCTGATTTGTTTTCGCTTTTGTATTGAGCAATTACGTGACCAATATTAGCGATCTCAAAACGTTTTACATCTCCAACACTAGTTTCTTTGTCATAAGCCCATCTGATAATGTTACGTTGGTTTCCTAAAGGACCAAACGCTTCATCCATAGCTTTTGCAGTTACAGGAGGAGCTACTTTTAAACCTAACTCTTTTGCTGTAGCATTAAAATCTTTATTAGCAGCATCCATTTCGAATTTAGTCGCTAATGTAAATACTTTATCAGAAGTAGCTTCAGAAGGCTCAATTTTTTGAGCAATAGTTGCTAAACGAATTCCGTCTTGTTTATCAGTAATTTTGATAATGTGAAATCCAAAAGGAGTTTCAACTAAACCAACTTTTCCAATTCCGTTACTGAATACAAAATCATTGAATGGTTTTACCATTTGGTTTGGACCAAAATATCCTAAATCACCACCTTGTTGTGCAGATGAATCATCAGAACTTGTAAAAGCCAACATCATGAAACTATCCGGATTTGCCTGAACCTGAGCCAAAATTTCTTCTGCTTTAGCTTTAGCTTCTTCTTTAGTTCTTTTTTCTTTTTGGTTTGGAGTTTGAGATCCTTCGTAACCAATTAAGATATGACTTGCTTTTGCGTTAACACCAGCTTTAAATCCTAAAGATTTAGAAATAGCATAATATCTTCCATAAACATATGGTCCGTAAATTGCTCCTGCTGGTAAGCTGAATAATTTATCAGCATCAACAGCCGGTAAAGCATTTTTAGGAACGTAAGTAGAATCGTAAGGAACATCAGAATTTGAGTTTACAAATTCAGCAATGTTGGTTGCACTTCTAAAACCTGGTAAAGTATCATTTTTACCTGTTTTTGCGTTGTACTCTACTCTACCGTTTAATAAAGCAGTGATCTTAGATTTGATTTCAGCCTCATCTTCTTTTGAAGCTTTGTCTTCTACTAAAACGTATTGAATTTCACGAGTTCCATCCGCTTTGAATTTTTTCTCGTTTTTCTTCATATAATCTACAATTTCTGAATCAGAAATTTTTACATCGCTATCTTTAATCGAAGAATATAATGCAGCAGCATAAGCAAAGTTTACTTTGTTAGCTTCCATTTCATATTTCAATTTTCCTTCGCTTACAGTAGTATAAAGACCTGCTTTTACTAATGTGCTGTAGATTTGGAATTTTGCGTTTAATTCAGCATCTTTTTCTTTTTCAGAAATAAATTGTGCTGCTTCAGGATTAGCTTTAAAGTATTCTTTAAATTTAGCTACATCAAAAGCACCAGCAGCATTTAGGAACATTGGATTTTTACCAATATTTGGATCTGATTTTAAAACTTCAAGTAAGTGTTTCTCACCTACTCTTAATCCTAATTTATCAAACTGAGAAGATAATAATGCGATTGAAACTTCTTGATCCCAAACTCTGTTTGCAGCTTCAGTGGAAGTAATTCCTTGCCCACTTTTTTCAACATTACTAACTTTAACTCTAAAGTCTTCAAATGAAATATCTTTTCCATCGATGCTTCCCACATCCTTTGAACTTTGACCGAAACTCCCTCTAGTGAATAGATCTTGTATTATAAATGCAAATAATGCAAGTGCAATAACTCCTATCAATAAAGCGGAACGCTGTCTAATTTTTGCTAAAACTGCCATTTTTATTATCGTTAATTTTATATTCAGTTTGCGAAAATACAATTATCTAGTTAATAACAATACAACTAGCGTTTTATTTTCAACATTTTTTTTTATTAATTTAAAAAATCACTCTTTTATTGTCAATTTAACCAATTCAATTTTCTTGTTTGTGGCTTCTTCAATCACAAAATGATAGTTGTCAATCACTATTTCCTCGCCTTTTTGAGGGATTTCTTTTGTCGAATTAACAATAAAGCCACCTAATGTTCCGTAAGAATCTTCTTCAGGAATTGCTAATTTATAAGTTTCATTCAAATATTCAACATCTAATCGTGTCGAAAATAAATACTTGCCTTCTCCCAGCTCCTTTTCGATGAGTTCTTCTTCCTCTGAATCATGCTCGTCTTCAATTTCGCCAAAAAGTTCTTCGACTATATCTTCTATTGTAATTATACCGGAAGTTCCGCCATATTCGTCTAAAACAACCGCTACGTTTTTTCGTTTTTTTATCAGCAAATTCAAAGCATCTTTGATCAAAATGGTTTCCGGCACAAATTCAACCGTCATCAAAACTGATTTTATTGTTTTGGGTTTCTTAAACAAATCAAACGAATGTACATAACCCACGATATCATCAAGAGAATTTTGACTGACCACAATTTTAGAATACCCTGTTTCTATAAATAAAGCTTTAAGATCCTCGATACTGTCAAATAAATCAATGTCGACTATTTCTGTACGTGGGGTCATAATATCACGCGCTTTTACGCCCGAAAACTCTAATGCGTTCTGAAAAATCTGAATTTCCGAATCGACTTCTTCATCATCTTCAACAGAATTCATTTGCTCTGTGATGTAATTTCCAAGCTCGATTTTACTGAAATACAACTGAACCTGATCGCCTTCTGTTTTGAAAAATTTTCGCAGTACAAAATCCGAAATCCAGATAAAAAAAGTAGAGATATAGTAAAATAACCTGTAAAACAAATAGGCCGGAATGGCAAAAATCTTAATTAACGAATTGGCATAGATTTGAAAAAATACCTTCGGGAAAAACTCTGCCGTTATTAAAACGACAAAAGTCGAAATTATGGTTTGAACCAATAAGCTCGTAAGATTAGAAAAATGAAATCCTAAATTGCCAATACATTTTAGAATTAAATCTCCCATAAAAAAACCATACACTACCAACGCTACATTGTTACCAATAAGCATTGCAGCGATAAATTTTGAGGGATTTTCTGTAAGTTTGGTTAGGATTTGGGATAAAAAATTATCTTGTTTTTTCTCTATTTCAAGATAAATTTTATTCGAAGAAATAAAAGCTATTTCCATTCCTGAAAAAAAGGCTGATAGTATTAAACATAGTATTATAATACTAATTTCCATTTTTTACTGTTTTTTATAATGATCATCAAATTTCTTCGCATATTTTCTCCTGAAGAAAAACATAAAAACACTTACACCTGCAATTATAAAGCTCAACCACGGATTTTCACCAGGCGAATTTAGCTTTGTAACCCCATCATAAATGAAAGCAGCTGCAATTAATAAATAAAGATATTGTGTGTATTTTAAAATGCCCATAATTATAATTTTTCATCTGATTCAAATTCACCGCTAACACGCTGCGAATTAATCACTTTAAAGTCTTTACTAAAATCGATTCCCTGACCGTAAGAAATACCTTTAGCATCTGTAAGCTTAAATTTTCTTTCGGTATAAAACCATTCGTTTTTCTGATCAAAATACAGCTGCTCAGTTTCAAGCATCTGCCCTGTTTCTGAAGTAATCTTAACCTTTCCCTGCAAATCTATTATACCAGTCAATTTATATGAAACCGCGTAATTTGATACTATAAAAGTACGCTTTTGTTTTTTATCATATAAAGTAACATCAATTCCTTTTGGGAATTCTGTAAATGGAAAATCCAGATTAGAATAATCTAACATCTTAGGACTTTTCAAAACACCGGTGATAAGCCCAGAATCTGTATATTTTATATTTACAGTATCTGCGTCGCTTCCGGGAACAAACTCTGAGAAGTTAATTTTTTGAACTTCTTTAAAATTACTTTCGCATCCAAAAAACAGTGTCACAGTAAAAACTGTGACAACTGCTATAATATATCTTTTTGGTAAATTCATTTGCCAAATGTAGTAAATTGTATGAGCTTATAAAAACACAATTTTTATGCTTAATTGAATTTACTTTTCACGAACCATCTGTCGTTGAAAGAAAAACTCAAACTAAAGTTGAAATAATTCTCTTGTACTAAAGCTGCAGAGGTTGTTCCTCTTTTACCATATTCAATTCCAACGTTTACGTTTGAAAAAGTTCCGCCACCAATAGGAATTCCTGCTCCTAAAGACATCCCTACATCATTAATTGACTCGTTATTTACAATTAGACCTAATTTCTCATATTTCAAACCGGCTCTATAGGTAATTCTACTTAAGTAACTGGTAAAAGAAGCATAGTTAGGAATAAAATATCCACCTACTGCATATTTTTGATACTTTTCGTAACGTACATTAGGAGCAGCATTGTAATAATTAGCAAGTTCTCCGTTACCCTGAAAAGCAAGTGTAGTACCTACCAACCATTTTCTTGCCTGTCCAATACCGGCACCAATTGTAATTTTATTTGGTAGTTTTAATTCATTTTCTTGCGAAGGAACCTGATAAGGATCAGGATCACCGTCTACTGCAATAACTCTTGTACTATTAGAATTTAGAGTACTTGCAAAAGTGTAAGCTAAACTAGTAAATACGCTTAATTTTTTATTGATTTTTGTTTGATACATGGTACCAATATTAAAACTAACACCTGACAATTCAGAAGCATTAGTTTCTCTTGTACCATTTTGAACTCCTGTAGCAAGCTCTATAGTTGTAGTGGTGATTTTACCAAAATTATATTGCACATCACCTCCAATATTCCACTTAGGTGTAATTTTATATCCTAAACCAAGAAAAACTTTATTCACACCACCTTTTCCCTGAAGTTGTGAACTTGTTCCGTCCGGTATAGCAGTCTGATCATTTAAGATTCTATAATCAACAGAAGTTACAGGAACCAAACCAAAAGCTGCACCAAATTTCCCCATAGGGATTCCTAATGCCAAATAATCGAAAGTAGATCTTTGTGATTTTGCAGATTCTTCTGTCGTTTTTAGTTTTGCACTTGCAAAAGTCCCCCCAACTGTAAAAGTAGTTTGTCTCAAACTGGCATAACTTGCCGGATTTTCAATATTCAAATGGATACTATCCTGCTCTACCGAAACTCCTGCCATAGACCTATTTTCAAGAGTTCCTTTAAATCTAACATCACCAATTCCGAAGAAAGAATAAGGAGATGCACCCTGTTGAGCAAATGAGACGAACGAGATAAGCAAACAAGCGCTTACTATAATTTTTTTAATCATTGTCGATTTTTATATTGAAATGTTTGATTCAAACTTTCTAAAAGGAAATTTGAATTGGCAAATATGGTATTTTTTAATCGTTTAGCCAAAAAAACTGCATCGCCTCCCGTTAAAATTATTATAAAATTTGAAAAGTTTGCCCGATATTCATCGATAAAACCATCAATCTCATAGACGAAACCATTCGCAACTCCGGAGTGAATAGCCTGTTTTGTTGAGTTTCCTATGTAGTTTTCAGGCGTTTCAAAAGTGAGTAAAGGCAGCTTGGCCGTGTAGTTATGCAGCGCCTCATATCGTAATCTTAAACCCGGAGAAATCGCTCCGCCTAAATAATTATCATTTTCGTCGATAAAATCGTAGGTAATACAAGTTCCCGCATCGATTACCAATCTGTTTTGTTTAGGAAACTGTAAAGTAGCCCCTGAAGCCAAAATCATCCTGTCGATTCCTAACGTTTTTGGAGTCGCATATTTATTTACAAAAGGAAAAGCATCTTCATGTGTAAAAAAATGAACATTTAATTCTTTTTCGAAAGCCAAAAAAGATTCTTTTTCTATTTTTCCGACCGATGCAACGACCAAATCGGAGCAGTCTGAAAATTTTTTTAAAATTTTTTTAATTTTTTCTTCAAGCTCATTTTTCTCAAAAACAAAATTTTCAAGAACAGTACTCTCCTCAAAAACAGCAGCTTTAATTCGAGTATTACCAACATCAATTGTTAAAATCATATTTATTTCTTTACCATTGCGAAGATACGAATTGATTTTTTTAAAAAAATGTTTTGGATAAACGAAAAATGATTCTATCTTTGCACCCGCATTGAGCACAAGACGGTACCTTAGCTCAGATGGTAGAGCAATGGACTGAAAATCCATGTGTCCCTGGTTCGATCCCTGGAGGTACCACCACAACCCGAATAGCAATATTCGGGTTTTTTGTTTTTAACACTTTCCTGACTTTACCGCTATTTTTTTTTTACCGCTAAGATCTCTAAGATTTTCACCTAACGTTATATTGAGAAAACACAAAGTTCGCAAAGCTTTACGATAAAAAGCTTTGCGAACTTTGTGTTTTTTTTTTTAGTTTTTGATTGCGCCAAAAAGCCTATTGAATTTTACCAATATTGTGTCCCAACGGTTAAAACCGTTGGCTATGTTTATATTGTACTAAAAAATTTCCAGCATTAATCTCTACTTTTACATGCTTTTGCATTTCAAATATACCCCGTGGTTTCAACCACGGGATTACAAGACAATACACAAAAAAAGGTTCGCAAAGCTTTATAATAAAACTTTATGAATGCGTGTTTTCTTTCGCGACCTTTCCCCTAAAAGCTTATTGAATCTTGCCAATATTGTGTCCCAACGGTTAAAACCGTTGGCTATGTTTATATTGTACTAAAAAATTTCCAGCATTAATACCTACTCTTACATGCTGTTGCATTTCAAATATAGCCCGTGGTTTCAATCACGGGACACGTGATAATACACAAAAAAAAAGATTCGCAAAGCTTTATAATAAAACTTTGCGAACCTTTGCGTAAATCTTAGCGTTCCTTGCGGTTAAATTTTTTCGCAGTTAAATCACCTTCAAAAAAATTATTCATGAAATACAGAAACCGCAGGGAAATAATATCCTGAATAATTTACCGAAGCTGTTTTAACTCCTGAATCAGCATTAAATAAATAAAGATTATTAATAGAGAAATTCACCCCAAAACCTTCATTTAATGTATTTAGCACCAAAGTATTTTTCTTTCGATCATAACCAATTCCTGCACCATATAAGATATTCGAATTTGTTAATGTAATAAAAGGTGATGCCAAGGACTCCGGAGTTCCAGTGTATTTGTAAACTTCTTTACCACCGCTAAAACTTCCGTTTTTAGCGATAAAAATATCATTTTTTGCCGCTGTAATAGACCCCGGATGCCATGCTCCCCAGCTTCCGTAAGCCTGAAAACCTAACGGAATTTCTTTTACCTCAAGAGTATTTGAATCTATACTGATAAGATTTTTACCTCCTGCTGCCCATACTTTTTTATCATCGGTTACAGCAAATCCTAAAACCATACCCGGAATAGTTTTTTCGATCGCCAATGTCGAAGCATTAATAACAATCACGCCTTTTGAAGCAGACAATGCAAAAACATACCCGTTAGACTTCACGATATCTCCTACCTGACCGGTAATACCATCAATTTGTCCGCTCACTTCCATCGTATTAAGATTAAGCTTAAATATCCCTTTACTCGAAGTCAAAAGAGCCTGATTTTCATCAATACCTACTACTGCACGCCAATCGTTTCCGCCTTTAGCCTCGATTCTTTTTTCTTCTTTAAGCGAATAAGCATCAGCAACTACCAGTGGTCCGCCAACTTTAGAAACTAAAAATAGTTTTTTATTAATGATCGTTCCAAATTCTAATGTAGACGTTGCCGGTTTTAAATCCTTATCCGGATTTACTTTTACAAAAACACTGTCTTCTACTGCTTTTGTATCATATCTGTAAAAACCTACCGTTCCTGTTCCGTGACCAAACCATCCTTCGTTGATCATAAAAAAACCGTTTTCATAAGCTCCCCATGCATGAATATCATAAGTAAGAGCTACGTTTCCGCCATCATTTTTGGCCTTCATTGTAATTTTAAAATCTCCTCTTGTTTCTGGTTTAAAGATATAAGTAGAATCAGATCCTACTACTTTTCCGTCTACGGCCCATTCAAAAGAAACATTCTTTCTATCTGCTAATTTCGAGCTTAATTGCAGCGTTTTTCCAATGGTCAAAGTATCTTTTAGCTGCTGTTCGCCTTTTATTACAGGCGGCGCTGTAAAATCATCATCATTATTACACGAAACTGTCAGCAGCATCAAAGAGGCGATTGCAATTAGTGGTTTGGAAAAAAATTGGTTTTTCATTATTAAATATTTAAAAAATTATATTACTTAAATCTTTAAATCGAAATACAATTTACCCTTTCAAAAGTTATATAAATAGACTTTTGTAAAAAGCAAAACACCTTGTACAACGATACGTTTTAATGATTTTTTTAATGAAGAAAAAGAATGAATCGCGTAGAAAAACATCTCGAAGGAAATTGTTTTTACGATATCATATTTGCTGAAAAAAAATCTCATAAACTCTATTTTTGGCTTACGAGAATAGAATAACGAAACCATACATGATCACAGAAAGTAAAATGTATTGTTCTCAATTCAAGCTTCAATCCCCGAAAGCTATTTATTACTATAAAAATGGCAGGTCTTCTGACTTGCTCCCTACACCCAGCCTTCCCTTTCAAAATGAAAAGTGACGTATTAAAGGGTTTCAGTTAATGAGCTTACAGCTGCGGGACAGTTTTGGATTTACACCAAATTCCCTTTTAATGTCAATATTGTATCAATATGACAACCATTTTCTGTTCTAAAATTTGAGCTGCAAAACTAGTGTTTTCTTTGTGTTCTTTGAGGGAAAAGTTGATTATTTATAATCTATTATTTCAAATATTTTTTGAATAGACTTAACATTATCATTTAAAATATTTGTTCCATAAGGAGAAGTGAAAGGAGAATAATATTGAACTATGTTTTCATCATTACGTCTAATAACCAATATATAAACAGATGAATGTCCGTGGTCAATTACGCAACTTTGATAATAACTTTCTTTTTGTAACGATTGCAAAATACCTTTTAGACTGCTTTTTTCTTTTGGGGAAAAATACACCTCTCTATTAAATTTTTCTCCTTTACTGAAGGCGCTAAATTCTTTCTCGAAGTTAATTATTAAAAAATTGGAGCTTCCGGTCCCTTCCTGCCATTTATATAGCAAAATGCCACTTTTTATTTTATCAAAATCTGCAAATTGGTTTATATTAAAATCAGAAGATGAAATAAAGCTTTTGTAATTTGAAATTAAATCTTCTGACGGAACAATTACTGCTTTACAATTTTTCTCATCAAAAACTACCTTTTTTGAAGTTGTACATGAGAACAAAATCAAATAAATAAAAAATAAACCAATTTCTTTTCTCATTGCGTTTAAATTACAAAAAACATACTCCTTTTTAAGATACCAAATATATAATGAATATCATCACTTGAAATAGAATTTTATAAAGCTTTGATTTACCGAATAAATGTTAAATCAACAAATAAACACTATTTGTTAAAAAAGTATCAATTAAATAAAAAATTATCTTTTATATTCGTTAAAAAATATTTAATAGTTTTAATTATTACCAAGTATACAAATTAGTTTATGAGTAAAACTTCTACAAAAGGCATCTGGAAAGTAATTTCAGCCTCATCAATGGGTACTATGATCGAATGGTACGATTTCTATATTTTTGGGAGTTTGGCGGTTGTAATTTCAACTAAATTTTTCCCTAGCGATAATCCAACCGCGGCTTTTTTGTCGACTTTAGCCACTTTTGCTGCCGGATTTGTTGTGAGACCTTTTGGAGCTTTGTTCTTTGGAAGACTCGGAGATATTATTGGCCGAAAATATACTTTTATGGCCACTTTATTATTAATGGGAGGTTCTACTTTTTTAATAGGCTGTATTCCGAGTTATGAAACGATTGGTTTTATGGCTCCTTTATTAGTATTGATTCTGCGTTTATTACAAGGATTAGCGCTTGGTGGAGAATATGGAGGTGCAGCGACTTATGTTGCAGAGCATGCTCCTGTTGGACAAAAAGGATATTGGACGTCATGGATTCAAACTACAGCTACGGTTGGTTTATTCATTTCGTTAATGGTTATTCTGGCCACCAAAAATGTACTTTCTCCTGAAGATTTTGATTCCTGGGGATGGCGTGTTCCGTTTTGGGTTTCGATTGTTATGGTGGGTGTTTCTTATTTAATTCGTAAAAACATGGATGAATCTCCGGTTTTTGCCAAAGCTAAAAAAGAAGGTACAACCAGTACCAATCCTCTAAAAGAAAGTTTCGGAAACCGATACAACCTTAAATTTGTGTTACTCGCTTTATTTGGAGCCACAATGGGGCAAGGTGTTGTTTGGTACACCGGTCAGTTTTACGCCATGAGTTTCATGAAAACTGTAATGAATATCGATTCATCGCAAGTCGATGGATTACTAGGTATTGCACTATTATTAGGTACTCCGTTTTTTATTTTCTTTGGATGGCTGAGTGATAAAATAGGACGAAAATATATCATGATGGGCGGAATGCTTCTTGCAATTTTGTTCTACAGGCCTATTTATAAAATGATGTACAACACCACAGATGTAAGTTACAAAACAGAACTTACTCAGGCCACAAGGGAAACAATCGAGGTCAATAAAGACAACGATTCTATCTATACCACACATAAAGAATATACCGACGGAACTTCTTTCTTAGAGAAAAAAACGCATTTTTCAGGCAAAAAAGATGCTCAGATTACCACTTCGATTACTATCAATTCAAGCGATGAGTGGACTTTAATTTTCTTAGTTTTTATTCAGGTTTTATTTGTTACGATGGTATACGGACCTATTGCGGCATTTTTGGTCGAAATGTTTCCAACAAAAATCAGATACACTTCAATGTCTCTGCCTTATCATGTTGGTAATGGGATTTTTGGAGGTTTGCTTCCTGCTATTTCAACCTATTTTGTAACGCATTCTAAAGCAGCTGGAAAAGCGGAATTTTACCTCGACGGACTTTGGTACCCTATTATTATAGCTTCAGTCTGTTTTGTAATTGGAATGATTTATATCGATAATAAAAATAAAACTAATCACCTTTAATATTATAAACTATGAATGCGATCAAACAAATTTTAGGTGTTTTGTGGATTATCCTTGCAGTTGCAGCGGCCTATTTTTGCATATTCGAATTTGGCTTACCCAAACTCCTGTCTGACCAACAGGATGATTTAGTATTTGGAATCATTATCCTTTTTATCCTTACTCCTCTCATTGTGTTAGGATTGGGAACTTTTGGTTATTTTGCCGTAATTGGAGAATACAATAAAGAGAAATAATACTACGATTAATGAGAAAAGGGCTGTCTATTTTACATAGAACAGCCCTTTTGCATTACTAACCAAACCAAAATCTTTACTTAGCAAGTATATTTTAAAAAGGGCCATCTCAAAGAGATAGCCCTTTTTTTAATTATCAGAAAACATTAGTTTTTTGTAATCGTGTATTTTTTTCCAATAAAATCAACAATGATTGTATAATCTCCTGCAACAGTAACTGGAATATTAGCACCTCCGGCTTCTAATGATAAATTATTACCATCATCACCATAGTTAGTATCCCATTTATCGTCAAGTCTGAATTTGTACTCACCAACGTTTAATGGTCCTGTATAGGAGTATGTTTTAGTTGCTAAATCATATTCTAAATTAGTATCCGGATCATCCCATCCATTAGGAGTCGCAGAACCAATCATTCCCCAATTGTCCCAGGCAGAATATGCAGTAACAGCTACTTTTATCACATTTGAATACTGAACAATACCTCGTGCACCAACATATGACTTAACACGGATATCAGCATCCTGAGATTCAAAAGCTGTTAAGCCAGCGTTAAGCGCTGCTGCGTTAAGTTCTCCACTTGTTACTGCCACCTTATTCGTTGTTGTTACAGAAACTACAACTACATCTTTAAAGTCTGTTCCTGATTTTGCCATTTGAAGTTCATAACTTACAGGTGTTGATTCGCCTTGATATTGAGCAGCATCCCATGTAAAAGTCGCAGCTACCTGGTTAGGTAATTCTTTATCAAGAACAAAAACTGATCCTTCGGCAGGAATTGCCAGTACAGCTGCTTTTGATGGCGTAACTACAGTAAGATCATCATCTGAATCACAAGCTGTAGCTGATATAAATAACAGTGCAAATACACTTAGTTTTAATATATTTTTCATATTTCTCGTATTAAGATGAATAACCTGGATTTTGAGTTAACTGTGAATTCGCCTGTAACGCACTTGTAGGGATTGGGTACAAGTTGTAAGTTTCAGGAATTGCAACTCCATCTTTTACTCCACCTTTCCAAGGCCATAGGTAAGATCCTCCAGTGAATTTTCCAAATCGAATTAAATCTTGTCTTCTGTGTCCTTCAAGGTTCAATTCTCTACCTCTTTCTTTCAAAATGAAATCAAGGTTTAATTCTCCTGCATTTATTTCTCCTGCATGTGATCTTGTTCTCACTTTATTTACATACTCTAAAGCTAATCCTTCAGAACCTCCACTTGCTCCTCTTACAACACATTCAGCATACATTAAGTAAGCATCAGACAATCTGAACAAAGGAAAATCTGTATTCGCAAAACTTGTTGCATTTGTAGATCCTACAAAGTTTTTGTTTGTAAATTTCACACTAGGATAACCGTCTGTCCATTTTTTATAGTCATTCATTTCATACGAATGTCCTGTAGTAAAGAATAATTTTGCTCTGTCATCCGGAGAATCAACAAGATTTCCATTATTAAACAATCCGTACCACGCTTTAGTAGCTCTGTGACCGCTCCAGCCATCAGTTGCACCATAAGTATTAGGATTCATTGTTTCCGTACTTAAATTTCCATTAATAATATAAGTTGTGTTACCATAACCCTGACTTACCACTGCATCTGCAATTAAAGTATAGATAATTTCCGGTGAAGTATTGTTGTCTCCTGAAAACACACTTGCAAAACTTGGTGCAAGAGTATAACCGCCTTCATCAATTACTTTTTTAGAATACAATAAAGCATCATCATATCTTTGAGTTCCAGTGTACACTTCTGCATTTAGGTATAATTTTGCCAAAAGCATTCTTACTACATTTTTATCTGCTTTACCGTAAGATTTTGTTGCTGTAATAGTGCCTTCAACCTCTTTCAATTCAGATTCTATAAAAGCAAAAAGTTCTTTTCTTGTAGATTCTTTTTTTGGAGTCGATGTATTAATATCATCTTCAGTCGTAATAGCTCCTTTACCAAAACAATCTGTAAGGTAATAATAAGATAAGGCTCTTAAAAAACGTAATTCAGCAATATGGTTTTCTCTGTCCGGAATATTCGCTTTAGATGTTTTTAAAATTTTAATCAAATTACTTGATTGAGAAATAGTATAATAAGCCCTGTCAAATAAGTATCTAAAGAATTTATTATTCGCATTCCATCTACTTGTTGTAGTTAACTGATCTAAACCATCATCTCCCCAACGGTTTTTCATACCATCTGCAGAGAAATCCTGTAAGTTGATAATACTTCTTAAAAAAGCAGCTTCTCCATTATCTTTTGTAGTAATATCTGAAGAATCTGGGCCATCAGGACCTGAAAGAGCAAAAGTTCCGTAAATTTTAGAAACTAAACCATCTACAGCATTTGGATCCTGCTCTAAAAGCTTATCCAATGTCAATTCTACTTTTGGTTCTGTATTTAAGTCATCTACACAAGCAGTGAATAAGAATAGAACAAAAGCAGCTCCTATAATCTTAAATTTAAATTGATTCATCTTTATATTTTTTTATTAAAAGTCTAAATTCAGACCAAAACTGAAAGTTCTTGATCTTGGATAGAAATTATTATCAATTGCATTGAAATTCTCCGGATCAACCCCTGTATAATTGGTTACAATAAATACATTATTAGCTGAAGCATACAATCTTAAAACAGCACCTTTTATTGCTTTGTCAAAATTATACCCAAGAGTGATGTTCTGACAACGTAAAAAGCTTGCATCTTCTAAGTAATAATCAGAAAATGGAACGTTTCCGTTTATAGTTTGAAAATCAAATTCAGTATTCAAAACATTCGTTAAACTAGTTGAATTTGCAGGCAATGCCTTATCAATAAATCCAGACTGAAGTTTTCTTGCATTGTACACTTTTCCTCCTATCTGACCATTGAAAGTCGTTGATAAATCAAACTGTTTGTACGAAGCTGTTAATCCTAAACCATAGGTCCAGTTTGGTCTTAAAGCAACATAATATCTATCGCTATCATTGATAACACCATCTCCGTTTTTATCAACAAAAGCATTTTCTACCGGTCTGTTGTTTGAATCATAAACTTGTTGAAATACCCAAGCCGAATAAGGTTGCTGACCAACTGTATTGTAAGCAATCTTTTGTCCTGTTCCTACCGGAATACCTGATGCGTTATCAACGTTTGTAGTTCTGTTATTCAAATCTGTAATTTCACCAATGTTATAAGCAATATTTCCGTTTAAAGATAAATTGAAATCATCACTATTGATCACTTTTACATTTAAGTTTCCTTCGATACCTTTATTTTTCATGCTTCCTACATTAGCAACAAACTCATTTGTTAAAGCTTGTCCAGGAGCCGCTGAAACTACAGAAAGTAAATCTTTTGTATATTTTTGATACGCATCGATACTACCTGTAACAATACTTTTTTCAAAAAGATCAAAATCAATACCTAC
>Ga0247815_10001159_pt1 | contig 20382 bp, 13 predicted proteins | sample UWRJL194509B1_FD_181014 | JGI IMG/M metagenome (GOLD analysis project Ga0247815, IMG submission 181014) | Plant litter microbial communities from Arlington Agricultural Research Station in Wisconsin, United States - UWRJ-L194-509B-1 | ecosystem: Environmental > Terrestrial > Plant litter >...
AATGGCTGAATAATTCTTTCTGATTTTTACTTTCAATCAGCCAGGAGGGTATATGTTCAATTGAATTTAATTTTTCTACTGGCGCTATTTCAAGGGAGCAGGCATTTTGTAAATGTAAATTGGTATTAAGTATGCAGAGCGATGACGGAAAATCACCATTATATTCATCAAGGTTTTTGATATGCTTGAATGGCTTTTCATTTTTGAAGCATGTCAGGTGTTCAAATTCATTAGGATCATCACCATAGTCTACAATAAACCGGTCAATTTCATCATACCCTTCAAAATCTATTGAATGGCAGAAATGGATTATTTCGTCCGTTAAACCATCTTTATTCATTATGATTTTCAAGAGCATTAGCGTAGTGAACTGCTCAGCATCTCTTGCTATTTCAGAAATGTAACCATCCTCCAAAATATATTCAGCAAAAGTAGGCTGACGCTCACAAAAGAAATGTTTGATCACTCCGTGATAAAAAGCCCCATGTCCTAAAAATAGCGGGACCAGGCAAGGTGGGTGTGGATACCAATATGTCTCTAAGGCGTGGAAATCGTTAATATGCAAAGGGTACGAAGTTTCATTTCGTAGTAGTTTTAAGATACTGTCATCCAGTTTTAGTTTTTCTGCAATTCTGTATATTTCTTTCATTTAAAAATATAAGAGGAACAGGTAGATAAAATTTTTGGTGCCATATCATTATCAAAATAGGGGTAAACTTTAGGTTCAATACCTAATAACCGTGTTATAAAACGTGCTAATTTTATGTTTTCCTGAGATACATGCATTTTATAGATGAGATCATTAAATATACTCATTGTTTTCAAAATGTTACAAAAGATAAAATTGTGCTGTAGATCCCAGCTGTCCAATCGTTACTGGTCAAATGAGAAATCGTAATTGGTTCGCGATGAATGCTAATAATTGAGAGATAACTGAAATTTACAGATAAAAAAACCTATTCATATGAACAAATGCTCGTATTGTGTATATTGGATCATGAAGTTCATTTATATAGTAGTAATTGGAATTTCTTCGGGATAGAATTTTGATAGATTTATCCACCAGACTGCAAACTTGAGAACATTAACCTGTATTTGATATAATATAAACATGAAACAAAAATTACTCTGTGTTTTTCTGCTTGCAGCAGGCACTATTAGCGGTGCATTTGCCCAAAATGCACCAGATGCTCAAATGCTTGAACGTATCCGAGAGGAAGGTATGTCACACTCCAAAGTTATGGAAACCGCTTTCATTCTTACGGATGTCAGTGGTCCGCGGCTGGCTAACTCGCCGGGTTTAAAACGCGCACAAGATTGGTCAGTAAATGCTTTAAAAGGCTGGGGCATGGTAAACGCCAAACGCGAACCCTGGGGCAAGTTTGGAAAAGGCTGGGAAGTCCAAAAAAACTACGCAGCCATTACTGTACCTTATTACCATGCTATTATTGCGATACCTAAAGCCTGGACTCCTGGCACCAATGGCCTTGTAACAGGAGGGGTAATGGTCCTAAAAGTCGACACCGTTACTGATCTCGATAAATACAGAGGTAAACTAAAAGGTAAAATTGTCATGTTAGATACTAAGCCACTGGTGGAAAGATCATATAAAGCGGACGCTTCACGCTTTACCGAGGCTGAACTTACTGAATTGGCAGCGCAAACGGCTGCAGCTGGCGGCAGGCCAAGATCAGGAGGTAACCTCAGCGCAATGGCAAGTTTTCGTACGGCCTTAAATAAATTTTATATAAATGAAGGCGTAAGCCTTGTATTAAGCCAAGGCCGCGGCACAGACGGCACCTTATTTACCAGCGGTGGCACAGCGTATGCAGACACAGCTAAAGCCGTATCACCTGAGTTAGAAACCAGCAGTGAAGATTTTCAACGCATTTTACGGCTGGTGAATGGCGGTGTGCCGGTAACGCTGGAAGCCGATGTAAAAACACAGTTTTTTACTAATGATTTAAATGGTTATAATGTAGTTGGCGAAATTGAAGGCTCTGACAAGAAAAGTGAATTGGTGATCATCGGTGGTCACCTGGATTCATGGCATGCAGCTACAGGGGCCACAGATAATGCAGCGGGAAGCGCAGTAATGTTAGAGGCCATGCGGATTTTAAAACGGATAGGATTTAAACCACGCCGTACTATCCGTGTTGTATTATGGAGCTCTGAAGAACAGGGCTTACACGGGTCCAGAAATTATGTCTTAAACCACTTTGGTGATCCTAAAACAATGACGCTCAAACCTGAGCAGGCAAAAGTATCTGCTTATTATAATTTAGATAATGGTGCTGGTAAAATACGCGGAATATATACACAAGGGAATGAAGCTATTGCACCGATCTTTCAATCTTGGTTAGATCCATTTAAAGACCTTGGCGCAGGTACTGTCACTATGCGGAATACTGGTGGTACAGATCACCTGGCTTTTGATGCAATTGGTATACCAGGCTTCCAGTTTATACAGGATGGGCTCGATTATGGAAGCCGCACCCACCATAGTAACCAGGATACTTATGACCGCTTAGTTGAAGATGACCTCAAACAAGCCGCGACAATTGTAGCTACTTTAGTATATCAAACAGCTCAGCGCGACGAATTGATGCCAAGAAAAGAGCTGCCTAAAGCAACTTCCGCAAAGAATTAAAACTGTAAGTTTCCAACAAGAGATTTTGCCACAGCCGGATTTTGCGGAAAGCAATTGCATGAATTGTACATATATTATATTTTAGCCTGATAGATTTACATGATGAGAACCCTGATCCGTACAGTTTTGTTATTTTATTTTTTACTTTTTAGCATCGCATGTTTTGCTCAACAGTCTGATAAATTATCCCTTTCAGATAAATTGTACGGACTCTCAAAGTTTTGGAGCGAAGTGAACTACAATTTTGTTTATAAATATAAAATCGATGCTGATCTTTGGGACAGGACTTATAAGCAGGCGATCGAAAACGTACAAAGGACAAAAACAGATTATGAATACTACCGTGAATTGAAAAAACTGTGTGCAGTTTTAAAGGATGGACATACAAGCGTATACTTTCCGGATCAGATTCAAAAGAAAATCTTAACTTCTAATTTTGGAGATGTGCGCATTTCATTGATGAATGTTGAAGGTAAAACTTTGATTGTTCAAACAAACAAGAGCCAGGAAAAAGCAATACCCTTTGGAAGTGAAGTAGTAAAAGTCAACGGATTAACGACTGATGAGTATCAGGATAAGTTTGTGAAACCGTACATCTCCAGTTCAACACAACAAGGAACTATCAATAATGCCAGCTCGCAGCTTCTAAGCGGTTTGGAGGGAGATGAGTATGATATTGAGATCAGAACACCGAAAGGACAGCTTAAAAAATTACACCTGGTTCATGCTGTCACTGCTGAAAAAGATGTTAGCCCTGTGTTTATAGGCAATAAACCTCCATTTGAATTGAGATGGTTGCAGGACAAAATTGCCTATATAGGAATGAATACATTCGACGATGCGGCCATAGTAAAAGAATTTATGGGCAACCTGCCTGAAATTACAAAGGCCCGATCTGTAATTATTGATATTAGAAATAATGGAGGAGGAAGTTCAAAGAATGCGAGAGAGATCGCTAAATATTTTACAGCGGGTAACCTGATTTATGGTGCCAGGAATTACAGCCGCGAGATTATCCCTACAGACAGGGCCCTGGGTTCTTTCCTCGAAGCTAAAGACACCGTGGCTGGGCGCCCTCAATGGGGACTAAGTGCCAGCGAATGTAAAGAATATTATAAGTCTTACACAGGCAATACTTTTCATGCCTACAAATATGCACCTGATACAGTGCAAGAGGTCGCCAAAATCAAAGTGCCTGTCGTTGTGCTCACCAGCAATTATACAGCATCCGCTGCAGAAGATTTTCTGATCTATCTGGACAGGGAAAAGAATATTACCAGAGTTGGCGACTTTACCAACGGAAGTACTGGTCAGCCTTTACAGGTGGCACTTCCGGGCGGAGGTTCGGCATGGATATGTACCAAAAAAGTGACCTTTTCAGATGGGAGGGAGTTTGTGGGAAAAGGAATAGAGCCGCATGTAATAGTTAAGCAAACTAAGAACGATATCTTATATCCCTCCAAATTTGATGGACAGCTTAAGGCAGCTATTGAAAAACTTGCGGTGGTTTCTAAAGATATTTCAAATTAGAGAAAAAATATTTCAAACGCCGGTGGATAAAAAAAACAATATTTGTAAGCGATGGGTTCCACCAATTCCAGATAAATCTGGAAGGTACATTCTTAGTAAAATAACGAAATGACATTGTCTAAAAGAATCATATTTTTTGTTACGGGTGCCCTGCTGTTTGCCGGCTGTTCCGTGCAGCAACCAGCAATTACAAACAAAACAAATGCTTTTGTAAAGGGTGCAGATATCAGTTGGCTGCCGCAGATGGAAGAGAGTGGTTTTAGGTTTTATAGCGATCAGGGGAGCGAGGAAGATTGTTTTAAGATACTTAAAGATCACGGTATCAATACAATCAGGCTGCGAACGTGGGTAGATCCATCGAATGACAAAATCAATGGACACTGCAGTACCAACGAAACTGTTGCCATGGCCTTACGTGCAAAAAAAATGGGAATGCGGGTAATGATAGATTTGCATTATAGCGATAGCTGGGCCGATCCGTCGAAGCAGAAAAAACCAAAAGCATGGGAGGGACATGATTTTCCAACTTTGAAAAAGGATGTGTACAACTACACAAGCAGTGTGATGGTAGCACTTAAAGATGCGGGTATATATCCTGAATGGGTCCAAATTGGCAATGAAACCCCAGAAGGGATGATCTATCCTGAAGGTAGCACGTCAAACTGGCCACAGCTTGCAAAATTAATTAATCAGGGCTATGAAGCTGTCAAAAGGATCAGTCCTGCAACTAAAATAATTTTACATGTTGACCAAGGGAACAACAATATCCGGTTTCGCAACTGGTTTGATCAGGCAAAATTAAATGGCGCAAAATATGATGTAATAGGGTTATCGTATTATCCATATTGGCTTGAAGGCAAGCCTGATTACACGCTGTCTATCGGAGACGTGGGGAAAAATTTAAATGATCTGTCAGAACGCTACAATAAGGAGGTGATGATAGTTGAAGTAGGTAATGAAGACAGTAAGGTGCAAAACACTTATGACCTGCTTATGGCCACGATGAAGAAAGTGAAGGAGGTTCCATCAGGGAAAGGTCTGGGCGTAATTTATTGGGAACCACAAGGGGCAAGGAGCTGGAGTAAATATGCATTAAGTGCCTGGGGTGATGATGGAAAACCAACCAAGGCTTTGGATGCTTTTTTAAAGTATTAGAATTACGGGCATAGCGGGAAAGCGATGGTCGGTATTGTCATCAAATAAAAAGCCGTGGCATGGTAACTTCATTTTGGATCAGGCCAATTTTATAGCTGTTATTTTGTGTCCCGAATGTAGTAACCATAACCAGCATAATAGTTTTCTGCGTTTTAACAGGTTTTTCCAACTCTTCTCCTACCAAATACAGCAATCAATTCAGCTTCGTCTGAATGCAAAGCTTTAAAAGGTACGGATTGTTCGGCTGTTCTGCCTAAAATTGTTTTCATATTTAATAGGATGTGGCCGGATATATCAAATTTAAAGCGGCCACATCTATTGCAAATAGAGAGATATGGCCGGATATAAAAAATTTAAACCGGCCACATCTCCAGTTTCTTCAGTTTATCAATAGTCTTTCATTGACAATGCCTGTGTTGCCAATCGGCGGACAATCGCAGATTTTGGGCACGCCCTTTCTCTGCACGAGAGTGGTGGTAAAACTACAGGCGGCATACACGGGCATCATGCCACCTTACTATACATTTGTGTGATACTTAATTCTATGTCCCAGCATCCTGCCGATTGTTTCTATTGGCACACCATTGGTCAAAATTACTTTAGTCGCGAACGTATGTCTGGCAATATACCCCGAAAAATCAGACTGCTTAAAAGTCATAATAATTCTGTGCGATATATATTAAACTAAAAACTAAAATATTTTATATTTGACCATCTAATTTTATGATCATGTCTAATGAGCAACAACAGATGCCGAGCGTCCAATATCCCGACTTGGCGTGCGAAGGAGCGGTACATGTAAAGACCTCGGAAGAAGTTGTCTTTCAGCAAAAGAAAGAAGCAAGAATCGCCTATCAAGAAAATCGAAAGGTGGAAATGGCGATGATAAAGATTGGGCAACGTGATGCCAGTAATAGTGAAATTACACAGGTTTATGTGGAAGCGAGTGAGTATTTCATCTATGAAATAAGCCCTATTAGTGCCTCTGAATCACTCCGGATTTATATCCATACTGTGGAGGAACAAGATACCACCGGAATTATCGAGCGTTATAATGATGTTTTGCCTTATATTGGATCTGCGAGGGATGATATGGACAAGGCGCTTGATAGGGCTGCCTTTAAAGTTAGTATGGCCAATTTGATTTCACAAGCACTTAACGGAAAGGTAACTCAAGCTCAAGATGGTTTTAAGTTGTTAATTGAAAAGACCAACAAAGAATACCGGGAACAATTTTATCACCGTATGCGTTATTTAATTACGGCACTATTTGTTGTATTAGCTTGCATATCACTATCTGTCAACGTTTATGTAGCAGATATTTGGCATATTAAGAACATACAAACGTTAATCTATGTTGCCACTGCAGGAAGCATGGGTGGCTTCATTTCTATCAGTAGAAGACTGAGCGAAACGGTTTTTGCAAGAGACATTACTTACCTTGTGTTTATACTGTATGCTTTGGAACGTATGATGCTCGCAATATTTGCCGCTGTTGCCATTTTTTTTGCCATTAGGTGTAATCTAGCATTTGGATTTTTTAATGAAACAGGGCAAAACCAAATGTATGGATATATTGTTTTTTCAATAGTTGCAGGATTCAGTGAAACATTTTTACCAAACTTGTTGATTAAATTAGAAAATAAACCATAAATTAGTACCATGAATAAAATCATTATCAGAAACTAATTTGTGTGATCAGATCATACTAGTTTTATTTTTAACGTAGAATATATTATATTATTAGATAAAAGCATGCTCAAGGGCATGCTTTTATCGTTATTGACTTGCTTATGCAGTATCCTTACATAGGTTAATAGGGGTCCGATATATGCCCTCACTTGATATGATAAAAACTAAAAAACCCTCTAAACTGTGACATTTAGAGGGTTTTTTAGTTTTTGACATCTATTAAGTCGGGGTGGCAGGATTCGAACCTACGACCTCCTGCTCCCAAAGCAGGCGCGATACCGGGCTACGCTACACCCCGAACTTGACCAACAAGTCTAGTTATGAATAACCTTCGTTGTTGTTGGGATTGCAAAAGTACAACATTATATTTAGTAAGCAAATATATTTGAATTTTTATTTGAAAAAAGAAAAGTAATTTGCCTTTCTGCTCTGATAATAATAGCCTTCTTTCTGGTTTACAGCGAGTTCCTAAGTGTGACTTTAAATGGAATCCGTATTCGCTCTATTGAATTTTTAAGCACTAGCTCTGCACTTTTTTGTCCCATCATTTCAAAATCCGTAGAAATGGTGGTAATACCGTCAAGAATGATCTTCTTAATTGGTACTTCGTTGTAAGAAATCACACCGATGTCCCTTCCTACATTTAGTTTTTTTTCCATTATCTTTTCTATCAGGATTACCAGGTCATCTTCGGCCAAATTAATATATACACAGCCAGGTTCAATCTGCTCCTGCTGCAAACAGTTTACAATCTGGTGCGTAAAATTATGCTGCTTGCAAAACCTCACAAATCCCGTCAGGATCATTCGGGAATAGTACGTCTTCTTTGGAAAGATGATTTTGATGGTGTGATATTTACGCAGCTGCGCTATCAGTTGTGTCAGTGCTGAAAAAATATCGTGTTCGAAATCCTCATACACTGCACCAAATTTACCAGTTACGTTTTCCGCAAGCTTGTCCATCAGGATAAGTTTATCTTTTGGCAGTTCGTCTATAAGATCGTAACCCATCTCTACATGTTCATTAAAGTGCGGAATAATTACACACTTGTTGTAATGATCAGCTTTTTCCTCTATCAATCTTTTAAATAACTGAACATCATTATTGTAAATGTAAAAGTCAATGGAAGCTTCAGTTCCCAATGTGGCGGCAAAAGCATCGTAGATTAGTTTTTTATGAATGCTGAGCTTATTAAACAATAACAATACCTTAACCGGACGATGAAAACAGGTGCTGACTATAAAAAAGCCTTTGCCTGCAACCGAGATAACCAGGCCTTTCTTTTTTAGTTCAGCATAAGCCCGTTCAATTGTACTCCGGGCAGTTTCCAGCGCGCAACTCAGCTCATTGATAGATGGTAACAGGTCGTTTTTTTTGATCTCACCAGATTGAATACCTTTCATTATCGAGTTGATCAACTGAAGGTACTTTGGTGTGATGGAGTAATCGTCAATCCTAACAATTTTCAGAATGTTGTTCATGTTAAGTCTGCTTCAGTTAATTTTATACAAAATATATAATCTGTATTTCTGAACAAATTTTTGAAAGATTTTTTATATTCCTGAACAGCTTTATGCTTAGGGGCTTAAATCATTTGATCATATCAAACCTGATGTGTTTATAACCGATAATCGAGCATCTCTGCTAAACTTAATAAGGTAGGCCATTAATCCTTTACCGGTTCATGACGTCTATAGGATATAAGTTAGGTAAACCTTTTAAAAAAAAACACGCATATGAAAACTGTAAAAAATTTGATGTTACTATTAGTAACTGCCGCATTGTTAAGCTCATGTTATGTTCAGGAACAAGGAAGAGGCGGAGGACGCGGTCATGGCCATGGGCACGGACATCACGGCCACGGACCACGAAGAGGCTGGTAAAAAGTTATTTTTCAGCCTTGCTGTAACCTTTTAACTGGTGTTTGCATCTTAATGGTGTAAATACCAGTTAAAATGAGAAATATAATCTACTTACTATACATCGTCATTCTTTTTTCGTCCTTTCTTGCAAGTGCCCAAAGTAATTCCGGGAAGTTAACAGGTAAAGTGCTCGATGAAAAAAATGCCCCGCTATCATACGCCTCTGTGAGCTTGTTAAAAGCACAGGACTCAACTATTATCAAAGGCTCTATCACCGAAGATAACGGATCTTATCTTTTTTCAGGATTGGCTGATGGGAAATATATCATAGCCATCAATATGATTGGTTATGCACGGATCTTCAAAGGGCCTTTCTCCATTGATGCCACACACAAAGCACCTTTAGTTAGTACAGCAGAGCTGAAGCCTACAGCAAAACAATTGAACAGCGTTGACATTGTAAGTCGTAAGCCGTTAGTTGAGAGACAGGTGGATAAAACAGTGCTGAATATAGAAAACAGCGTACTTGCTGCCGGTAATACTGCAATGGAAATCCTGCAGAAAGCACCGGGAGTGACAGTTGACAAAGATGGCAATATTAGCCTGAGAGGGAAAAAAGGGGTTCTGGTGATGCTGGACGGTAAGCCCACCTATATGTCAAGCGAGCAACTGGCCAATTTACTGCGTTCTACTGAAGGAAACGCCATCCAATCTATCGAATTGATTACCAATCCTTCTGCAAAATATGACGCGGCCGGCAATTCAGGTATCATCAATATCAAATTAAAGAAAAACCGTAATTACGGAACAAATGGCTCGGTAAATGCCGGTGCCGGATATGGCAGGTATTACAAAGCAAATTCAGGTATATCTTTAAACCACAGGGAAAAGAAATTCAATGTGTTTGGGGAATTTAACTATTCCAGGAGGGAACAGTTTCATAATCTGGATATTGTACGGGTAAACAATACTGCTCAAAACCAAACCTATTTCGATCAAACAAGTCGCGCAATAGGGCCAAGACGAAACCTGAATTACAAAGGCGGCTTCGATTATTTTTTGGATGAAAAAAATACGATAGGGCTTGCAGTGAACGGCTATGACGGAAATGGGAAAAATAAGCCGGATGTAGTTACGCGTATCGGAAGCCAACCCGGACAGACGGATTCTTCGGTGGTTGCGTTTAACCCTGGTGGTTATAAATACACTGGCACCACCTACAACGTTAACTACAAAGGCACTATAGACACCGCTGGACAGGAAATTAGTGCCGATGTGGATTATTCCAGGTACGGTTCAAGGCAGGACGATGAATACCGCAATACCTACCTGGATGCTGCGGGACAGTCTTATCGCAGCCCATATATCTTTAGAAATTCGGCACCTACTGATATCCGGGTTTTTGCAGCTAAAACAGATTATACGTATCCTTTCAACAAAACAATGAAAATGGATGCCGGCTTAAAAAGCAGTGTGGTAAGTACTGATAATAATTCTGTTTTTCAGAACTTTTTAGACAACGCCTGGCAGGATGACCTGGCACGTAGTAACCAGTTTAAATATGATGAAAATATCAATGCCGGATACCTTAATCTGAAAAAGGAATGGACTGGCCTTACCATGCAACTAGGCTTAAGGGCAGAACAAACAAACTCGAAAGGAAATTCTATAACAGAAAAACGGGTATCTGAACGCCATTATTTCAATCTTTTCCCCAGCCTTTTTATCAATAAAGTCCTGTCTAAAAATAACGATCTGGGTTTCTCGTACAGCCGAAGGATAGACCGCCCTGATTATGGGGACCTTAACCCCTTTATATCTTTTGTGGACCTATATACCTATGGAATTGGTAACCCATTTTTAAACCCTCAATATACCAATTCATTTGAGGTTTCCTATTCTTATAAGAAAACACTTAACGCAACGCTTGGTTACAGTAATACCAGTGATGCCATCACCCGGGTATTATTATCAGATACCTTGAAGAAAACATTGTTTATCACCTCCGAAAACCTCGCGGAGAAAAAATCTTATAACCTGAATATCAATTCTCCGCTTACAATAGCTAAATGGTGGACTACCAATAACAACCTTACTGTATTTTATAATAAATTCAGTACGCCAAATCTGCTTGGTGTGCCCTACAGCAGTGGTAAATTAGCTTTTAATGCCAATACCAATCAAACAATAACACTCAACTCTACTACCAACTTCGAAATGTCTGGCTTCTATCAATCTTCCATGGTGGAAGGAACGCTCTCCATGAAACCGCAGTATGGGATAGACCTGGGAATGAGTAAATCGTTCGCCAACAAAAAGCTGACTTTTAAATTAGCCGCTAATGATGTTTTCAATCTGCAACGCTGGCGCATAACCAGTGCCTTACCTGGGCAGAATTATACGGTGAATGAAAAATCGGAAACGAGGGTATTTCGGTTAACCTGTACCTACCGTTTTGGCAGCAGCGATATCAAAGGGGCACGTGAAAGGTCTAAGAGTTCGGCCGCTGAAGCCAGCCGCGTTAAATCAGCAAATTAAGATCAGTCTGTAAAAAAACAGCCCTCCAAATAACATCTGAAATTGGAGGGCTGCTATTAACTGCTTTCAATATTATACAATTGGCATGCCGATTTCGGCCTTCGCTTGCGAGATTACGAGAGAACTGTGCACATTTCCAACGTTATCAAGCGTCGCGATTTTCTGCCGGAGAAACACATTATAAGCTGTCATATCCGGAATAATTATTTTTAGCATAAAATCATAATTACCGGTGATGTGGTAACATTCCATCACTTCAGGAAACTGAATCACACTTCTTTGAAAACATTCCAGTGCATCTTCACCATGATTGGTCAGTATAATCTGCGGAAAGGCAACCATACTGGCAGTTATTTTTTCTCTGTCAAGAACAGCAACATATTTTTTAATGTATCCCATTTCTTCCAGCCTTTTCCTTCTGTCAAAGATGGGAGAAATAGTCCTGTTTAATGTATATGCAAGTTCTTTATTGGTAAGCCGTCCGTTTTCTTGTAGTAGATTTAAAATACCCAAATCCGTAGGGTCTAAATGCGGGTTCATATTTAAGACAATTTTAACTTAGTGTAGGTTAATTTGGTTTTCTGCGGTTGGTTAATGGTTAATCAAATATAGGATATTTGATTGTGTGCTTGCAACTATGGACGCCAAAAAAAAATTAAATTGCCAATTTTGAACCTGTAGCTTAGTGTACTTTATACCATAAGAAATCTTTCGAAAGCGCAATAAATGCCCCTTACAGCCTGAAATTCATAGATAGTGTAATTCTGTTTTCAGATTTACGCAGATCGGGTTTCCAGTTCGGATCAATAGGATCATTTACATACCCAGATTGCGAAGTTGTTCCACCAGCACCAGCAAAGTAAGGTACGTTAGCTTGTCTGTGACCATATTCAAGCCTAAAGGTCATAAACTGGCTGGGCATGTAGTCAAAAGTGGTAGTTAGCTGCGTAATCTTCAGATTATTCCCGGCAGTAATGGCCTGATCAAAATCATTAGGGATCACGTTTCCTGAAGCAGGATCTGTAATGGCAGGGGCGGGGGAGAATGCCAGATATAAACCCGGATTGGTTACATAGTCTGCACGCATGGTCCAGCCCAGCTTATTTTGGTTAAACCATAACCTGCTGGATAGTGCACTGCCTGTCATGTAATTGTTTTTGGCTTTTACGCCTTCTCCTGATTGGAACCCGTAATGGTTATTTAGACTGAAAGCTGCTTGCGATAATCCTGTAGCCGACTTATTTTTATAATAACGGTAAACTATACTGTTATCGTGGTGGAACCTTTTTACAGATGACAAGGTTGTGGTGCTGCTGCGGGTATCTGTTCCGTAATAAAAATTGGCTACAAGCTGCAGGTTGTCATTTGGGCGATAGTAGTTGGAAGATCCTAATCCCGGGTTTTTACTATAACTGTTGTAAGATTGCCATCCGTTTAAAACCCATAGTTCGGTCTTAAAGTTTTTGGTAGGATAGTACTGGAACCTTGCTCCCTGGAAATAGAAGGGGGTAAAGTCACAAACCATTGAACGCTGATAACTCCAGTTCTCCTGTAGCACATAACTCTCCAATCCAATATAAGACATAAAAATACCCATCTCTATATTCAGGCCATAGTTAACGTTGAAATGATAACCAGCCGCAGCTTCCCTGATGAATTTCAGGTTACCTGTCCCTGTATTTCTTCCCCTGAATACCGATGCATCAGTTTCCTGTACAATGTTTAATGAATTTCCCGTCTGGAACCAGAAACGGCCGATTATATTTTTATAATAACTTTCTACACCGAAAGTGGCCTGGTTAATGGTAAATTCATTAGAACGTCCCATGGAGGCCGAAATGGTTTGGGTATTATCTTTTGGACGTGCAAAATTGTAATTGAAATATCCGTCTACCAATGCCATTCCGGTTAATATCGTTTCCCCGTCTTTATCTTTAACGGTCAGGGGGAAATCCGTTTGCCTGTTCTGCCCGTTGATCCAGCCAAGGTCGTAATTGTTAAAGGGAATTTTTGGCTGTGGAACGGTATCAGTTTTTGCATCCTGGGCAAATGCTGTAAAAGTGAAACCTGAGAGTAACAGTGCCCCACATAATGTGGTCTTCAATAATTGTGTTTTCATGTTAATTGTCGTGAATTATACTTTGTTGCCGGCCAGTAGGCAACAGTTATTCCTTTTATAGGAAATAAAACACAACATGCTTGTTATCAGCTATTAAAATATAGATTAATAAAAGATTTTGAAATATGTATATCATCAACCTTTTCAAAACGGAAAGGATTTTACCAAAAACAAGTGGTAAGGATAACATACTTTATTAACTTCGCTCCTATGGGACTGATCAAAGATATATACTCTCTTGCTTTTTATAACAGGTTTGCAGACACTGTCAAACGTGCAATTCCTGACTTCGATAAAGAGGGGTTTATGCTAAAGGTTTTAGGTGATGATTTTGCAACAAAGGAATGGAAAGACAGAATGAAACATACAACCCGGGTGTTCCATGAGTTTCTTCCCGCAGATTTTTCTGAAGCATCTAAATTGATAGAAAAAGTAATCGACCAGCTGAGACATGATAGCATTGGCGAAGATTCACTCGCCTATATATTCTTTCCTGATTATGTGGAAACGTATGGACTGGAAGATTATGGTGAAGCGGTAAAGGCCCTTGAATTTATCACCCAATTTATCAGTTGTGAATTTGCTGTACGGCCCTTCATATTGAAATATGGTAACCGCATGATTGACCAGATGGTAATTTGGTCTACCCACCCGAGTGCAAGGGTAAGGCGCTTGTCCAGTGAAGGTAGTCGTCCCAGGTTACCTTGGGCAATGGCCCTGCCGGTACTCAAAAAAGATCCGTCATCCATCCTGCCAATTTTAGAAAACCTGAAAAAAGACCCTTCAGAATCGGTAAGGCGAAGCGTCGCCAACAGCATAAATGATATCGCAAAAGATAACCCGGATATTGTCATTGCTCTGGCGTCACGCTGGAAAGGGATTAGTGCTGAAACGGATGCAATCATTAAACACGGTTGCCGTACGCTATTGAAACAAGGCCATACAGAGATATTGAAACAATATGGATTGGATGCAGAAAATATAATTGTTGACGATTTTAAGGTACTTACTCCAAACGTAAAAATAGGCGACAGCGTGGAGTTTTCGTTTACCATCAGCAATAACAATACAGAGAGCCGTACAATCAGACTGGAATATGGGATCTACTATATGAAATCCAAAGGCCACCTGGCAAAAAAGGTATTCAAGATCAGTGAGAAAGTATTCGCGGCCGGAGCAACTGCCACGATCACCAGAAAGCAATCTTTCCGGTTAATTACTACCAGGAAATTTTACACCGGGGAGCATCAGGTTTCCATCATCGTAAATGGCGAGGAGAAAGGTATTCAATCCTTTACTATCCATTCTTAGGATAATAAAGGATTGCTTTGAATTACAGAATTTTCTGTTCTTTCATGAATTCCCGTTCTTTGCTCGTGATATGATCGTCATCAATTGCCGGGGCGGCAGTGATTTTTGTTATGCTGAGCTCGTCCATAATGTCTACAAAGTTTTTGTATGTCGCTGCGGAGGTAGGTTTGATCACTACAATGAGTGATTTCCCTTTGCCTGCGCTTACATCTAGTTTATGCTTGTTACTTAAAATCGATTGTCTGACCTGCTGATATTTCTCGATAGTTGGCTTGCTTTTGCCGGCTTCGCCCATATACCAGGCAACTTTGTCGTTTTTCCCCAATAAGATGGTCATCGTTCTGGAGGCAGGAAGAGCGGTATAAGCATCTGGATTTCCTTCGTCAGGTTTTACAATGTCCATGGCTACAGGCTTGGTCAATGAAGTTGTAAGCATAAAAAACGTAATCAGCAGAAAAGCCAGGTCAACCATTGCTGTCAAATCTACTCTCGGGGTCTCTTTTTTGTTTCTGGAAATGTTTAGTTCAGCCATAATTTTAAGATTGATTAAAAGTATGATGCGCATTAACGGTTCTTTCCATAGGTTTAGCTTAAAATATATTTGATTGATAAAAACTTTGTGCGATTGCGTACAGCATTTGTTCGGTAACGGACAGTGAAAAACTGTGATTTAATTTAAAGTATTGATTGTCAATGATTAATGTGCTTTGTCTTAGTTGGCATGTTCTTCGTTAAGCACAAGGAAACAAAACGTATGTGGTATCTGAATTTTAAAATTGCTTTACGGAACATTCTAAAAAACCCGGGATTTTCATTAATCAACATCGGCGGCCTTGCTATCGGGCTGGCTTGCTGCCTGATATTGATGCTGTATGTAAAATACGAGATGAGTTACGATAGCCAGTTTACAGGTTCAGATCGCATCTATTATACAAAACTAAATCTCAATATGAATGGAAGTCTGCTTACAATCGGTGCCACGCCAAACAGGCTTGCCGCTGCGGGGATGCAGTCTATTCCGGGGGTAGAAGCTGCGGCCCGGATACGTGAAAATCAGCAGACATTATTCAGTCATAAACAGAACAAGTTCAAACTGGAGATGTTGACTGTTGACCCTTCATTGTTGAAAATTTTTGACTACCACTATATATATGGCGCTGCGGAAAATGCTTTAACTGATCCGAACTCGGTTGTGCTGACTGCAACAACAGCGAAAAAGCTCTTCGGTAGCGAAAATCCTCTGGGTAAAAGCATTACCTGGGACAACAGAAAAGATTTAAAGGTTACCGCGGTAATAGCAGATTTGCCAAAAAACCAGTCTTTTCAGTTTGAAGTCTTACAGACCTGGGCGTTATTTGACCAGGAAAACCCCGATAGCAAGAATAATGGATGGGCTTTAGTAACCTGTGCTACAGTTTTCAAGCTTAAGGCAAATGCATCATTTGAAGCGGCAGACAATGCCATGCGAAAGCTCATCGCCAATAATGATAAAACAACATTGATGGAAGCGTTTCTTCTTCCCTTTACAAAATTTCATCTGTATAATAAATTTGAGAATGGAAAACCCTCTGGCGGCAGGATAGATATGGTGAGGTTATTTGGTTTTCTCGCCCTCTGCGTATTGCTGATTGCCAGTATCAATTACATGAACCTGTCTACAGCACGCTCAGAAAAAAGGGCAAAAGAAGTAGGGGTGAGAAAAGCGATGGGGTCAGACCGTAGTGCCTTAATGGGCCAGTTCTTCCTTGAATCGCTGTTGTTGTCGTTCATCGCTATGGTTATAGCATTTGCGTTGCTGGAATTGTCCCTTCCATACTTTAACAGCCTGTTGGATATCACCATTCCTATTCAATACCATTCCTTTACTTTCTGGCTTACTTTAGTATCGCTGGTGTTGTTCACAGGCGTCCTTGCTGGAAGTTATCCAGCATTTTATCTGTCGTCTTTTACGCCAGTAAAAGTGTTGAAAGGTTTTACCAATATTGGAAGTTCATCATTGCCGATCCGCAAAATCCTGGTTGTAATCCAGTTTAGCCTTTCCATTTGTATGATTATCTGTGCGATAGTAATTTATTCGCAGATTCAGTATATCAAAAACAAGCCGCTCGGCTTTAATCAGGATAACCTGGTCCAGATGGACCGCGAAGGGCAGTTGATGACCAGGAGCAAGCTGGAACTATTAAAAGCGAGGTTAATCAAAGAACAGGCCATTGTTTCTGCCACTGAGTATCCCTATGATTTCACTGCCAATGGAGGTGAAATTACCGGAGATCTTTCCTGGCCAGGTAAGAATGTTAAAGAAGTTTTTACCATAAATTACAGAAGCATAGGGTATGACTACACCCGCACCACGGGGACTGAAATTGTAGCAGGAAGGGATTTCTCGCGCGATTTTGCGGCTGATACATCCAATTCAATTCTGATGAACGAGGCGGCGCTTAAATTGATGGAACTGAAAAACCCTATCGGGACAATCATCAAATGGGGAAATAAACCTTTTAAAATTGTAGGCATTATCAAGGATTATTATAATGTAAAACCAGGTTTGCAATCGCCCCCCACCATATTTTATAACAGCAGCGCTGAAAGTCATGTAATGCTCTTTCGCCTCAATCCGGAAAAGTCACTGAGCACTTCTATACAACTGATTAAAAATGCGGGCCAGGAGCTCAATCCTGCATATCCTGCCGAACTAAAGTTTGTAAACGAGGGAATGGATGAAAAATTACAGGAAGAAAAAATACTTGGGGTATTGTCTAACTTGTTTGGGGGCTTCGCTATTTTCATTTCCTGTATTGGTTTATTGGGGCTGGCCCTATTCATGGCTGAACAGCGCAAAAAGGAGATCGGCATCAGGAAAGTACTTGGGGCAGATTTAACAAGTATCCTGGTTTTGCTTAATAAGGACTTTATGAAGCTGGTTATCCTGTCAAACATCATCGCTTTTCCGGTAGCCTATGTCCTCGCTTCCAATTGGCTTAAAAAATATGATTACAAAGTTGAGCTTGCCTATTGGCCTTTTCTGGTTGCTGCTTCAGTTTCCATCTTTGTAGCCCTGCTAACCGTAAGTATCCAAAGTGTTAAAGTAGCTAAGTCAAACCCTGTCAGTGCATTAAAGTATGAATAGGGCCTAAAAGTAACACTAAAATGCGCGAGGTTCCATTAAATTTAACTTTAAGATAGTTTTCTGGTAATAATCAATGTTTAGTATTGCTGTACAATAAGCAGGGTATGCTTACTCACAACAATCAAACAGATTATACATGCGAAATTTTACTTTAGAAAGGTTGGCCATGCCATTACGCAGAGGGATTATTCCTTTAATTCTCCTCAGCGGAACTGGTATTACGGCCTCAAATGCTGCCACATTTAATCCTATCGAGCTCCGTCAGCAAAAGCAGCTTGCGGTTACAGGAACTGTTACGGACAAAAACGGACAGCCTCTGCCGGGCGTATCGGTCCGTGTAAAAGGCGGTTCTGCAGGAGCAGTAACAGACAGTTATGGTAAGTTCACCCTCAACGTGCCAGATGCCAAGGCAGTTTTACTGGTAAGTTACATTGGTTACAAAACTGAAGAGATTCCAGTAAACGGACAGTCGAACATCAGGATTACCCTTGGAGAAGACGATAACCAGTTAACAGAAGTGGTGGTAACCGCACTGGGTATTTCCAGAGAAAAAAAATCCTTAGGTTATGCGGCCCAGGAAATCAAAGGTGACGAACTGGATAAAGCCAGGGAAACCAATTTTTCCAGCGGACTTGCGGGTAAAATTGCCGGTGTAACGGTAATGAACAGCGCATCAGGTGTTGGAGGCTCTGCGAGGGTAACCATCAGGGGAGACAAATCACTCAACATTAACAACAACCAGCCTTTATATATTATAGACGGGATCCCAATCAGCAATGAGAATTACGGATCATCAGGCAGCAGTTACCAGGAAGTAGATTACGGAAATGGTGCTTCACTCATCAATCCGGATGACGTAGAATCGGTAAACGTTTTAAAAGGAGCCAATGCTGCGGCTCTTTATGGCTCAAGGGCTGCAAACGGGGTAATCCTCATCACCACCAAAAGCGGTAAACGCTCTAAAGGCGTGGGCGTAAGCGTAAACGCCGGTGTAACTTTAGAATCGCCATTGGTACTGCCAGATTTTCAAAAGAAATACGGACAGGGTAACGATGGTGAGTTCTCTTTCGTTGACGGTTTGGGTTCTGGTGTAAGGGACGGAGTAGACGAAAGCTGGGGGCCTGCCTTTAACGGACAGCTGATCCCGCAGTTTGATTCGCCTACCACAAAAGGTTTTCGTGGTGGAGATATCTACCTGATCAACGACGGGAGTCTTGGATCTGCGGCAAACCTTGCTGCCCGTGGTGATATTATTGCCACACCATGGACCAATAAATTTGACCTGAATGATTTTTACCAGACGGGTGTTACGCTTAATAATAACGTTGCAGTTACAGGAGCAAATGATAAAGGTAACTTCAGGGTATCTTATACTAACCTTTATCAAAAAGGGATTGTTCCTAATACAGACCTGAAAAGGAATACTTTCGCTTTCAATTCAGATTATAATCTGACATCCAAACTGAGCGTTAAAGCCGGGATCAATTATATCCTGAATGACAGTGGTAACCGCCCCAACATTAGCTATGGAACAGAAAACATCATCTATCTGCTCAATAACTGGATGGGACAACAGGTTGACCTCAACTCATTAAAGGATTACTGGGTGAAGGGAATGGAAAACAGACAGCAGTTCAATTTCAACTATAATTATCATGATAACCCGTATTTCAATTTATATGAAAATACAAACTCTCAGAATGCGCACCGTCTGATTGGGAATATCGCCCTGAAATATGACATCAACAGTTGGCTGAATGTATTGCTTCGCGGTGGTACAGATTATGGAAATGAACTAAGGGAAAGAAAAAGGGCTTTCAGTACCCAGCGTTATCCAAGAGGTGCTTACAGGGAAGAACGGATCGAAAATACAGAAACCAACCTCGACTTCCTGATCAGTGCAAACCGTAAACTGAGTAAGGATTTTAACCTATCCCTTAATGCAGGAGGAAATACAAGGATCAATAACAACGACCAGATCTCTACTTTTACTACAGAGTTGCTTACCCCGGGTATCTATAATTTGAATAACTCTTCTATCCCTTTGGTAACAGAAGTTTTCAACCCAAAGAAAAGGGTAAACAGTTTATACGGTTTTGCACAGATGGCCTTCAGAAATTACCTTTTCCTGGACGTTACTGCACGTAACGACTGGTCAAGCGCTCTAACCCTGCCAGTTAATTATGCTACACTTGGAATTTCAGACAATTCATACTTCTACCCGTCGGCTTCACTTAGTGCACTGGTAAGTGAAATGCTTACACTTCCAAAATGGATCAGTTATGGTAAGGTGCGTTTAAGTGCTGCAAGAGGTGGTAACGATACCAGCCCTTATGCTTTTACACAGGCCTATAACAAACAAAACCCAATTGGTAGCAACCCTGTTTTTAATACTTCT
>Ga0247815_10001161_pt1 | contig 20360 bp, 20 predicted proteins | sample UWRJL194509B1_FD_181014 | JGI IMG/M metagenome (GOLD analysis project Ga0247815, IMG submission 181014) | Plant litter microbial communities from Arlington Agricultural Research Station in Wisconsin, United States - UWRJ-L194-509B-1 | ecosystem: Environmental > Terrestrial > Plant litter >...
TTGTTTGAGTGGTTTTCTTTTTTTTTTTAAGGTACTGAGATTCTAAGGTTCTGAGGTTCTAAGTTTTTCTTTTTAAGGTTCTAAGGTTTTGTAGAGACGCACTGCCGTGCATATTTTTTATATGATCTAAATTATTTGACTGCGCAAGATGGATTAAAATCCATTTCCCATTTCTACATATTTTACTTTTCGGAAGTGCTTATATAAGTTCGTAAGAATGATCTAATCGTTGAAATATTAAGAGGTTAAAAAATTAGAACCTTAGAATCTTAGCAACTTAGAACAGAACCTTAAAAAAGATCCCCAGCTATCTTTTTTCCTTTATAAAAAACTCCTTCTCTTTTTGGTAAACGCGCTACGGCTTCGGCGGAACAGCTTGCTTTTACTAAAATAAAATTGGCTTCGTTATCTACTGCCGGCCAAACTCTTGTTCCGGCATCGTTAAGCGGTAATATTTCATCTTTTGTTGCGATGTGTAAGGCTCTGCTTAAATTATACTCGTCTGTCCAGCCGTAAAGCTGAGCGCATAATTTTGCTTTTTCGAGCATATCACAAGTTCCGAAAGGCTGCCAGTGATCGACAATACTATCGGTTCCAGTCATTAGTTTTACGCCGTATTTTTTTAAAGTTGGAATTGGCATTATCGTTTTCCCAATCGGAATTCCTGACACTACTCCTATTCCCAGATTCCCCATTTGCTCGGCAATTTTTTCCAGATCTTTTTGATCCATTTTGGCAAGCGCAAAACCGTGACTTATATAGGTTTTTCCTTGTAGCTGTTTGTTTTCTTCGGTTTTTTTAATCATGTACTCGATGGCCGCTTTACCAGACGGTATCGATTCATGCAAGTGTATGTCTACTCCTTTATTGTTATCAAGTGCAATTTGAAACATGACATCAAGTGATTTCTCCATATTGCCATCGACATTTGTTGGGTCAAGTCCGCCTATGAAATCAATTCCCATCGAAGCCGCTTCTCTTAATAAAGGTTCACATTTTGAATATAAAATTCCGTGTTGCGGAAACGCTACAATTTCAGATCCAAAATTCTCTTTATTTTTATCTAATGCTGCCTGCAAATGTTCCAGACTTTTTAGTCCGCTTACAGGATCGATATTACATTGGCAACGCGCAAAATAACTTCCCTGACTCTGCATTAGTTTAATGGCTTCTTCGGCTTTATGCTGAGAATCCGGTAATAATTGCGGAATTAACTTTTGCTCCAGCGTAATCATATCTTTTACCGTATATCCTTTTCTGGGCGCTGCATTCCAGGTTCCGCTGCCGTAGTACGTTTTATCAATATGAATGTGCATATCGCGTAATCCCGGAAGCATCAAAAGTCCTTTGGCATCAATTGTTTTCAATTTCAAAGCCGACTTTCCTGTCGTAATGCTTTTTATTTTACCATTAGCAATATGAATAGTATAAAGTGCTGTTTTGGTAGCAATTACTTCATTTTTTTCATTGTATTCAAAACCATCTTCTAATCGTACATTAATTAAAAGATATTCGTTTAAAGCTGTTTGCTTTTCTTCGGGTAAAACCTGCGCAACGGCATTTCCTCCAATTCCAGAAAACAAAGCAGCTCCGGTTGCTGCAGCTCCTAATCCTAAGAATTTTTTTCGGCTTATTTTATGATCTTCCATAAATTATATTTTATCTTCTTTGAGTTTGTTATACGATTTTACAATAACACTCTAATAATCAACAGTATTATTACATTGCAAAAATCGTTATAAACTTAAAATGATAACGGTAATATTACGGAGAAAGATGGTAAAAATTATAATTTTTTAAAATCTCCCGGAGTTTTTCCGGCATATTTTTTAAAGACTTTCGTAAAATAAGTATTGTCATTAAAACCAAGCTGGTAACCAATTTCTTTTATAGACAAATCAGTACTGGTTAGCAAACGTTTGGCTTCAAGAATGGTTCTTTGTCTTATCACATCACTTGCCGGAACCTTTAAATATTTCTGCGAAAGGATGTTGAGATAATTAGAGGTAATATTCAATTTATCGGCATAAAAATTCACCGAAGGTTCTTTACTAAAATAATCGTCAATTAAAACAGTAAATCCTTTTATTATTTTCTCAGGTCTGGTCGATGAATCGTGTTCAGGAAATTGATTCAAATATTGTTTTTGCAATAATTTGAGCAGTAAATGCAAACGCAGCAAAACTATTTCTTTGGTAAGTGTATCGTTATCAGATAATAGTACTTCTATTTCATGCAAATGATTTTTAAATTCCTCAAATTCTTTTTTGTTTAAAGAAAGACAAGACGGAACACTTTGCTCAAAAAACGGAAATTTCCCTAAATTCGAAAAAATACTAATCACATCGGCAGAAAGCATCAGCTGAAACCCCGAAGTATCTACATCAAGCGACCAGTTGTGTACCTGCCCCGGCCTGATAAAATAAACCTGATAATTGTTTACTGTATATTGAGTAAAATCGACATTGTGAAACCCCGAACCACTCTCAACAAAAAATACCAGATAAAAGTCATGCTTATGTGGCTGCTCGAATTCGTTTCTTCCTTTTACGCTATGGCGAAATAAGGTAATACCCAAAGTTTCTTCTCCAAGTATATTACCAACGGATAAAACAGGAATTGATTTTTTTTGCAAGAGAAAAAGTGTTTAATTGTTCACTTTCAAAATTAAATAATTAAATGATATAAGTTTTAAAAGAATAAAAAAAGGTCTGACTTTATAAAAGCCAGACCTTTTAAGATATTTATTATAACCAATATTGTCTTTAAGCTTTGCGTCTTAGCGCCTTTGCGAGATTATTTTTTAAAGCTTAACTTAATGAAATTGAGCTAGCAAAAGCAAAGGCAAAAAGTTTAAACTTAGAATCTTAGAATCTCAGAACCTTAGCCCCTTAGTTACTTCAAAGAAGCCATATCAATTACAAAACGGTATTTAATATCTCCTTTTAGCAATCTTTCGTAAGCATCGTTTACTTCGTTTACACCAATAATTTCGATGTCTGCAGTTATATTATGTTCTGCACAGAAGTCAAGCATTTCCTGAGTTTCGGCAATTCCGCCAATGTTTGAACCTGCAAAACTTCTTCTGCCTAATAAAAGACTAAATGATGTTACCGGAAGCGGTTCCATTGGAGCACCAACTAATGTAAGAGTTCCGTCTACTTTAAGTAAATTCAAATAAGAATCTATATTATGTTCCGCCGATACGCAATCTAAAATAAAGTTAAGCGATTTTGCATGTTTCGCCATTTGTTCCGGATCTGTAGATAAAACTACTTCATCTGCACCCAAACGTTTTGCATCTTCGGTTTTAGACAATGACGTGGTAAAAACAACCACATGAGCGCCCATTGCTTTCGCTAATTTGATTCCCATATGTCCTAAACCACCAATACCAACGATCCCAACTTTTTGTCCAGGACCCACTTTCCAGTGTTTTAATGGAGAATAAGTCGTAATTCCGGCACATAATAAAGGAGCAACTCCGGCAAGATCTAATTTGTCTGAAACATGCAATACATAATTTTCATCGACTACAATACTTTGAGAATATCCTCCAAAAGTTTGTCCGCCTAAATGAACATCAGGAGAATTGAACGTTAATGTATTTCCAGGATCACAAAATTGCTCCAATCCGTCTTTACAATGCTCACATTCTCTACAAGAATCGACCATACATCCTACTCCGGCCAAATCTCCAACTTTAAAACCTTTTACGTGATCGCCCACTTTTGTTATACGCCCCACAATTTCATGTCCCGGAACTATTGGGTAAATCGTTCCGTGCCATTCGTTTCTCGCCGAGTGTAAATCGGAATGGCAAATTCCGCAATATAAAATTTCGATTTCTACGTCATGCGCTAATACCGCTCTACGCTGAATGTCTAATGTTTGTAAAGGTGCTTCGGCAGCTTCTGTACCAAAGGCTTTTATGTTTTTTGTTTCCATTTTTTTGATTTTTATTTTTAAGGTACTGAGATACTAAGTCGCTAAGGTTCTAAGTTTTTTTGCTTTAGAGTTGCTGTAGTTTCACGCAGATTTAAGAGGATTTAGGCAGATTTAATTTGATTTAAATAATATCAGCTAAAAATCTATTAAAATCTACGCAAAAAAAATAATACTTCTCACAAAGTCGCAAAATTTACTTAGTAACTTAGAACCTTAGCAACTCAGAAACTTAGACTATTTTCCAAAACTAAAATATTCTTCATCGGTTACGCTTTCTAACCAGATTCCTTTTCCTTTGTCGATTTCTGTAATGATGCTAATGTGCGAAAATTTACTAAAAGGTGTTGCGCCATACCAATGTTCTACGCCCGGTAAAATGGTAACTACCTCATCTTTATGAAGCAAACGAATGGCAGAACCTTTTTCCTGAAAATAGCCAATTCCGTCTGTTGCAATAAATAATTGTAAGCTTGCATTAATATGCCATTTGCATCTCGAACCGGGTTCAAAAGAAATTTCTTTAATCATCGTATTGTCCGGATGAATATTGCTGGTTTGCTTTTTATAAGAAACATTACCAGTCATGAAAGTATTCGGGATTTTTCCCTCTTCAATAGCGGAAGTATAAAGTGTTGACATAAAATAGATTTTTTGAGATTGATTTTATTTAAAATAAGAGCTAACAAAAACCGTTAATTAATCGTTAGATCTCGCCAAACAACACTTTTACTTAATTTATTTAAAGCTATTGTATTGTTCGTCGGTTACTGGTTCAAGCCAGTCTACAATACCTTTTTCGGTATTGGTACTAATTGCGATATGAGTAAATTCGCTATCCGGAGAAGCTCCGTGCCAATGTTTTAATTCGGGTTGAATGTTTACAACATCGCCCGCCTGAAGTAACTGAATTGGTTTTCCTTCTTCCTGATAATATCCTGTCCCTTGTGTTACAATTAGAATTTGCCCGCCGGGATGTGTATGCCAATTGTTTCTCGCACCTGCTTCGAAAACTACATTACCCACTGCAGTATTTAAAATCGGATCATTTGGAACCAACATTTTCACCCATGCTTTTCCTGTAAAATAATCCGCTGAAGCCAAATCTCCTTTTGGAAAAATAGTTTCATTTAATTGATTATCTGGTTCTTTCATAATTATTTTGTTTTTGTATATCAGTGCCTGAAACTAAATTTAGAAAGCTAGAATGCGCTTTGTAGAAGTTATATTTAGTCAGCGAAAAACCGATAGAAGTTAATACTAATTATTTCAGGGCAAAAGTACTTTAGCAACGACAATCAGAAATAACAATATTCAAACAAAAAATTAAGAATATGAAACAATTTACGATCGCAGCGATTTTGGAATCGTTCCTGTAAGTCTTTTAAAGTAATTATTAAAATAACTCGGATATTCAAATCCCAGCGAATAACCAATATCAGAAATACTCCAATCTGTGTGTTGCAGCAATGCTTTGGCTTCGCCAATGATTCTTTCGGTAATATGCGCCGTTGTTGGTTTTCCCGTTACTTCTTTTACAGAACGATTCAGGTGATTCACGTGCACAGACAAACTTTGCGCATAATCCTGTGGTGTTTTTAAAACCAAAGGCTCATTTTTTGTTTCTATTGGAAATTGTCTTTCTAATAATTCTAAAAATAATGAGGTAATTCTCGAAGAGGCATTTTTATGTTTAAAGAAATTTTCTGAAGGCTGCATTTTCATCGATTCATGCAAAATCAGATTGATGTAATTACGAATCAAATCATCTTTAAAAACATAATCGGTTTCTTGTTCTTCGATCATTTTTTTAAACAATGAATCTATAAATACTTTTTGCTCAGTTGATAACGTAAAAATAGGTGTTCCGCCAATTTTAAACAAAGGCGATTCATGAAGACTTTCAGAACGATCATTTGCTTTTAAAAACTCTTCGGTAAAAACACAGGCATATCCTTCATATTGTGGTGAAATAATTTCCCAAGAATACGGAATATGCGGATTTCCGAAGAATAAAATAGTACCGTCAGTTTCTATACCACGATCTGCATAGTGAATCAAACTCTGACTTGTATTAATACAAATCTTGTAAAAATCCCTGCGGTTATAGGTCGGAATCTTACTAATTTTATCGTTTACTTCGTATACTTTAAAACCTTTAAGCTTTAAATCGTTTATACCAAGTTCAGAAGCCTGAAAATCTAATTGCTCTTTCATCAGACAAAGTTATGAAAATCAAACATAAAAAAATAGTTTCAGGTTTTATTTTGTTTCTGGTTTCAGGTTTGAAATGAGAATAAAAAAAATAACCACAGAGTTGCACAAAGTTTTTTCACAAAGATTCACAGAGTTTTTTACCTACAGTTATTAAGATTAAAAAAGTTTCGAAAATCTGCGTTAATCTTTTTAATCTGTGGGCATTCTTTCTATTTTAAATCTTTGTGAATCTTTGTGAATCTTTGTGAAAAAACTTTGTGCAACTCTGTGGTAAAAATAATCTGCTTTAAAAACAATGGAAAGAAAACCTCAAACAAAATAACTCCCCAAAACCTTGTAAAATTATACCAATCGGTATATATTTGCATTTAAATTTTACCAATTATGAGTAAAGCCGAAAAAACCAAGCAATTTATTATCGAGAAAACTGCTCCTCTTTTTAATATGAAAGGATACAGCGGCACTTCGATGAGTGATATTACCGAAGCAACCGGACTAACAAAAGGAAGTATCTACGGTAATTTCGAAAATAAAGATGAAGTGGCTGTTGCTGCTTTTAAATTTAATGTAAAAAAACTTCAGGACACTTTTGCAAGGGAAATTGAAAAGCAAACTACTTATAAAGACAAATTATTGGTATACCCGAGATTGTATTCTGATTACTACGAGTTAAGGGTTACAAAAGGCGGTTGTCCTATTATTAACACCGCAACAGAAGCTGACGACACGCATCCTGTTTTGCGAAAAAAAGTCGAAAACACCATTCTTGCCTGGAAAGATAAGCTTGTCTACTTTATCGAACAGGGAACCCTCGCGGGAGAATTTAAAGCCAAAAACATTGATCCTGAAAAAACAGCTTTGACCATTATTGCTATTATTGAAGGTGCCGTCATGATTACCAAAATCACAGGAAATCTTTCGAACTTATCTGATATTATGCTTTCGCTAAATAAAATTATAAACGACTTAGAATAAAAGTAATAACCGAAATTACTTTTTTTTGAATAAAAATATACCGATCAGTATTAAACATAAACTAAAACCTAATGGAAAAATTAACGAGATTACAAGTATTGCAAAATCATATTGACAGGGAATTTATAGCATCGCCATCACCTTTTATGCTCTGGATGAAACCCATAGTGGTCGCTGCAGAGCAAGGCTCAGTTACCTTTAAATATACGGTTCGTGAAGAAATGTCGAATCCGGTGAAGAGTCTACACGGAGGCGTAACCGCTGCCATTGCCGACGATTGTATTGGCGCGACAATGTTTTCTCTTGATGAAGAAACTTTTTATACGACTATAAATCTTGTTGTAGACTACTTTGCTCCTGCTTTTGTTGGCGATACGATTCTGGCAAAAACAGCTATTATTAGAAAAGGAAAACAAATTGTAAACGCACAATGCGAAATATGGAATAAAGATCAAACGAGATTAATTGCAAGGGCAACTTCTAATCTTCTTAAAACTAATATTGTTAAGAAAGAATTGTAAATTTTTTTCTCGCAGATTTTGCAGATTAAGCAGATTTTTTTTTAATCTCTTTAATCAGTGGCTGTAATTTTTAAACACATAGAAACATAGATTTATAAATTTAAAAAAGGCGTTTCACTTTACATCATTTCACATAAATATGCGAAAGAAATGTGTCTATTCCCCTTTTTTAACTATAAATCTATGTCTCTCTGTATTAAAATTATAGTCCTAGTTTTTCTTCTGATTAACATTCAAAACACCCGCCTTTAGTCCTTTGGCGGAAGCCGATAAAACAACATCATTTCCACTTTCTTCTTTCTGAATAATAATTTGCGCATAACCATTAAACAATTTACGTTTCCACGGTTCTGATGGTGTTATTACTCTAATGATTCCCGGATCTGTATTTATAACGTCCCAGTCTTTTACTTTTTGTAAAGGCGAAGCTCTTATAGTAATAACATTGGTTCCTTCTTTTAAAACCGCTTTGTCAAGATGGTATTTTTGAGGATCATCTGCATTGGCATTAACTAAATTTCCATTTATAAAAACAGATTCGTTTACACCAATTTTTTTATAAAAGAAATCAACACTATTCGATTGCAAATTATTTTTCAACTCAAATTTTCCCCTATAAATATATGCCGAAGCTTGATTTTTATAATCTCTGTCTTTAAAAGCTTCCTTCCAGGCATTCGATTCATCCAAAGTAGATTGATTTGCATTTTCAGCATACGCCTGCTTTCTTTCTTCAAAATTAGTAATAGGAACAAGAGTAACATCATCAATAAACCGATCTTTTTCTAATGATGTTGGATCTCCGTTTCCTACGCCTAAGATTTTTCCGCCTTTGATAGCAAATGAAATTTCATTATTTGCTGTTGGAACGTGTAAACCATTTTTATCTGTGACTTCGACCGTAATCACAGAAACATTTGCATTTGATGGATTTTCAGTATCTACAGAAAGTTTAATATTTTCAGGATTTCCGGTTGTTTTCTGAATGTCAGTTAAGATCTTTTTTCCGTTTTTATATCCAATAGCTTCCAACGTTCCCGGTGTATATTTCACCTTCCATTCTAAATGTCCGTATTGTTCCATTTTCTTTTTACCTAAACTCTTTTTATTCAGGAAAAGTTCTACTTCATCACAATTAGAATGTACCCAAACGTCGATTTCCTTTCCTTCCATTCCACTCCAGTTCCAGTGTGGCATGATATGCAAAACCGGCGCAGTTCCCCACCAAGATTTTAGATAAAAAACATTGTCTTTTTGAAAACCGCAAACATCCATCATCCCAAAATAAGACGTAACTGATGGCCATCCATAAGGCGTTGGTTCTCCGCGATAATCAAAACCGGTCCAGATAAACATTCCCGCCAGATAAGGACGAGCGGCATAAAACTTCCATCCTTCTTCGATACTAAAAAAAGTGGGGCGCGGTTTCTTATCGTAAGCACTTTGATAATGTTTGGCATCATCTGTAAAATAAATCCCACGGGTTGCAAAAGTAGAACCTTCCTCTGTTCCCATTCCGGGTTGGTTTTTGAATTCATTTCTATGAGCGTCGATATCTCCGTTGCCCATATAATTATAGCCCATAATTTCGACTACAGACGAAATTCCGCTTTTAAAACCACTGCTTATTCCAACCGTTACAGGCCTTGTAGGATCGATACTTTTATTGAATCCCTGCATTATATTGGTAATGCGTTCGCCCACGATTCCGCCTTCGATATTCCATTCTTCATTTCCTACTGACCAGCAAAAAATACTCGGATGATTGCGATCACGCTCTATCATTCGCCTTAAATCATTAAGATGATAATCGTTAATTCCCATTAAACGGGTTTCATCAATTACCAGCATTCCCAACTTATCGCAGGCATCCAATAATTCCGGAGTTGGCGGATGGTGTGAGCATCGATACGCATTCGAACCCATTTCTTTGAGCTTTTTTATGCGGTAATATTGCAATTCATCCGGCAAGGCAGTTCCTATTCCGGCATGATCCTGATGATTGTTGGTTCCTTGTAGTTTTATAGATTTTCCGTTAAGAAAAAATCCTTTTTCCGGATCGAATTTAATTGTTCTGATTCCGAAAGTTGTTTCATAACGATCTACAATTTTCCCTTCTTGTTTTATCTGCGTAAGCAAACGATATAAATTTGGCGCATCTATATCCCATAATAAAGGATTATTGACTTTTATTTTTGAAGTAAATTTTGCTGTTTTATAAAAATCCGGAGCTGATGCATTTTCAGTAATAGTTGCTACTTCTTTACCCGAAGCATCGATAATTGTTTGTGAAATTTCAATTTTGCCTTTAAAATTTCCTTTGTTTTCAATAGTAACTTCGGCCGTAACCTCAGCATTAGTATTCTGAATTTCAGAAGTTACATAAGTTCCGTTTTTAGCAATATGAATTGGATTTGTTTTTAGCAGATAAACATGCCTGTAAATTCCCGCACCTTCATAAAACCAGCCTTCTTCCATCGAAGCATCGGCACGAACCACAATTGTATTTTCGCCACCATAATTTACATAAGCTGTAACATCATATTCAAAACCGTTATAACCGCTTTCTTCTGTGCCAAGGAAATGACCGTTGAAAAACACTTTAGAATTTCTAAAAACACCATCAAATTTTAAGGATATAATTTTTCCCTGATCGCTTTGCGGAATACTGATTTTTTTTCGATACCAACCAATACTTTTTTCAGGAAAACCCTTTCCCGAAGTTTTAAATCCGTGGCTAAAACTGCCTTTTTCACTAAATTCCTGTTCAACTGCCCAATCATGTGGTAAATCGAGTTTTCGCCAGGCACGGTCGTCAAAATCTTTGGCGGCCGGACCATCTCCAAATCCAGTTTTTGTTAGGTATGAAAAATAACCTTCGGCATGACCGAAATCTTTTTTAGTATCATATAAATGGCCCAACGAAAAACGCCAGTCTTTATCGATTAAAATTAATTCCCGATCTGATTTGTTTTGAGCGAATGAACTAATCGAAATTAAAACAATAAAATACAGGAGAATTTCTTTGAACGAAATAGTTTTCATAAAAATGTGGTTAGCTAGAGCGATAAAAATATTGCTTTTAAGTCTACGAAAATAATAGTATTTTATCAAAACCTGATGGTATTTGCTTTCGTACTCATAGTTGAAAATTAGACGATAAAAAATTTAGAATCATTCTACGGGCTATACATTGTTAAATTATTCTCTTTTAATGTAATTTTATCTTGAATTTCAACTAAAAAAAGTATTATCATGAGTGTTATTAAAGACGAAAATACGCTTCTTAATACTATTAAGCGCATTGACCAAAAAATCGATAAACTAAACGATCAAAAAATAATTGCTTTTTTTGAATCACTTGGCTTAACCGAAAGAGAAGACATACCACCTGCAACAGAATTCCTGAAATGGGAAACCATTCTTGTTGTTGTGCCCAACAGACATATATCGCACGAATTAAAATATTATAAATATTCGATTGCAAGGCTTTCATTTGTTACCAACCCAAATGCGAAAACAATACACCTTTTCGATTTTAAAGAATGGCAAAATATCACCCGAAACAAAACTCAGTTTCAGGTTAGGGAATTGCTGAAGAATAGTTTTGGCGGTGTAAAAAATCATGAAGAGAGATTAAATTGAGTTCTCAACACTCAATTTAATCTTTAAAAACAATTCCCACTTCCTTTTCATATTTATTAATCACCACTAAGCCAGTAGATTAATCATCAAAAAAAGACAAACTCCCTTCCGTAATAAAATATAATTCCTTATATTTCAGACACTTAAAACAAGACTAACAATTACTTATAATACAGGAGTAATTGTGCAGTCTGCATAGTTCTTTTGAAACATAACTAATTTTTTATTCTATGGAAACAAAGTTTGATATCATTGTTATTGGTTCCGGACCTGGTGGTTACGCATCGGCCATCAGATGTTCGCAATTGGGTTATAAAACAGCTATTGTCGAAAAATACAAAGCCTTAGGCGGCACTTGCACCAATGTAGGATGCATACCCACAAAAGCGCTTCTTGACAGTACAGAACATTATCATGAAGCAGCCACCAAATTTGCTACTCACGGAATCATAACAGGAAAATTAAGTCTGGACTTTCCGCAATTCATCAAAAGAAAATCAGAAGTTGTCGAGCAAAATATTGCGGGACTGAACTTTTTGATGAAGAAAAATAAGATCGAGGTTTTTGAAGGATTTGCTTCTTTTTTGAATGATAAAGAAATCAGCGTAAAAGCAACAGACGGTTCTTCATCTACTATTTCTGCCACTCATTACATTATTGCAACAGGCTCGAAACCCGCTACAATTCCCGGAGTTGAAATCGATAAAAAACGAATTATAACTTCTACCGAAGCACTTTCGCTACCGGATAAACCCAAAACTATGGTCATTATTGGCGGTGGCGTAATTGGTGTAGAAATGGCTTCGATTTATGCCCGAATTGGCGTTGAAGTTACTATAATCGAATATTTTGACAGCCTGATCCCAACCATGGATAAAGAACTGGGAAAAGAACTCAAAAAAATATTCACCAAGCAAAATATCAAAATTTTACTAAGCCATAAAGTACAATCGGCAAAAAATAATGGCAAAAATGCAACCGTTACTTTTCTTGATACTGCAAACGCCACACAAGAAATCACTGCCGATTATTGCCTGGTTGCTGTAGGACGAAAACCATATACAGAAGGCTTAGGGTTAGAAAACACCAAAGTAGAAGTAGATTCGAAAGGCCGAATCGTAACGAATGAAAAACTGCAAACCAAATCCGAAAACATTTATGCTATTGGCGATGTGGTTGCCGGAGCCATGCTCGCCCACAAAGCTGAGGAAGAGGGAATATTTGTTGCCGAAACCATCAACGGACAAAAACCGCACATCAATTACAGATTAATTCCCGGAGTGGTTTATACCTGGCCAGAAGTTGCTTCTGTAGGCTATACCGAAGAAGAACTGAAAGAAAAAGGGATCGAATATCGTGTAGGGAAATTTCCGTTTTCGGCAAGTGCGAGAGCGAGAGCTGCAGTAGAAAAAGATGGTTTTTCGAAAGTACTTTCAGATCCTAAATACGGCGAACTTTTAGGCATGCACATCATTGGCCCGCGAGCCGCAGATCTCATTGCACAAGGCGTTATAGGTATGGAATATGAAGTGACCGACGAAGATATGTTTAGAATTTCATACGCACATCCTACCTACTCTGAAACCCTGAAAGAAGCCTATATGATTGCATCGGGACAAGGGGCGATAAATATTTAAAATTTTGTTTCAGGTTTTCTTTGTTTCAGGTTTCAGGTTTGAAATGAGAACACAAATTTAACCGCAAGGCACGCAAGATTTATGACAAGGTTCGGTAAGTTTTTTTTAATCTCGCAAAGGCGCCAAGTTTTTATTTTATTCACTGTAATCTAAAAAAGATAAGCTCGTAAAGTTAATTGATAAAGCTTTGCGTTCATTGCGTTTGTCAAGACAAGATATTATAAAAATACTTGCGTGCTTTGCGGTTAAACCAGCAAACACTAAAACCTGAAACAAAGAAACCTGAAACCTTAAACTAAAAATAAAATGAAAACTTCAAATAACACTATTCTAATTACTGGCGGCGGATCAGGAATTGGATACGAAATTGCAAAACTATTTTCTGCTGATAACAAAGTAATTATTACAGGAAGAAATGCCGAAAAACTGGAAAAAGCGGTTTTGAGTTTAAAAAATGTAACCGGAATCGTCTCAGACATTAATAATGAAGCCGATGTGAGTAAACTAACCAAACAATTATACGAAGATTTCCCGAACCTTAATATCGTGATCAACAATGCCGGTTTAGCCCATTATTTTAAGTTAACAGATGAAAATGCGAATGCATTCGAAAAAGCCAGCGAAGAAATCCTGACCAATTATCTTTCGATTGTAAGACTGACTGAAAAATTGCTGCCTTTGCTTCAAAAACAACCCGAAGCCGCTTTTGTAAACGTTTCGTCTATTGCTGCTTTTTCTCCAGGATATACACTTCCGGGTTATGCGGTAAGTAAAGCGGCGCTTCACTCCTATTCTCAGGTATTAAGAGTTTCACTTGAAAAACAGGAAAAACGACCACTTGTAAAGGTTTTTGAATTGATGCCTCCGTTAGTAAATACCGAATTTTCGAAATCAATTGGCGGCGAAAATGGTATAAGCCCTGAACAAGTCGCTCTAGACCTCAAGAAAGGATTCGAAAATGAAACCTATGAAATTCACGTTGGCGCAACAGCTGATTTTTATAAACTCTATCTTTCTTCTCCGGAAAATGCCTTGCAGGCGATGAACGCGAATAGGAAATAATTGGTTTCAGGTTTCAGGTTTCAGGTTTCAGGTTTTCCCAACCTTTGTCAAAGTTTAAAACTTTGACAAAGGTAACAAGGCGAGAGATTGGGAATACAGGCAACTTGAAACATGAAACCAAAAAAACCTGAAACAATCCAACCCTTTTACATCTTAATCTCAAAAATCCTGAGAAAATTACGCTCTAGCTTTTTCCTCTTTCTTTCTTCTTTCCATCTTGAATAAAAAATGAGAATAAGAAGAAACAAACTCACAATTGTAGTCGCTCTTCTAAGACCTCTTCCAAAAAAAAGAAAAAATACATTAATAATTATTAAAAAGACTACCGGAGAAAATCTTGTCCAGATTAACTGAAATTTACTGTTGGGTTCAACGATATAACTTACGTTAACCCTATTATTACTATTCTTGTAATTTCCTCTTATAATAAAATAAGTGGGTGAAGTTCTCGAATTTAGAGTCAATCGAAAACTTTTCTCATCAAAAAGTCCGTAGAAAGGTTTTGTACCTCCAAATCTGGGAAATATTCTAAAGAGACTTAAGTTTGCTTTTAGAGAACCAATTTCTGTATTACTTTGTAATCTTGTTCTAAATTCAGCCAGACTGAGTTTTGATTCCATTTAAGCTATTTATTTAAAAGCAACTATATCCTTTTTATAAGTTCTTTGACTCTTGCGAAAACGTAATTTGCTTTTTCATCAAAAACTACCATGTCAAAATCACTGCTTCCTTCTGTAAAATGACCTTCTTTTTTGGTGTCAGAATATACTTTCTCAAAATACAGATCGCGTTTCTTTATCCAGTCTAGTTGCTCTTTTTTTAATCTTGATTGTTCTTTAGAACTTAACTTTAGTTTTAAATTCTTGTACGCAACGTTCATCAAACTATCCGATTGATTGTAATATTCAATCGCACAATTTTTCATTCCGCTACCACTATCTACACATTTTTGATAAGAAGTTTTCGCTTTATTAACGGTCTCCATTGTTTGTGCATTACACTGAAATGCAATCAAAATAAAGCATATGAATACTGATTTTTGAATCATGATTATATCGTCATTTATTGTTATCACTTTTTTGAAATAGCAATATACTCAAAGTTTTGATTAATTTCAGTTTTTTACTGTGGAGTCAACAAACTTTTAACCATTTCATCCAAAGCTTTTCCGTGAATGTTTTTAGCCAGGATAATTCCGTTTTTGTCTATTAAAAAGTTCAATGGTACTGATTGCAGCATATAATCGCCAACAACAGGAGATTGCCAATATTTCAAATCACTTACTTGTGTCCATGTCAATTTTTGCCTTGCGATAGCGCCCAGCCAAAGCGGCTTTTTAGTATCCATAGAAACGCTGTAAATAGAAAACTTGCCTGCGTAGGTACTGTTTAATTTTATTAATTGCGGCTGTTCTTTTATACAAGGTCCGCACCATGATGCCCAAAAGTCTACTAAGACTAAATCTCCTCTTAAGGAGGAAAGTGCCACATTATTTCCTTTTGTATCGGGAAGATCGATTTCAGGAGCAATATCTCCAACATCGGTTCCTACTACCTGAGCTTTTGAACTGGTTATTACACAACATAAGAATCCTAAAATAAGTAAAGTTTTTTTCATAGTTTGATTAAGTTATTTATTTGGGGCTTGTTTTTTTTGAATCTCGCAAAGATGCAAAGACGCAAAGTTTTATAAGCTTTTATTCTTTGCGTCTTTGCATCTTTGCGAAATTAATTTTCACAAGCAAATATAATTTTTCTTTATTAAAATCCTTCACTGTTTCATACAACTTACTTATTCTCCATCTTAATTTTTTGCTAAATAATTATCTCCTTAATTGGTATATCGGGAAAAGTCGATATATTTGCGCCATGGAACCAATAGAAATCTTTAAAGCGCTCTCTAACAAATCCAGATTGCAAATGCTGGAATGGTTAAAAGAACCTGAAATCAATTTTCCGGATCAGCTCCAGCATGCTGGATTTGAGCACGGAGTTTGCGTTGGACAAATACAAGCCAAGGCTGGCCTGACGCAATCGACTGTTTCTGAATATCTCTCTATTTTACAGCGCGCCGGATTTATAGAATCTAAACGTGTTGGACAATGGACTTACTATAAACGCAACGAAGGTGCCTTTGAAGCACTCAGTAACTTAATTCAATCTAATTTGTAAATTACTATGAGTACAAACAACCTGTTTTCGCCATTTAACTTAAAAACGTTAAATCTTAAAAATAGAATCGTAATGGCGCCAATGACGCGCTCATTTTCTCCAAACGGAGTTCCAACTGATGAAGTAGCTTCTTACTACCAAAAAAGAGCTGAAGGTGAAGTTGGTTTAATATTATCTGAAGGGACTGTTATCAACAGAGCTTCATCATCTAATGATGCTAATGTGCCACATTTTCATGGGGATTTAGCTTTAAACGGATGGAAAAAAGTGATCGACGAAGTTCACGCTGCCGGAGGTGCTATGGGACCACAAATCTGGCATATGGGAATTATGGATAATCACCATTCTGGATGGGTGCCACCGGTTCCTTTTGAAGGTCCGTCGGGATTAAACCGTCCTGATTTTAGAAATGGTGTTTCTATGACCGAAAAAGATATTGAAGATACCATTCTTGCTTTTGGCCAGGCTGCCGCCGATGCTAAAAGATTAGGTTTTGATACGATAGAAATTCACGGAGCGCACGGTTATTTGATTGACCAGTTCTTTAGAGCCGAAACCAACTTACGTGAGGATATTTACGGAGGAAAAACACTTCCGGAACGTAATCGTTTTGCTATTGAAGTGGTAAAGGAAATCAGAAAACAAGTAGGAAATGATTTCGCTGTTATCATGCGTTTTTCTCAATTTAAACCTTCTGATTATAATTATAAACTGGCTAAAAATCCACAGGAATTAGAAGCATGGTTAACACCTCTTGTTGATGCAGGAGTTGATATTTTACACTGTTCTCAACGTCGTTTTTGGGAACCTGAATTCGAAGAATCTGATTTGAACTTTGCAGGATGGGCTAAAAAAGTAACCGGAGCACCAACTATTACAGTAGGTTCTGTTGGTCTTTCTGGTGATTTCTTTGGTGCATTTGCAGGAGAAAGTTCTCAACCAACTTCATTAGAAGAATTAAACAGACGTTTCGACAGAGGCGATTTTGATTTGGTTGCAGTAGGAAGACCTCTTTTATCTGACCCGAATTGGGTTGCTAAAATTAAAGCAGGAAAAACTGATGAATTGAAAGGTTTCAGTAAAGAAGCTTTGGGAGCATTGGTTTTAGAATAAATTTTTAAAGGTACTAAGGCTCTAAGATTCTGAGGTACTAAGTTTTGTTATTGAACTAAAATATAAAAGGGATAAACTTATTGTTTATCCCTTTTTTTATATGCAATCTTTCGTTGTATATATTGTAGAGGCGCACTGCTGTGCGTCTACACAATGTATTTAAAATTAAATTGCCCACAGATAAAACGGATTTTATTGATTTACACGGATTCAAAATTATTTTATGCTGTGGCAAAAAAAAACTCTGAATCTCTAAGTTTTTTTCTTCTTTGTCGATATACTTTGCGTAGATGCACTGCTGTGCATCTCTACAATTATACAAATTTAAAATGATGCGTTTCTATAAATACAAAAGTTTACCAATCTTTTCGGCATCTATATCGTAGAGGCGCACTGCTGTGCGTCTACGCAATGTATTTAATATTAAATTGCCCACAGATAAAACGGATTTTATTGATTTACACGGATTCAAAATTATTTTATGCTGTGGCAAAAAATAATCATCAAATTTAAAAATCATCATCTTCATCATCTGATTCAAAATAATCTTTTGGATCAAAAGGAATATCTTCGTCGGGATCTTTATCGTGTGCATTTACTCCTGGCGGATTAAATAATCCCCAACTGTCTTTAATATAGTTCCACTGATCGAAACTTGCTACCCAATCAATAAACAATAAGCGAAATTCATCTATTGTACTTCTTAGCAAATCAATATAATCATTATCTGTAATACCTTCCTCAAAACGTAAACTTCCAGCCTGAACATATAATTCTCTGGCAGCTTTTCGAATTATAGCCGCATTTTCCATTCTTAAATCATATAAATCTCCGCTTTCTGCACCGGCAATCTTCACAGGAATAATCATTGCATTTTCACGCATAAACTGAACAGTTGTTTCTTGTAAAAATTCATTATCTAATGGAATAATCTGAACAAGTCCTTCTGTAAGTTTAAAAATCTGTTCTGCCTTTTGATAAATCGGCATATTATCTGTATTGTCTTGATACGACATTCTTTATTTTTTTGTCCATAAATTTAGAACATTAGAAAACATAAAAAGCAAGAATTAACTTTCTTTTAAATTATTCGAATACTTCAAAAATCTTTTTAATCTTAACAATCTGTGGCAAAAAAAAACTCTGAATCTCTAAGTTTTGTTTTTTTCTTTGTCGATATACTTTGCGTAGATGCACTGCTGTGCATCTCTACAATTATACTTATGTACAATTTTACGTTCTAAATTGGCATTTTACAATTATTTGCTTTTTTTACTTATTTATTTTTACATGAAATTATAAATACAAAAGGTATAAATACTGAAATCAACAAATTTCCCTTTGAACCTTTGTTGCTTTGAACCTTAGTACCTTTTACAAAAAAAAACAAAGGGATGAAAACATGAAATTTCATCCCTTTTTTGAATATCTATAACTAACAAAATTAAGAAATTCAAGATCTTTATACAGGTTCAGAGTTACAAAGGTTCAAAGTAGCAAAGTTTTACCTTTTTTCCCTCTGAACCTTTGAATCTTTGTCCCTCCTTTTAAGAAATTTTTCTTTTTTGAAATTTATTCTGAAGCCAATTGCGTACAGGCTCATCGTAAAATTTCAAGCATAAATAAGCTATTGTAATACTGGCTACTAAAACTCCAGTTCCTATCATATAACCGTCCTTTATAGAAACTTTATTGTCGATTACCCAGGCAGTATACCAGTAAATTAGCGGATAATGTATAATATAAATTGGATACGAAATATCTCCTAAAGCTTTGCATATTTTAACCGAAAGTGCATTTTTGATCTCTCCTCCTGCTCCAATAGCAACAATTAATGGGAAGAAAAGAATAATAACAACTGATTCGTATAAACCATTCATCCATAAAGTGTTTTCATCGCCAATTCTTGGTATCGAAAAAATAACTATAATAAGAATACTGCAAATCCAGAAAGCTCCTTTTAAGTGGATTAATTTACCTAAACGCGAAAGTAAAACTCCGGCAAAAAACGGATATAATAATCGCGTGAATCCCACATTCATTTGTTGCAGGTTTAAAGACCAACCGCCAATTACATCTCCATTTGGTCCAAAAACTGTATAATTTAAGAGCATTGCTGCGAATATAAAAACAAAGATTGCTAATACTTTGTTCGAGAATTTACGAAACAATACAGCGTATAAAATATTGGCAATATATTCAAAGAATAGTGACCATGCAGGTCCATTAAGCGGATGCATTTCGCCCCAGCCTCTAATTTCTAATGATGGCGGAATAGGAAGTAATGTAAAACCAATTACCATTGTTAGAATCACTTTCCAGGCTTCCATTCCTGCAATTAGAGGAAAAAGATTGGATGCCTGAAAATAGTAAAAAATCGCTCCAATGATCATTCCCATAATAACCATGGGCTGTAAACGAATTAGACGTCGTTTATAAAACTCCCACTGAGTCAATTTTCCCCAACGATCGTCGTACGCATATGCTACTACAAATCCTGATAAAAGGAAAAAGAAATCAACAGCCAGATAACCGTGATTGATAATTTGGTTGAAGCGGCTTCCTCCGTTATGGGCCTCCAGAATATGAAAAATCACTACTAAAATCGCAGCGACTCCTCGAAGTCCGTCCAGAATTTCATAATGTTTTTTAGGTTTAATATCAATAGAAGGTGAACTCATAAAAATATTTTTTGATGGTTAAAGGTTAGTTTTTATTTTTTGGTGTGAGCTAAAATAAGATTTTTTCTAAACAGTCATAGTTTTCTTTAAATAGATAACCGAAAAGTTCCCAAAGTTTGTCACAGAACAAACAAAGAAGAGTTTAACTCCACAATACATATTAAACACAATACTTAATTTCCTTACTAATAAAACTTTCAAGTACAGCAAACACAAAGCTTAATTTTCTTAATATCTTAATGGTAAAATCATTAAATGGTGAGATTATTTTAAAAGTAAAGCTGCAAATTTTTACACTTGCAGCTTTACAACCAACCAATTTAGAAATAATGAAATTATTGAAGTGAGAATCCCACTTTTGATTTTATATCTGTAGAAGATGCTCCAACGATT